>Ga0187893_10003847_pt1 | contig 29551 bp, 31 predicted proteins | sample MA1701074metaG_FD_139574 | JGI IMG/M metagenome (GOLD analysis project Ga0187893, IMG submission 139574) | White microbial mat communities from a basaltic lava cave in the Kipuka Kanohina Cave System on the Island of Hawaii, USA - MA170107-4 metaG ...
ACTTTCTACTTGCACCTAAAAGAGTGTGAGTTTAGATATAATTATAGAAACAAAGATATTTATAAAATGTTACTTAAATTCTTTAGAAATCATCCACTATGATAGTCATGACCCTTAAATAAATGTTGCACCTGTTAGCATATGCTAAAGTGTAATTAGGGTTTATCTCGATGGCTTTTGTATAATCAGATATAGCTTTATCATCAAGTTTTTTCTTATTTGAATATATAACTCCCCTATTGTTATAGGCTTTATGTTCCTTAGGGTTTAGCTCTATTGCTTTTGTATAATCCAATATAGCCTTGTCATATTGCCCGCTATAATCGTATGCGAGACCGCGGTTGTAATATGCATCGGCAAAATCCGGCTTTAGTTCTATGGCCTTAGTGCAGTCCGATATCGCCTCCTGGTATTGCTTCTTAATCCTGTAGGTGTCGCATCTGTTATTGTATGCTGAACTAAACTTTGGATTTATCTGTACGGCTTTATTAAATTCAGCTATTGCCTCATCATACATCTCCTTCTCGAGATAGTCATTGCCTCTTGAAAAATAAGCATCAGCCGGCCCTGCAGAGTAAATCTCAAAAGAACCGCTTGTAACTTTCTGCCCGCCAACAAACAAATCCACCCGGTAAGAGCCGTTAGACCAGTTGCCGGGATTTCTCCATCCATAACTGTGATGAAAGTATGAGGACGTCCACTCAGGATTCAAAGAAGTATTAAACGTCTGTCGTGACATAAGACTGCCATTAGGGCGGTACCAAAGCTGCTCGATAACAAAATCTATACGATGGCCGGGAGCTGGGTGTTCAAGGTTAATTTCCCAGTTAATATATCTGGTCACTGACTTATCAAACTGATCTGAATAAACCCTCTGCTCGCGAGGCGGCGCATTGTAGCCGCTCTCAAAGAACCGTAGTGAGGTTACTTTTGCATTAAGCGACGGTATGTAACCTATATTATTCTGAGACAATAAGACATCATCAGCATTCTTGTCTATACTTATCCTGTTTACAGTTACCGGATATTGATATTGATTTTTGCCTGATAGGCTCTGGCCATCAGCCGAGAGAGTCAGCGTGTCAACAAACGGTGGAGTGCCAAAAACCCATCTGAGAGTAAATACTCCCCGTGTATCATCGGTACACTCCCACGTACCTAGGTTACCAAATTCCTTCGATGTTATAGTCCCGTCGGGATTGAGAGTTACATTACCCCCGGTAAACCACGCCCAGTCACCGACAATAGAATCACACGAGACCGCATGAGCATGACGCTGCGCGGAGAATAAAGAAACTCCCACAACTAAAAATAAAACTAAAGTAGAAAGTGTTGTTCTAAACATGACCTGCCTCCTTTTGGGATTGAAAGCTCCGTCATTCTCACAATAAGCTAAGGGTCTTGTTTTTAGATACTTCGCTACGCGCAGCATGATAATAGTGTAGTAATTAATCAGAGTTAATATAATTCATCAAAAATCCGGTCACTCTAATCAATAAGCCAGCAGAGCTTTTCGATCCACAGGGGGATCAGGGACACAACTCCTCGACCGGTTCAGACGACTTGTTCACTTTCTCGAAACTATTGATTTCAGGGTCTCGCTCGACGTACTTATGGCGACTTCCTGTGGGGAAAGGCGGCGGTTGTATACTCTCATAATCTTTTTTGAGAGAAGCAGCCAAGAAGTCAAACTCTGATTTCGTAATCCTGTCATCTTTTGGATACCAGTCGGAAGTATCTTCATTTCGAGACCCCGTAGGCATCCTTAGCGTTGCTGTCACCTTCCCCTTCTCGGTCACTTTGACATCGAACTTCCACTTAAACCTCTGTCCTCTCTGTCTTGCGCGCACGGCTAGGCCGCTCTTGTATTTATTCCAGATTCTGTCGTGCGCCTCATCCCAAAACTTGTTCCAATTCCCCCAGTCTACGACTCTTCCTTTGAGAGGAGCACCTTTGATATCGAGTGGAGGAGGGTCGCACTGATCTGACTTTGGCTGCATTCGAGCGTCAAAGGGATCTTGGACTGTTTTATATGTTTCTTCCTTACGCCCATACAAGCAGGTGTAGGACTGTGGATTCTTGCGGCACGCATCGCTTATTTCTTTTTTGCGTCCATCATCGGCTTTCTTCGGGGTGGCCTTAGTCACTTTTCGAATCTTATCCCAGTTTGGCCAGCACCAGTAAAAACCCTCACAATCACTGGAAGACATGTCGATGCAGAATTAGTGCCTTCGATATCCTCCTCCCTCTTTGCCCGATGGGTAAACGTAGGTTGTTAATTCCTCTGCAGTTAGTGCAATCGGCTTAGTGCCGTATATTCGGTCATATGTGCTGGTATCTTCGGAACAACTCCTACTACTAGAGCCGAAGATATCTTCTCGAGTCTGAGCGTAGGAGACTTCGCATTTTCCAATCGCTACAACTAGAGACAAAATAAAACCGATTGCAAGAATAAAAGAGCTGGATAAATTATTCATTACCCCTCCATACTCATGATTGAACTCTCATCTCAGTTCCACCCACAAATTCCCAAGCACGTTTCTCCCCACCCATTCACCATATTCCTACCTCCCCACAACCTAGCGGGCTCCCTAGGTTAGCAATACAATCCTAGATAATCAAGGCCTAAACTGCTAAAACCCTGTCAGCTCCCTGTAAGCCAGCAGGTGCCTCAAGGAATTTGAAGAAACAACAGCACAGTAGTTTAAGCCGTAGGCTACGATAGTCGCTCTATATCCACCCTCTTGCGCTATCTTCACTGCGATGGCCCTTTCACCAACCTGCTTTCCGGTAGAGTCCAGCTCAGGCACTCGTTCGAGGACTCTATATCCGTTCAACCGAGCCTCGAAAGCCTCTTTGGCTTTGCCGAGCGTTTTACATTCCTCGCCGAAACACTCGATCCACATTCCATCAGAAGCGCGCTCGAGGTTGAAATAAGCTCTGCCGCCGCCTTTTATTTTCCCGTCGGTACAGCGGTGGATTTCAAACCTTATCCCGGACTCAACCATCAGCTTTGCCGCCGTATTCTCCCGCTCTAAATCTATAACTAAATCGTCCAAAGAATTTCTGCCCATTGGGTTTAGATGACCCTAGTTCTCTCTGAAAATTCGGAAAAGTTATACTTTGAGGATTTGTTCTTCGTTATCCCAGAACTAAGATGACTTAAAGCGTTGGAGCGAATAATCACGTCTTTACGATAGAGCTCAAACGTTATTGCCTGGAGTTCACTGATTGAACCTCGATTCCGTCTGAGCCAAGTCCCTGAGAATTTGCTGAGTTTCAGACCTAAACTCGTCGACTTCAGAAAGCATTTGATAGTCCTGATCTATATTCTCCCTATTAAAAATAGGGATGGTGATAAGGCAAATTGCCAAACCCACCCATCCTCCCCAAAAAAACGAGAGAAGAAAATCTGAGCCGGACAAATTCATAAAGCTTGAAATAAAACCACCAGAGTAAATAAAAAATGGAAAGAGAAAAACACCCTTTAAAACGGATAAGAGTCTATCGAGAATATCTCTTAGTTTCCCATCACCCGCTATCAACCCGCCGCCTAGACTTGCGCCGGCAAGTATCGAGGCGAAAAAAGGAAAGACCAAAAACAAGAGTTGATATACAAACCCGGATATAAATCCCACAAGTAGAGCGCGTCCGAATGGGATCCTCTTTTTAATGGTCATGGAAATTATTCCAGCAACGCCCCCAAAAAGAAGCGGGAAAAAAAGTAACGATGTAATAGGGAATCGAACTAATATGTAGGCACCGATAAGGTGGATAGCAATGCCACAGAAACCTGATAAGAGAATCGATGCTAAAAGCCTGATTGTTTTCGTCTTCATGATCTGTTCTTTCGGCAGTAGGGGCGAACGGCCGTTCGCCCCTACATAAGTCCCTACCTCACTTCTGTAGCTCCCTCGCCTTTGCCTTGTAGTCCTTGATCAAACTTTTTCCAGCGTCCGACTCGACAGCAGGTGCCGCTTCCATCAAGTCCGCTGCCTTTCGAAGCTCTTCTTCTTGTTTAAGGGTAGCGGGGCTATTATAGGGAGAACTATTGAGCTCAGAGATCCTCCCCAATGCCTCTTTAATACTATTCAAGGCATCCACCCGGTTTCCTGTTTCATAATACGTGGTTGACCGGTACATATCGTTTGCGGCGTCGACAGACACTCCCCTCGCCGTCACCGCTTTATCCTCGTTGGCAGCTACTTTGTCCTTATCCTCGGTGACCTCATATGCGAGTTCACTTTGCAAACTAACTGCCGCATTGTTTTTCACAATATCCGTAAATTCAAACGAAACCATCGCAAGCTGCAGCTTGCCGACCTTTTCAGTCGGTGCCTCTAATTTAATTAGGATGTTTCGCTCCATACCGCCAAAAATATCACCAAGGTTAATTCGGACTCTGCCGTTCTCGATAGAATGCGCATAACCGTAGACATTCTTAAGCTCAACGCCTGTGGCTAGGGATAGATAAATCGATGCGTCTTTTGCGACCGTGGCGAGTATTTGACCAAATTCCTTCTCAAAAATTGAAGAGAGCTGTGATGGTGACTCGATAAAGTAATAGTTTCCGGCTCCATACTCTGCCAGGTTCATCATGAGGTTTTCGTCATAGTTCAATCCAAGTCCCATTGTTGTAATGTGGATTCCGCCCTCAGCGGCCTGGCTTGCTATGGGAGTAAGCTGACTGACCTGGGTTATTCCCACATTTGCAAGGCCGTCCGAGAGGAGAATCAGACGGTTTATATAACCGTCTCTCTCGAGCGACCTGAGCTGGTCGATTCCGGCGGTCAAACCACCGGACAGATTGGTCGAATCCGTCGCATAGAGTGAATCGACGACGGAAATTGCGTTTTCTTTATTCGTTAAAAATTGAATTGGATAAAGCAACTGAACATCTGTTGCGTAAGCGACGATCCCAATCCTATCGCCGCTCCCAAGGCCGGAGATGATTCTTTTTGCGGCCTCTTTTGCGTATTCGAGTTTTCCAGACTCGTCCATCGAGCCGCTTCTATCAATCACGAGAACTAAATTTACAGGCGCTCTATTCGAGACTTTCACATCCTTTCCCTTTATCTTTAAGTTCATCAGTATCTCACCGTTAGAACTTTTTTCGACAAATGGATGATTCAGCTTGACATCCCACGAAATAGAGCCGTTGTCTGCTGGTTTTATGGGTGCCGGTTGCGGAATCGTCGGGAAGGCTCCGATATACCTTCCACCAATAAGAAGTCCAAAAAGTCCGAGAAAGACAAGCAAAAATACCGATGTGCTTTTTAATCTCATTTTTACTCCCTCTTTTTTAACATGCTCGTTAAGCCGATTGACCCAAGCAACTGATTTTTATTTCTACTACTTCTTTTTAATAGACCTTTTGATCGCCTCGATCTCCTCGTTGATTAATTTTTCCTCTCTCTCCCAATCCTCTTTTTCCCTGTCATGTCTTGAATGAATAAACTCTAGACCCCCCTCTACGCGCTCCTCCATCTTACGAAACAAAGCGAACGGTTCTTTAATCTCGATTACCCTTGATTCTTCGACATCTTCTCCCGTTGCAGCAGTTATCCCTCTCCTGAGTCTGAGGTTTTTAATCAGGATATTTCTCTTGGACTTAGCAGAATGAACTCTCACTTCGAGCTCTTTAACTGCGACTTCCATCTCCCTTAGGTCAAACTCGTCTTCTGCGCTCTTAGTCTTTAGTCTTCTTTTCTCCTGGTCGAGAACTCTCCTCCTTCTAATTGCATCTTTTGCATTTTCTTCCATATCTCCTTTTAGCAACCCTTCCGCTCTTTCCTGCCAATATGCGATCTGTTTATCGACTCTCTCTAGAAACCTCAATTCCTCTTCTAATCTTGACCTCAGCATACCAAGCCTTCCCTTAGCATTATCCAGTCCTTGCTCCATATCTTGAACTGCCTGGTCCATGATCTTTTCCGGGTTCTCCGCCTTTGTTATCCAACTGTTGAGCTGGGATTTAATCAATACAAATAGCCTCTTCTTCAATGCCATTTCAGCCACCTCTCTGTTGGTTTTTAGATTTAATACGAATGAGAAGCAGAAAAGATTCGAGGACAAATAAAAGAGATGAAAATTATCACGGAGGAATGCGCTTTTATTTCTAGCAATGAGACAAATTTCGACAGTGGGTTATTTATAGTATCCCACTAGTTAATTCGTAATTTGATGTCATTGCGAGAAGCCCTTCGTTAGACTCAGAGCTTGCCCTGAGCTTGCCGAAGGGATAAACTCCGCGACGAAGCAATCCGACCCGGGTCATTCCGAACAAATGTGAGGAATCTTAGCTCAGTTTAACACAAGATTTCTCTCTCAGGTCGAAATGACATGAAGTGTTGCCGCAATGACAGAAAACCCGTGTCTAGCCAGACGGTTTTCTCAAGTTAAATCACTTTGTCTTCTGGCTTTCTCCAACACCACTCGGTTCTAATTCCTTTGCTTTTAGAAGACCGGTTTTTCGCTCGAGGATTTCTATTTTCTCTTTTGCCAAATGCGCCTGGTCGAACGCCGCCTCCTGGACATTCTTATAGTTGAGAATGGCCAAATCCAGGTCTCCTTTTTGTTCATAGCATTCCGCTAAGGAAAGGTAAGCCTTTTCGGCTATATTTTGGGGTGGATACGGATTTGCCTTCAGAAGCTCTTGATTTGTCTTTATAGAGGCGTCACAGTTACCTTCTCTTTGCTGTTTTAGTGCTAAATCCAGCTTGCTTTGGTAATCGTCATGCGGGTCAGAATAGAGAAGCATTCTCTCGTCACTGCGATTTATCTCGAGTCTCTCTTCTTTTTCGTCGCCGGCCTTCAACATTTCGTCTTTTGCAAACTCCTGTCTCGGACTGTCTTGCCGCAGAGGTTCATTCAGCTCACGAGACTTGAGAGAAGCTTCCGGTGCTTGAGCCTCGAATTCAGAAGTTTTATCAGTCTCCATTGCGCCTTTTAGATCTTCGGATTCTGAGGGTGCAGCCGGCAGCGGAGCTACTTGAGCCTCACTCTTAAGAGCCGAAGCTTTCGGAATGATTGGAGATGTTTTTTTCGAGAAAGCACGGCCTGGATGCGAACCTACTTCCTCCGAGGCGCTTTGTCCAAGAGCAGGGGAACTTGGCTCCTCTGAAGCGGGCATTTTCTTCGCCATAACCTCTGTAGAGTAAACATCTCTATCGGGAGGCAAAAAATCGATATTATTCTGTCCGTAAGAAACCCAGAGGAAAAAAGCCAGAGCAGAGCTGAAAATAGGGACTAAAATAGGCGAGTAATACCATCTCTTCCAAAATGGAGGTGTATCCTTTGTCAACTCTCCCCTTGCCGCCTTAGATAACCTGGCTTGAACCTCCGACGAAATCTGTGGAATGCTTTCCTCGGACAGCATTCTTTGAATTTCCTTGTACTCCTCAACTTCCCTGGAACAAGACGAGCAGGTAAGAAGATGAGTTTTGACCGCCTCTATGCCGGAGTTGTCCAGTTCCCCTTCGACAAAATCCACTAGAAGCTCTTCAAATCTCTTGCAGTCCATATAAGTCTTTACACCTCTTTTACTCTTTGCTCTTCACGGAAGTAACCGTGCTTGATAAACATATCCCGAAGGTCGCGGTAAGCATACCTGAGACGGCTTTTAACAGTGCTCAAAGGAGCCTCCGTGATCGTTGCTATCTGCTCAAGCGGAAGTCCTTCGACCTCTCTCAGCAAGAAAACGTCCCTGTACTCCTCCCGCAACTCCCGGATGCCTTCCTGGAGCAACTCTTGAGTTTCTCTATCGATAGCAATCGCCTCCTGGTCTCTTTCTCTGCTTTTGATAAAATCTATGACCACCGGGGCATCATTTTCCTGATAGTTTAGAGGTGCGTCAAGCGAAGCATGCCTGCGGTGTTCCTCATTCCTGAGAAAATCTATACAGTGGTTTCTAGCTATGCTGTAAAGCCAGGTCGAAAATTTTTGGTGCTGGTCGTACTGCATCCTGCGCTCAATTACCTTCATGAACACTTCTTGCAACAAATCTTCCGACCGAACCTTATCCAATCCTATCATTTTCATTATAAACCTGAGCACCCCGCCCCCGTGTCTCTCCAAGATCAGGTCAAAACAGCCTGCATCGCCGTTTTGAAACCTGACCATAGACTCTTCGTCAGTCGCCTCTTTTTCAGTTTTTAATCGAAACACCGGGCGCTCTCTATTAAGTTTTTCTAAGGCTTTTAGTATAATTATACGATTGAAAAAGGGAAAGGTTCTTGGCCTTGATCAATATGTCACATTGAAACTGCGACTGCGTCCAGTCAAAATAAGCTTAAAACGAACCGGTCGGGAGGACATATGGGATGAAACGCATTTTAACCCTAATATTTCTCTTTATATTTCTCTTCCCCCCGCTTGCAAATATTCGCCTAATTTCCGCCGAACGCGACCCTGGCAATTGCTTGAGTCCAGAAACTTCTGACAAGAGGGCAGAATCCGATATCCTTGCCGAATACCAAGGAGCGAAGCAAGAGTTGTCGAAAGATTACTCAAAGCTGAGGGACTGGCTGGTTAACGGCTACCTTTCCGAAATGCTCAAAATAAAATACGAAGACCTTAAATTAGATAAAAGAGCCCTGATTCACCGGTATGTTGAGGGAAAAAATAAACTGCTCAGCAAATACTCTGGCGACAAAGCAAAGTAGTGTCGGCCAGACTGTTTCAAAAGTAACTCAAGCTTAAAACAGGAGGAGTATTGTGAAGAGCTTTACCGAATACCTGTGGTTTAACACTAAAAAAAGAAGAGAGATCATACATATCACAGACACGGTAAGACAAATCGTAAAAAAGAGCGGCGTCGAGGAGGGATTCGTTTTAGTGTCCGCCATGCACATTACGGCGGCGGTTTATGTGAACGACCTTGAAGAAGGACTCTTTGAAGATATATGGGAGTGGCTCGAAAAGCTGGCTCCCTACCGAAAAGACTATAAACATCATCAGACCGGAGAAGACAACGGCGATGCGCATCTAAAAAACCTGATAATGCACCATCAGGTAATCGTGCCCATTACCAAAGGAGATTTAGACCTCGGCCCCTGGCAGAGCGTCTTCTATGCCGAATTCGACGGTCAGAGGAAAAAGAGAGTGGTTGTGAAGGTGATGGGGGAGTAGATACATGATACAGGACGCAGGATGAAGGATATTATGAAAGAGAAAAGCAGCAGCAAATTCAACCCTAGAATCTTTATCGACAAAGAGGGAAACTGGTACCAGGACGGGATTCCGGTCTTACACAGGTGGACTTACCTCCACAACAACAAATTACTGAGCCGTGACGAAGAAGGCAGATTCTATGTGGACGAAGGCAGCGGCAAGCTCTACGTCCAGGTGGAAGACACACCATTTGTGGTGAGAATGATAGATAAGCGAGATAACCGCTTTTATGTGTTACTAAACGATGAAACTGAAGAAGAGCTCGATTTAAAAGACATCCGCATTAGCAAAGAAAACGTAGTTTATACAAGGGTGAAAAATAAAGCGTTCGAAGCCAGATTCCTGAGACCAGCATATTATGAATTCATGAAACACTTGGTCCAAGATGGGGACAACTTCTGTATAGAGTTGGATAAGACTAAGTATCACTTGAAATCAGAAACAAATGTTTAGCCGCATAAACTTAATTGTAATAGTCAGAATTTGAGTTTTCAGACAGTGTCAAGATGAATTGCAACTGGAGACAGAACTTTCCTGTCGTCATTCTGAATTCATTTCAGAATCTAGAAGAGATGCTGAAACAAGCATGTCCTGAGCGTGGACGAAGGATTCAGCATGACAACTCAGATCCTCTGCAGAGTTTATTCCTGCGCTTCACTCAGACAGGCTCTTGGGTATCGAAGGATTCAGAGTGACAAAGGTAAGAAGTGGGGGCTCTTGGATGAAATTTAATATGGTAGTGTCCGTTTGATTAAATTCAGGTTAATACAGTTTAATCTTCATCGTGATCTAATGAAATGGTGAAGAAGCCTAAGGACGATATTTCTAGCCCATATCGGAAAGGGATTGCCTATACTCCTGCTCAATAGACACGGAATCAAGAATCTTAATAATAAGTTCATCAGAGACCAGAATTCCCTTGTTGGTCAATTGTAGAGAATTAGACGATATTTTTATCAACCCCTCGTCAAAGAGAGAATTCAATTTGTCAGCGCTTAATTTCACTCCAAACTTTTCCTCCAGTTTCGAGAGGTTGATCCCCTCCCTCAACCTCAACCCCATAAGAACCCTGTCATCGAGCGCCTCGTTCCGGCTTAAATATTCCGTGAAAGCGACGGGCCTCCTGCCTTCCTTGACGCTCTTCATGTAAAGCGCAGGGTTTTTTATATTTGCGGATCGCACACCCCAGGAAGGGCGGCAATTCAACCCCAGGTGTGAGTGTGCTCCGGCGCCGAGTCCCAGATAATTTTCTCCCCTCCAGTAAACCAGGTTATGCCTGCACTCAAATCCCGGCTTGGCATAATTCGATATTTCGTATTGCCCATATCCTGCGTTTTCCAAAAATTCGGTCGTGAAAGAAATCATATCACTAAGTTCGTCATCGTCGGGAAGCTGCAGCTTATTCTGAGAATAAAGAGTCCCAAACTCGGTGTCGTCTTCAATCGTGAGACAATAAGCAGAAATATGTTGCGAGCCAAATTGGACCGCCATGTCCAAATCGGTCTTCCATTCCTCAATAGTCTCAGAAGAAACTCCGTACATTAGGTCGAGATTAAAATTGTGAAATCCCGCTTCAGATATTTCCTCTAAAACACGCCGGCTGTCATCGGGGCTGTTTATTCTTCCTAAAAACTCCAGCTTTCTTTCCGAAAAAGACTGCACTCCTACGCTTACCCTGTTTACCCCAGCCTCGCGAAAAGCTCTTAGCTTTTCCAAATCGGCTGTTTTAGGGTTAACCTCTAAAGAAACCTCCAGAGAATCGCTTGGAGAAGTTATCTCTTTAATCCTCCCGACTATTTTTCTAATACTTTCAGGCGAAAAGAGAGACGGGGTTCCACCACCGAAGAAGATCGAGTAGAGATGAATTTTTTCCAGGTAGTGGGCGTAGAAATCCGTCTCTTTGAGAACCGCTTCCGTATACTCCGCCTCCGGGATACGGCTTCCTACGCCGTAAGAGTTGAAGTCGCAGTAAGGACACTTTTTCACACAGTAAGGAATATGGACGTAAACCCCGAATCCCATAATTGAATTCTACATAACTGAAAGAATGTCTACAAATTATGGCAAAAAACTATGGATTGTTTTGCTGAATACTATATATTCTTTAGAGCTTCGAGCTGGAGGCAGCGATATGAACACACAATACGCCGTCCTGGTGCTTGCACTTTTTTTCAGCCTAAGCGCCGTTGCACAAGAGACTCAAATTCTGACCTTAGACCAAGCAATCAAAATAGCAATCGAGAGAAACCCCGACATAATATTCTCAGAAGCGACCGTCGACGTGATGAGAGCAAGGGTGCAAGACTCAAAATCCGTCCTTTATCCCCAGGTCGAATTCAGATTTATCATACCATTCATCGAGCGTGAATCGGGCATTTTTGTCGATCAACTAATATGGGACTTCTGGCGCACCCCAAACCTCGTCAAGGCCAGTAAGGCTCAGTTGGAATCGTCACAATTCGACAGAACGTCCACTCAAGAGAACGTCGTCCTCGACACAAAAATAGCCTATTACACTGTGCTTGCCAAAAAACACATGCTCGAAGCCGCGGAGAAAATGTCTGCCGAGCAGGAAAAGCGCCTAGAACAGGTCGAGAGCTTCTACAACCTGGGAAGAGAATCAAAACTCGAAGTCACAAAAGCGAGAGTAAACTTGGGAAATGCGAAATTGAACCTTATCAACGCAATGAACGAGCACGAAATTGCCAAATCCAAACTAATAAAAACCCTGGGAATGGAGGAAGAGGATTTTAATTATGAACTTGAGGATATGTTAGAATATAAAAGAGTGTATTTGAATCTCGATAACTCGATAAGCAACGCAATCGATTCACGTCCAGAGCTGAAAAGCCTGTTGGCGAAAGAAGCAGGAATGAGAGCATCGTTATCTGCTTCAAAGCAATCGTTATTCTTCCCTGAGATTCTAGGAAGAGCCGCATACAGGTTCGAGGGTGAAGGCGCCACCGGCCCCGATTTTATAGCCGGAGTCGGAGTCAGGTTTCCTCTTTTTGAAGGGTTTTCAGACTTGTCGAGGGTAAACGAGGAAAGAGCAAAACTGAGACAGTCCGAGGCTCAGGTCAAATCACTCAAAGCAAAGGTAGAGTCGGAAGTAAAAGAGCTTTATCTAAATTTGAAGTACGCAGAGGAAAGCATCCAGGTAACCGAAACATCTAAAACATCTGCAGAGGAAAACCTCGAGCTTGCCAGAGAAGAATTCCGTCTAGGCAAAAGCTCTGAAATTGAACTTGCTGAAGCAGAATCGCTCTTCGCATCGACAACGGCAAACCATATTCAGGCGATTTACAACTACAAGATCGCCATTGCTCAACTAGAAAAGGCCACGGGAGAAAAACTAGAAAGATGAATTTGAGAAACAAAAAGACACTTGCTGTCGGCGTTCTCGTTATTGGAATAGCACTTTTAGCTTTCAACCTTTTCCGCAACGAAAACGAGCCGGTAGTTTATAAGATGGCTCTAGTTGATAGGGGCGACATTCTGTCTTACGTTAGTGCGACAGGCACTGTTAACCCCTTAAACACAGTTGAAATAGGAAGCCAGGTTACAGGAATTATAAAAAACATATATGTCGATTTCAATTCCACTGTGAAGGAAGGAGAGCCCCTTGCCGAGGTTGACCCTGCTCCCTTTAGAGCTAAGGTAGAACAGACCCAAGCTGAACTGAAAAAAGCTCAAGCCGATACCGAACTGTCGAGAAATACGATGAGAGCCAATGAAGAACTTTATGAAAAAAGGTTGATTTCAAAACAAGAATACGAAGATTCAAGAGTAAAGTATTCAAGCTCTATAGCCGCCCTAGAGCAAGCTAAAGCAGAGATTGCAATATCTCGTTCTGAACTTTCAAACACGACGATCCGCTCGCCTATAGACGGAATCGTAATGTCGAAAAAGGTAAATATCGGACAAGCCGTCGCCACGGCTCAGTCGTCGATTCCACTTTTTGTCGTCGCCGAAAACTTGTCCAGTATAAACGTCGTGGCTCATGTAAGCGAGGCAGACATAGGAAAGTTAAGCTACGACCAGGAGGCGGTTTTCACCGTAGATGCATACCCTGCTCAAACATTCGAGGGCAAGGTTTCCCAGATAAGAAACGAACCAATTACCACAAACAACGTCGTTACGTACGATGTCGTGGTGCTTGTCGATAATAGAGAGCTCAAATTGAAGCCGGGAATGACCGCTGAAGTTAGAATATTGGTTGCCCATAAACAAGACGTGCTCAGAGTCCCTAGGGCTGCGCTGAGGTTTATACCCCCGCCATCCGCCTCTATTGAAGAAAGCTCCAAAGAGTTGGACTCCACCTCGGCAGTCTGGACAGTGTTGCAGAACCAGAAACTCAAAGCCGTCCCGGTAACCACCGGAACCAGCGACGACGCTTTTACTGAGATACTAAACGGTGACCTCAAAGAAGGGAGGAACGTTATTGTAGAGCTAATGAGGAAAAACGAATCGGGATCAGAATCACTCGGCTCCATCCTACCTAAACCCAAGAGGTTTTAAAGCCTTGGAAGATATTATCCTGGTAGAAAACCTCCACAAAATTTATAAAACTGGCGACCTGGATGTTCACGCCCTGAGGGGAATATCACTCAGCATAAGGAAGGGCGCGTTCGTCTCGGTAATGGGTCCTTCGGGTTCCGGTAAAAGCACCTTCATGAATATTATTGGATGCTTGGACAGACCAACCAGCGGAAGCTATTTTCTCGAAGGAAACAAGGTATCTTCACTCGAAAAAGACCGGCTTTCAGAAGTTAGAAACAGAAAAATCGGGTTCGTATTTCAAAATTTCAACCTTCTCTCACGGGCATCTGCAGTTGAAAATGTAGAGCTGCCTCTCATCTACAACGGCACATCCTTGAGAAAAAGGACGGAGCTCGCCAAAGAGGCGCTGGCAATGGTAGGGCTGGAAGGAAGAGAGAAACACCATCCTTCTCAACTATCCGGGGGACAACAGCAGAGAGTCGCTATAGCGAGGGCGATTATAAACAAACCGAGTATCATCCTTGCCGACGAGCCCACCGGCAATCTAGATTCCAAAACCAGTTCCGAGATAATGGAAATCTTTAAGGGATTAAACGAGCAGGGCAAAACGGTCTTAATGATTACTCATGATACAGAAATCGCCGCCTATGCTGAAAGGACAGTGCTGTTTAGAGACGGAAAATTGTTAGAAGATGGCGGGGTTCAAAAGAAGGAAGCCGTAAAAAGGTAGAACTTGTAAGGGCCAAAGGCTGTTCCCACTGACACAGTGAGGGAGAAACTAAATGAATCCGATTGTAGCGTTTAAAGTTTCATACAGGGCTCTTCGAAAGAATAAAGTGCGCTCTTTGCTCACTACGCTCGGTATCATAATAGGCGTGGCGGCCGTGATAACTATGGTAGCCATAACCCAGGGCGCAAAAAAATTGATAGAAGAACAACTGGTAAGCCTTGGAGGAAATTCTCTCATCGTTAACCCTGGAAAAAGAGCTGGGAGCGGCGTAACCCAAAACTCTCAAACAAGATCCCTCACAGCCGACGATGGAGAAGCGATAAGAAGTCTCGGCGGCGTCACTCACGTATCACCGATACTGGACACGACAGAGAATATTATATGGAATAACCGGAACTGGTTTACTGCAATAGTAGGTGTTTCGCCCGAATTCACATTGATAAACGATTGGTTTCCGGAAAGAGGAAATTTTTTTACAGATGAAGAAGTTATGGGTGCTGAGAGGGTGTGTGTGCTGGGAAGGACCGTTGCATTCAATGTTTTCGGATACCAGAACCCCATCGGTGAGACGGTGAGGATTGCCAACAACTCTTTCAGAGTTATTGGCGTTATGGGAGCTATAGGTCAAACCCCCGGAGGAAAAGATCAAGATGACATAGTTTTGGTCCCATACACGACGCTTCAAAAAAGAATTATGGGAGTTACCGATGTCGAAAACATCTCTGTTTCCGTGAGAGACCAAAAGGATATACCGTTCACTGCAGCTCAGATTACTCAGGTACTCAGGGAGCGGCATCAGATACGTCCGGGTATGGAGGACGACTTTCACATCAAAACGCAGGTCGACATAATTGAGAGAATATTCACTATTTCAAGAATAATGACTATTCTCCTCGGGAGCATCGCTTCTATCTCTCTGATAGTGGGCGGAATCGGGATAATGAACATAATGCTTGTTTCGGTAACCGAGAGAATAAAAGAAATAGGAATACGCATGGCCGTCGGAGCCAGGGAAAAAGACATTCTGGTTCAGTTTCTCATCGAAGCTATAGTCCTTTCACTCGTGGGAGGTCTGATCGGGATATTGCTCGGAGTAGCAGCTACCAAGACAGCTTCTTTACTCACCCAATGGCCAACTCTGGTTTCTTTTGGCTCTATTATCCTCGCTTTTAGTTTTGCTGCGCTTATCGGAATCTTCTTTGGTCTTTACCCGGCAAAAAAAGCATCCAAGCTGGACCCCATCGAAGCGTTGAGGTATGAATAACTGTTTCGTGTTAACGAGTTAACCAGTAAACCCGCTTAACTGTTTATCTAAAACTCTACTCTCAGGAAGCCCGACCCGCCAACAGCAAACTCGTCGGCGAACCCGCGGGCAGTAACGCTGTTGTCTTCCTCTGTTATATTGCCTAAGTTCACCAAAATGCTCCCGAACTCTTCTACGGGAGCATTACCGTCGAGGACTATATCAGAGTCGTTAGCGCTCAGGGTAGCCGGAAACTCATTTCGTCCAAAAAACAAATAAACCGTCCCGGCACCTCCGGCAGTTCCAGGAGCACCGACAGCAAAATCCGTGTTCGTTGGGGTGTAATCAATTATTATTCCCTCGCTTTCCACTTCGCTGCCTATCAAGGGGTTTAGGTCGCCGAGAGCGGCAACAGAGGCCCCAAACCTATCATCAGGGTTTAATCCGGTGAGTTCAGCCACAAAACCTGGGCTGACGCCGCTTGTCTCAGCATCGGCTATGTCGTCCCCCGAATATAGGAAAACTGAGCCGGTATCCATGCCGGAACCCGGCGCGCCGACCAGGAGGTCGTCCCTATCATCCACGTCGTCTTCGTCCATCACGATACCCACTATGTTCCCTTGTGTTGCCGTATTCCCCGCTCCCGCTATAGAAGAGCCAAATCCTGTTGCCGAGCCACCCTGTATCGTCACAACATCAGAAGTATCCGTGGGGAGTTCTTTAACACCGCTGTCTAAATCGAGAAACACATGTACCTTATTGCCACCCGGCGACCCGATCGCGAGGTCGATCGAGTTATTATTATCAATCCGCCCGGTCTCCGTCATAGAAAAGCCAAACATATCGCCAGAGGATTGACCGATGATTGTCGTCCTGGCATCATCGGCGGGGGTGGCCGATTCCAAATCACCTCCGCGAAAGAGATAAGCCTTGCCTCTATTTGATAGAGCACCGGGTGCCCCAACAAATATCGAAGATGTCCCTCTTCTAATAACGGTGAGCCCAAAACTATCTCCGACACTTTCTCCGGTAATTGTAAAAGCGGGGTTAGCCCCGTTTGTGAGGTCAACAAACGAAGGAATGCTGCGCCCTCCCAATATGACAAGAACCCGGCCTCTTTTCCCGTCAAAATCAGGTGCTCCTATCGCCAGGTCATCAGACCTATCACCGTCTATATTTCCGACGCCGGCAAGACTAGCTCCGAACATCTCTCCTCCACTGCCTACTATTGTTACGTCCGGTGTGTCTCCCGAACCTATATCAAATATCCCGTCTCCGTCGGAACTGCCTATGGTAAGATCATTGCGGCCAAAGAAAATGTAGACCATTCCCAGACAAGGATCCCCGATCACAAGGTCATCGATGTCGTCACCGTTGAAATCTCCGCTGCTCGCTGCATCTCCAAAGCAACCTGCGTTTGCGCTGTCACGAAATTCGGGTGAAACCAGTGGTGTTCTCACCTCGACGACATTCGAAGGACCTGAGTTATTCCCCACCTCGTCTCTAACATTCAACGCTAGGAAGAATCTAGAAACTCCGGTTACATCCAACCTCGGCGCAAGAAAGCTCTGCGGAGTCCCGGCGCTGTCAGGGCTTAACTCGTTCAGAATCTGAGTGGCATTAGAGAAATTGTTTTGCACAATCTCCTGTATTCGAGAATCAGGGACATTATCCAAGTCGTCGACTGAAGCCAAACCCAGGAGTCCCGCAACCTCGGTATCTCTCAAAAACCTTATATCATTTACAGTCGCCCTTCCCGAGTTTCCATCGTCCCCCGTTGCCGTCCAGCGGAACTGCCTCGACACAAGGTCAAAGCTGAAATCCGTCACCCCTGCAGGAGCATTATCGTCTCCCACACCGCTGCACGAGCTGATAAATATCGAGACAGCTAATATCAAACTCGAAAATAATAGTCCCAACTTTGCTTCAAGTTTCATTACTTTAATCCTCTGTCTAATTTTAAATTTATGAATTGTACCGAACTCCAGAAGATATTCAAACCCAACTACTGGGAGATATACAGAACGAGGGAACCGATACCGAGAAAACAAACAAGCACAGAAAAGACGATTACAGAAATGTAAAATTCCTACGACGATTAGACGATTAGTCGATCCTTTGAGCCAACTTCTTCAATAACATAATATTACTTTCAACAGCATCCTTATCATCACATGGGGAACTCACCTCAAATATGGTTCGAGGTTATAGATCAAGTCGGACTTATCGAAACATTTGATACAGATTGCCTCTTATGGTAATTTCCCTTGACCAAATTGGCAAATTGACAGGAGGCAAGATTAAATTGGCAAAGATAGCTTCCATAAAAGCTAGAGAGATCCTAGATTCACGCGGAAACCCGACGGTAGAAGTTGACGTAAAGTGCGATGACGGTTCTTTTGGGAGAGCTGCCGTGCCATCTGGCGCTTCGACCGGAGAACACGAAGCGCTCGAACTTCGAGATGGAAATAAAAAAATATATCTAGGGAGAAGCGTCCATAAAGCGGTAAAAAATGTACATGGGTTAATTGCGCCAAAAATAATCGGTATGGAGGTGACCCTACAAAGCCACATTGACAACTATATGATCCAACTTGACAGGACTAAAAATAAATCAAAGTTGGGCGCAAACGCTATTCTTGGCGTATCTCTGGGCGTCTCAAAAGCCGCGGCAAATTCTGTCGGTCTCCCTCTATACCGCTATTTGGGAGGAGTTTCTTCGAACATTCTGCCCGCTCCGTTGATGAACATCATAAACGGCGGCGCTCATGCGGATAACAATCTGGACATCCAAGAGTTCATGATCGTTCCTTTGGGTTTTAATTCTTTCTCTGAAGCAATAAGGGCGGGGGTCGAAGTGTTTCACAGCCTAAAAATCATCTTGAAAAAGAAGGGTTATTCAACTTCGGTAGGCGATGAAGGCGGGTTTGCCCCCAACTTGAACGCAAATGAAGAAGCCATCGAATGCGTCCTGGAAGCAATAACTAAAGCAGGATACAAGACGGGTAAAGAAATTTCTATCGCTCTTGACGTCGCTTCCAGCGAACTCTACAAAGACGGCAAGTACGTGATCGAAGATAAAAAACTCGGTAAAGACAAGATGGTGGATTTATATGCCGAATGGGTCCGTGAATATCCGATCATCTCTATCGAAGACCCAATGGCAGATGACGACTGGGACGGATGGGAGATTATAACAAAAGAACTCGGAGAAAAAGTACAGCTCGTAGGAGACGACCTCTTCGTCACGAATACAGAGAGACTCTCAAAGGGAATTAAACGCGGAATAGCCAACTCGATTCTTATCAAAGTCAATCAGATTGGAACCCTGACTGAAACTCTCGACGCAATAAGAATGGCGTCAAGGGCAAATTATTCGTATATTATCTCTCATCGTTCTGGAGAGACAGAGGATTCCATCATTGCCGACCTTGCAGTAGGAACTAATTCAGGACAAATAAAAACAGGCTCCGCTTCAAGAAGCGACCGTATGGCGAAATACAATCAGCTCTTGAGGATCGAGGAAGAGTTAGGTAAAGATGCAAAGTTTCTAGGTAAATCGGCTTTTAGAACGAGAATATCGTGAATTTAACGAACTAGACTAAGGGCATTGATCTTTTATAATGCGGTATCTGAGACGAGGCTACCTCGCTCCTACGAGTAAATAGTTATGTCTGGCACACTCAGAGCAACATGACATAACTTGCCCTTTTTAAGCTACAAAACGGCAAGAAATTTCATGTATAATTATCCTAGGTAAATCAAAAATCCAGAAAAACAATGGCACCGAAAACTTTATTCGATAAGATTTGGGAAGCTCATTTGGTTCACGAAGAACCTGAAAAACCGTCTCTCATTTATATCGATTTACACCTTGTTCACGAGGTTACGTCGCCTCAAGCATTTGAAGGACTCAGACTCGCTCATCGGAGAGTACGAAAACCAGGTCTAACTTTTGCCACAATGGACCACAATGTCCCGACCACAGACAGGTCGCTTCCAATCGAAGATCCTATCTCTGGAAAGCAGATAGATACTCTTAGAAGAAACTGCAAAGAGTTCGACATCACACTTTTTGACCTTAGGAGCCCACACCAGGGAATCGTGCACGTAATCGGTCCAGAACTCGGACTTACAAAGCCTGGAATGACCATAGTTTGCGGGGATAGTCATACTTCGACTCACGGGGCGTTTGGAGCGCTTGCATTTGGAATCGGTACCAGCGAAGTCGAGCATGTCCTTGCCACTCAGTGCCTATGGCAAAACCGTCCAGAGGTTTTCGAGTTGCGAGTAGACGGTGAGAGAGCAAGAGGTGTCACAGCCAAGGATATTATCTTGAAAATTATAGGTCACATAGGTACGGCCGGCGCGACGGGCACTGTAGTCGAATACCGAGGCGGTGCAATAGAAGCCCTATCTATGGAAGAGAGGATGACGGTATGCAACATGTCAATTGAAGCGGGGGCCAGAGCTGGAATGATCGCTCCTGACGAAAAGACATTCGAGTACCTCAAAGGAAAACAATATGCCCCAAATGGAAACGACTTTGATATTGCACAGAAAAAATGGGAAAGACTCAAAACAGATGAAGGAGCGGTTTTTGACAAGAGAGTTGTGCTGGAAGCTTCTCAAATCGCACCACAGGTAAGCTGGGGAACTAACCCGGGCATGGTTACGGATGTGACAGGAGTAGTACCGGCACCCGATTCTTTTTCAGACCCTAACTCTAGAAAGGCAACCTTACAGGCTCTAGAGTATATGGGGCTTAAGCCAGGAACACTTATCGAGGAGATCAAGCTGGACAGGGTTTTTATCGGGTCTTGCACAAACTCTCGTCTCCAAGATTTGGTTGCGGCAGCGGTTATCGTAAAAGGGAAGAAGGTCGCATCACACGTTCGCGCCATGGTTGTCCCCGGCTCTCAAATGGTCAAGCTCCAGGCTGAAAAGATGGGACTCGACCGGGTTTTCAAGGAAGCCGGATTTGACTGGAGAGAATCCGGATGCAGCATGTGTTTGGGCATGAATCCCGACATCCTCGCCCCTGGGGAGAGGTGCGCTAGCACTTCGAACAGGAATTTTGAAGGTCGTCAAGGAAAAGGTGGAAGAACTCATCTCGTAAGTCCGATTATGGCCGCGGCAGCGGCTATCGAAGGACATTTCATCGACATTCGCGAATGGAATGTGGAAGACCCGATGTAAGATACATGATGCAAGATGCACGACACAAGATAAATCATGCTTCATGAATCACGCATCTTTCGATAATGGAGAAAGAAACTATGGAACCATTCAAGACCTTTACCGGACTGGTAGCTCCCTTAGATAGAGTAAACGTAGATACGGATCAGATTATCCCCAAGCAGTTCTTAAAACGTATCGAACGGACAGGATTTGGAGAATTTCTTTTTTATGATTGGCGATACGCCGAGGATGAAAAACCAAACTCGGAATTTGTGCTAAACCAAGAGCGTTATAAAGGATCGACCATCTTGCTCGCCCGAGATAATTTTGGGTGTGGAAGTTCACGAGAACACGCGCCATGGGCTCTGAAAGATTATGGGTTTGACGTTATAATTGCTCCTTCATTTGCCGATATATTTTTTAGCAACTGTTTTAAAAACGGAATGCTTCCCATAGTTCTTCCTGAAATCACCGTAGAACAATTCTTCCAAAACGTTATGACCTACGAAGGATATTCTCTGACGGTGGACCTGGAGTCTCAAGCCCTCTCTGACGACAAAAATTGGGTCATCAACTTTAAAGTCGACCCTTTCAAGAAAAAATGTCTGCTTGAAGGACTGGATGATATTGGCTTAACACTTCAATATGAGAACAAAATTGGGGAGTTTGAAAAAAAAGCAAAACTGCCTTAATTCGGGGCAGGTTACACATTAAAAATAAGATCACACTTGAACCTTTAAATTAAGATTTTCCACATATATTAAACCTAATCCATAAGCCTTGTAGAGTTTTCCACAGTATCTCATGTCCAGATTCAATATAGTTGAACTGTTATCTTTGTTATATATACAACTAAAAAGATTAATTAGAACATTTGACTGTTCGATGATTATCTACTCTATTTCTTGCGCAGAATAAAATTCAGAATCAATGTGAGGATTATGCTTATAACTATTGAAGAAACAAAAGGAAAGTAAAAAGTAAAATTATCTCGCTTAATATAAACATCACCAGGCAATCTCCCGATGTAGGGAATTTTGGGAGACAAAACTATAAATATCCCAACGACGACAAGAAAGATACCAACTGCGATTAATAGCTTTCCAAGAGGCTGAATTTCCATCTCTAAAACTATAACATATCGGATTTAAATCTGTATTGCATAATGCAATTTAGAACCGATAAAATTTAGCCTGTTGACCCAGCTCTGGTTGTTAATAAGCCAAAACTATTTAGTACTATTTTTTACCGCTACTAAACAAAGAAAGTATCTCGCAAATCATTTAATTTCACCTATAGAAATGGTTAAGAATACTGGAATTTCAGATAAATAGGATTTAAGCTTTTGAATATATTTAGGTATATACTTTATACGCTCAACACGCTCAGTTTGGGGAAATTTATTCATGAGTTCAATCGACTTGAAAGCTACACCGAAACTGCTACAGCAACAGCGTCTCATTTTGACGCAGGAATTGCAGCTCTTCCTAAAGCTCATACAGATGACTTCACTAGAACTGAAAGAATACTTGGAAGAACAACTCGTCGAGAATCCGGTCTTGGAAGAAAAAAACGAGGAAGAAAAAAACAGCAACGATGAAAATGCTTCATCTGAGGAGCAATTTGATTTCAACGCCTATGAGAAGAGTTTTTTGAATAGCGGAGATGACAATCAGCCTTATTTCAAGGAAATCTTCGAAGACTACGACGAAAAAAGCCCTTGGGAAAACAGGGTAAGTTCTACGGAATCGCTTTTAGACTACCTAAGATGGCAACTCAGTCTTTCAGACTTTTCGCCAGAAGACAGGGAAATCGCTTCGATTATTCTAGGAAACATAAATGAAGAGGGCTACCTGGAAGCCGACATTGAAGAGATTGCGCTGCAACTGGTTAAACGGGAATTTCAGGGTGACCCGAAACTGCAAGATGTTTTGGAAGAAGAAAGAGCTCACTTCTACGAAAACCGGCTAAAATCGGACAATAGCTACTTTGACAAGGCCAAAAACGTTTTATATAAAATTCACTCCTCTTTCGACCCAGCAGGTGTGTGTGCTCGGGATTTGAAAGAATGTCTTAAAATACAGGCTGAAGAATTAGGATATAAAGAGGGCTGTGTTTTGTTAAAAATGATCGCCAATCATCTGGAAGATGTAAGTAATCATGACTATAAAAAAATTTCGTGCGAAATGGGGATTCCGGTAGAAGAAGTAGAAGAAACTGTTCCGATAATTTCATCGTTGGAACCCAAGCCCGGAAGACCCTTTTACCAAAAAGACACTGAAAAATATATAGTACCTGATTTTTATGTTTACCAAATGGGAAACGATTTACAAATACAGCTAAACCGCGACTTCCCAAAAATAAGGATAAGCCAATATTACAGAAGCCTTATAAGCAAGGGAAACAATCTGCCGTCGGATGCTAAAAAATATATTAAGGAAAAAATAGAGGCGGCCCAGCGTATAATAAAATGTCTCGAAGAGCGAGACGAGGCGATAAAAAAGATTATTAAAAAGATCATCGAATTTCAAAAAGACTTTTTTGAACATGGAAAAGATTACATAAAGCCATTGAGACTCAAAGACATAGCCCAATCCGCCGGGGTGCATGAATCTACTGTGAGCAGAATAACCAGCAGAAGGTATATCTATACCCCCAGCGGAGTTATAGAGCTCAAATCACTTTTTTCGAGGAAAATAGAGACCTCGCACGGTGCAGACGTGTCTTTTGAGAAGGTAAAATCAGTCATCAAAGATATAGTTTCGGATGAAATGCCGGAAAGTCCGTACTCAGATGAAGACATTTCCAAGATACTCGAAAGAAGAAACATAAAAGTTGCTCGAAGGACTGTTGCAAAATATAGAAAAATACTTAAAATACCCTCATCCTCAGAAAGAGCAATAAAAAAGAGGTAAGAGAAAAATGGAAGTTACCATAACTACAAGGCACATTGAAGACCAGAGCAAGGCGGATAACCTGAAGAATTACTTTCAAAAGAAGATTAAAAGAGTGGAAAGATATATTAAGGCTAAAAGAAACCCTTCAGAGGTAAAACTAGTTCTTGCCGTGGAAAAGTTCAGGAATATAGCCGAGATACTCGTCAACATCGGAACCTTCAAAGTCACGTCGTCTGTGGAAGCGGAAGACATGTATACTGCAATTGACAGGGCAATAGACAGCACCATAAAGCAGCTAAAAAAAGAAACCGACAAGAAAATTAAGACAAAAAGAAGAGGAAGTGGAAAATCAAAAGAAAAGATTACAAACATTAATTCCAAACCTCTTAACCCCGCAAAAAAAAGTGAAACTGACAATCTAGGGTTTGAGAAAGTACAGACGAAACCCATGTCAGTCGAAGAAGCAATCCTCCAATTAAAAATATCCGAGGTAGACCTTTTAACATTCCGCAACAGTGACACCGGTGAAATAAACACCCTGCATAAGAGGAAAGGAGGCAAGATAGTACTGATAGCCCCCTGACAGTTAAACTAATATTATGAAGATAGCAGATTTTCTAAAAAAAGAATCGGTAATACCAGAACTCCATTCCAACAATAAGTCGGAAGTTGTAAGGGAGCTTTCACACCTCGTTTCCAATCTCTATCCCAACATCAGCTTGGACAGCTTATTCGGCGTCCTGATGGAAAGAGAGAAACTTTGCAGCACTGCGGTCGATGCCGGCGTCGCAATACCTCACGGCAAACTAGGTGGTATTTCAAACATAATCGCGGCCTTCGGAAGAAGCACTAAAGGAATTGACTTCGAATCACTCGATGGAAACCCAACCCACCTTTTTATACTTATTATTGCCCCCGAAAATGCTGCAGGAACCCACCTTAAACTATTGGCCAGAATATCCAAAATTTTTAAACTGCCCGATTTTCGATCCAGACTCATGGAAGCTAAATCCCAGGAAGATATCTATGAAATAATTGCCGAGGAAGATGCAAAGCACTAAGGCAAACAATCCTCTTACAATCAAAGAAATTCATGGCGAATGGGGAAAAGAGCTCCAGATAGAAATGATCTCTGGCTACAAAGGAACAGAGCGGCAGGTCAGGTCAAACCGAGTTCAAAAACCTGGTCTCAGAATGATTGAGTCTGAAATTCAACTCGAGGAAGGCAAAATTCAAATTCTTGGAATGACCGAGATTTCTTACATTGACAATCTGTCTAAAGGGGAGCGAGAAAATATTGCTGATGTGCTCACTTCTCAGGATGTACCTTGCTTTATAGTATCAAAAGGACTCCCACCACCTGACACGCTGAAAAAGTTTTGCGACAAAAAACTTATCCCTTTATTCACGACTAAACTGGGCACAGGAAGGTTGATTTCAATCCTCAATGGAATACTGGAAGAGAGACTCGCTCCTTTTGTGAGCGTTCACGGAGTACTCATCGACATACACAGAATTGGCGTTCTACTCCTTGGGAAAAGCGGAATAGGCAAGAGCGAATGCGCGCTTGACTTAACACTTAGAGGTTCTAAACTCATTGCAGACGATGTGGTCGAAATAAGAAGGATCGGAACGTCAAAGCTCATCGGGTCAGGACCCGAAAATATAAGACATCTCATGGAAATCAGGGGTGTGGGAATAGTTAACATCAAAGATTTATTCGGAATGGCGTCGGTCATGGATAAAAGGAAAATAGATATGGTGATCGAACTTGCTCAATGGGATCCCAACGCAGAATATGACAGGGTCGGGATTGACCAAAAGACCTATACAATTATGGAGGTTGATTTGCCCTATCTCGTACTCCCTGTGAGCCCTGGGAGAAATACCGCCACTATCGTTGAAGTTGCTGTCAGAAACCAACTGCTCCGATCGAGTGGAATTTGCGCCGCAGAGGAGCTTCAAGATGAGATCGCAAAGCAGACGGCTGTGAAGGAAAAAGTATGATAAGTATTGTTATACTGAGCGGTATCTCCGGCTCGGGCAAAAGCACAGGAGTTAAGGCGCTGGAAGACTTGGGTTATTTCTGCCTGGACAACCTCCCTCCTACGTTAATCGCAACTTTTATTGAGCTATCAGAAAATTCCGCGGAACACATTACGAAAATCGGGATCGTCATGGACATACGCGAAGGAGTTTTTTTCGAGCGTGTTCCGGAGGTGATAGAGGAACTCAAGAAAAAGGGGAATTCCGTCGAGCTTTTGTTTCTCGAGTCATCGGACGAAGTACTCGTAAAACGGTATAAGGAAACTAGAAGGAAACACCCTATCTCGGCAGACGGCAATATCCTGGAAGGAATCTCCAAAGAGAGAGAGATACTCACAAGGGTCAAAAATATTGCAGACCACATCATAGACACCTCATCTTTTAACGTCCATCAGCTTCGTGAAATAATTCAAGACATGTTTGGGAAAACGGTTCCCAAAAAGACTTCTCTCAATTTCCTCTCTTTTGGGTATAAATACGGCTTTCCTTATGATGCCGACCTGGTTCTTGATGTCAGGTTTCTTCCCAGCCCACACTTTGTCGAAAGCCTGAAAGACCTGACCGGAATGAACAAAGAGGTAATCAATTTTGTTCTTGAGAACGAAGATACGAGAGAATTTATCAAAAAGCTGGTAGACTTTTTGGAGTTTTTAATACCTAGATATGAAAAAGAGGGAAAATCCTATCTTACCGTCGCCATTGGATGCACCGGTGGAAAACACAGGTCTGTAGTCATTGCGAATGAAGTCTCTGAAGTGTTTAAGAATCTTTCTCCGAATATCTGGCACAGAGACATATCTAAAAGCTGAGGTGAAATATGGTTGGAGTTGTTGTAGTAACTCATGGAAGATTATCTGAAGAGCTCATATCAGCCGTAAAATTCGTGCTCTCGGTAAAGACCGCCGTTAAGATGGAAGGAGTCCACTTGGACCCTGATAGGGAATTTGAGTCGTTCAAACAGGAAATCAAGAATGCAATGAAAAAAGTCGATGAGGGAGACGGGATTTTACTCGTAACCGATATGTTCGGAGGCACTCCCTCCAATGTCAGCCTCACATTCCTGGAGACAAACAACGTCGAGGTAATTTCCGGGGTAAACCTACCTATGCTTCTCAAGCTGGCTACTCTTTCTTCAAAGATAACTCTAGACGAAGCGGTAAAGATAGCAGAATCCGCGGGAAGAGATAACATAATCGTAGCCAGCAAGCTCCTGCAAAAACGAACTCCATAGGCTACTCTTAAAAAGAGGTATTAACCCTAGCTTTAAATCCCGTTTTTGTTAGTTATAATGTCTAGGATTTATATTTACAAACCATAAACGATATAAACCAAGGGGAAAAACAGGATGAGAGTGGAAGAGTTTGATAAGATATTCGAGATGTGGAAGAGCTATCTCCTCGTGGATATGCTTCAAGATTATCATCTGGAGATCGACGACGACGTTCCCCGGGAGTATGCCGCAATAGCCCTCTACCTGGATTCAACAACAGTTAGAGCCGCTGGAGAAGTTTTGGACTACTACAACGGCTACAAACAGGCGGCGTCGGATATTTTAAGTTTAATCGGAGTTGAGATGGTGCAAGACGATGAGATGAAAATAATCCAGATAAGACGAAAAGTCAGTCAGGATGATAAACAGGAAAGATTGAAAGAGTATATATGGGGATAGTTATCTTCGCTGCATCTAATCAAAAACCTTAAATAACCTATTTCAATATTCGCAGATTCCTTAAAAAAGAATGAAACTATTTGATCTGTTTGACCTCTTTCTGATCGACCTGGACGGCGTGGTGTATGTCGGAGACATACCTACTATCGGAGCAAAAGAGACCCTTTCGACCATAAGAGAGTCGGGAAAGCGTCTTATTTTTCTGACCAACGACCCCAGAAGCTCATCCAGCGATTACTCCGAGAAGCTCGAGAAGATGAACATTCAGGCGGCTTCCGATGATGTGATTACATCTGGGATGGCGATCGCTCACCATATCAGGGACAGCTTTGACATAAATCATAAGAAAGCCTATGTTGTCGGCAGCCTTGCACTGAAAATGGAAATTGAGAAGATTGGGATCAAACTCTGTTATGGTGAAGCTGCAAAAGGAGTTGACTTCGTGATAGTCGGTGGACACCAGGAATTCAGCTATGAAGAGATGAAGCTCGCTTCTCTCGCAGTAAGAAACGGCGCTCATTTTTTTGCGACTAATCGCGACCCCGTGTTTCCCACGGCTGAGGGACTGGTTCCAGCGACGGGAGCTATTCTCGCGTCGATTGAAGTTGCTTCGGGTAAAAAAGCAGTTGTCGCTGGTAAGCCCGAGTCCATGATGTTTGAAGTTGCAAAAGAGATCGGTTGCCCACATAGCAGGGCCGTTATCATCGGGGACAGACTGGATACAGATATCTTAGGAGGCAAACGCGCCGGCATTAAGACGATTCTTGCCCTATCGGGCTCGACAAAAGCTGATGATGTCTCAAAATCAGGAATTAAGCCTGACTATGTTATTGACGACCTAAGAGGTTTAATTAAAGAGTTATAAGTGAAAAGTTAACAGTTCTATAAGAAAACTAATCTTCAAGGATTTTAAATTCGATGCTTCATATCTAACCTCTTCAGTCTGTTAAACTTTTTATCTGACTAAACAATGCCAAGAATAGACTTAAACAATGTCAGTCTTAATTATGAACTCAACGGCGAGGGACCGGCAGTTGTTTTCATAAACGGCCTAACAATGGACGTGAACGGATGGTATTTTCAAGTTCCTGCCTTCGCACAAAAATATCGGGTGCTTAGGTACGATTGTCGTGGACAAGGACAATCAGATAAACCCGATATGGACTATTCTCAAGAGATACACGCAGATGATTTGAACCGCCTTATGGATAAGATCGGTATTGACAGGTCTCATATAGTCGGCCTTTCTAACGGCGGAATGATAGCACAGTATTTTGCCCTTGAATACCCCCAGAAAGTCAGATCTCTAGTCCTGGTAGATACCTGCAGTTACATCGACACGCTTCTTGAGCTTATTTTAAAAGCGTGGATAAGAGCAACCGAGGTCGGAGGAAGTGAGCTCAGGTATGACGTGGCACTTCCGGTTCTCTTTGCCGAGAGCTTCGTGAAGAAAAACCTGGAGGGCATTCTTGGAATGCGCGAAATGAACATAAGAAACAACCCGCCGAGACCGATTATAAATCTTGCGAGAGGCTGCCTTAAACACAACGTCAACGATAGGATTTCGGAGATTGAGGTCCCTACCCTGATCATAGTCGGCGAAGAGGACATACTCGTCCCTCCGAAATACTCTAAAATTCTTTACGAAAGAATCAAAGGTTCCAGAATGGTCACGATGAAAAATTGTGGACATGTTCCGCCGATCGAGAAGCCAGAGGAATTCAACGAGATAGTGCTGAATTTTCTAAGACCGCAAGATCCGCTGCTCGGATAAGAAACTTCCCGCTGGAAATTTGTTGCGAGTTCATTTAAGCTGTTGAAACCTTTTTTCCTGCAGAACGTCTTAACGGAGAAAATACCTTAGGTGTCTCCCCATATCAACAAGCTAGCTTCTAAAAAAAGCAAGGAGGTTTTGAATGAAAGCTGCAACTTATCATGGAGTCAAAGATATAAGGGTTGAAGCAGTTCCCGACCCTAGGATTGAGGATTCAAACGATGTAATTATGAGGGTAACGAAAAGCGCAATCTGCGGCTCTGACCTTCACTTCTACCGCGGGCGCGTTCCGATGGACGAGGGATTCGTAGTGGGGCATGAATTTATGGGTATCGTAGAG
>Ga0187893_10003849_pt1 | contig 29545 bp, 29 predicted proteins | sample MA1701074metaG_FD_139574 | JGI IMG/M metagenome (GOLD analysis project Ga0187893, IMG submission 139574) | White microbial mat communities from a basaltic lava cave in the Kipuka Kanohina Cave System on the Island of Hawaii, USA - MA170107-4 metaG ...
CTGGCGCGCCAGCTCGATCTGGCCGCGGTCGGATTCTGGATCGTCGGAGGGAACGACGCGCCGCTCGAGCTGCGCGCGAGCGCGGAGACGTCCCGGCCTGAGGGGGCGGCATCCGTTTGGACTCGGATGACCGAGGCTATGGTGGGCCGGATCGCCACGGAGCGGCTGCCGTACGCCACCAACTCGCTCCTCGAGGAGCCCCTTCCGCTGCAACTCCAGCAAGCCGCACCGGAGAAGCTCGTCGCCTTCGTCGGCCACCCCCTCGTGGTGGACCGCCGCGTGGTGGGCGTCGCGGCCGCCTTCGGCACGCACGCGCTCGACGGCATGGACCTCAGCGGCTTCGGGGCCGCCACCGGGGACATCGCGCGCTACATCGATCGCAAACGCGTCGAAGACGCCCTGCAGGAGAGCGAAGTGCAGCTCCGGCAGCTCCAGAAGATGGAGGCGGTGGGGCGGCTCGCCGGCGGCATCGCCCACGACTTCAACAACCTCTTGACGGTCATCATCGGGAACAGCCACCTCCTGCTGGACAGCCTCACCGCGGACCATCCGCAACGCCGTCCGATCAAGACCATCGCCGCAACCGCGGAGCGGGCGGCCCTGCTGACGCGGCAGCTCCTGGCCTTCAGCCGGAAGCAGATGCTCGCCCCCGCCGTCCTGAACCTCAACGAGGTCATCGCCGGCATGACGGAGATGCTTCGACGGCTCATCGGCGAATCGATCGAGCTCGTGTTCAGTCCGGGCGCGGAGGTGGGGACGGTCAAGGTGGATCGTGGACAAATCGAGCAGGTGATCGTCAACCTCGTGGTCAACGCGCGCGACGCGATGCCGCAGGGCGGCCGGATCACCATCGAGACGTCGAGCGCTGAGCCGGCCGGGCCACATGCGGCTGGCCCGGCCGGCCCCGGCCCGCACGTGAAGCTGGCCGTGACCGACACCGGAACGGGCATGGATGCCCACACCAGGGTGCGAATCTTCGAGCCCTTCTTCACCACGAAGGACGTCGGCAAGGGCACCGGGCTCGGCCTGGCGACGGTCTACGGGATCGTCCAGCAGAGCGGCGGCAGCATCTCGGTCGACACCGAGCCGGGCGCGGGCAGCACCTTCACGATCTACCTTCCCCGGGTGGAGGATGCCGCCGTCTCAGTGGAGGCGGCGAGCGCGCCCGCGGGACGCGGCAGCGAGACCGTGCTCGTGGTCGAGGACGAGGCCGAGGTACGGACGCTCGTTCACGCGGTGCTCGCCGAGCACGGCTACCTGGTGCTGAGCGCCGGGCGGCCGGGTGAGGCCGTGCGGCTCGCCGAGGGCCACGCGGGACCGATCCACCTGCTCGTCACGGACATGGTGATTCCGGAGATGAGCGGTCCCGCGCTCGCCCAGCAGCTCATCGCGCTCCGCCCGGAGATGGCGGTGCTCTACATGTCCGGCTATTCCGACCTGGTAGTCGAGGACGGGCCCCCGCTGCTGCAGAAGCCCTTCACGCCGGACAGCGTCGCGCGGACCGTCCGGGCCGTGCTGGATGGGGTCGGGCGCGCGCCGGTGCCGGCCGGTCAGTAGACCACCCCCCACTTTCAAATTCGCTCGCCTCGCCTTCGGCTGCGGCTCGCCCGGCGGCCCTCTCCCCTGAAGGGAGAGGGGGTTAGAAGAGCGGGGCGGTGGCGCGGAGGGCGGCGCCGACGAGGGGCTTGGGGTAGACGCCCATGATCACCACGCCCAGCACGCAGAGGAAGATGCAGAAGGAGAGCAGCGGCGCCACCGGAATGGGGTCGCGCCGCTCGGGCGCGTCGATGTACATGCGCTTGGCCACCAGCAGGTAGTAGAAGAGCGCCACCACCGTCAGCACCGCTCCCACCAGCACCAGCCAGTAGAGGCCCTGCTCCGCCGCCGCCCAGAAGACGTAGATCTTCGCCCAGAAGCCGGCCACGAAGGGGATGCCGCCCAGCGAGAGCAGGAAGAGCAGCATGCTGAGGGCCAGGATCGGCGAGCGCTGGGCGAGGCCGCGGTAGGCCGCGATGCCCTCCGAGCCCTCGGCTTGGGCCACCACTTCCACCACCAGGAAGGCGCCCATGTTCCCGAAGAGGTAGGCCACCAGGTAGAAGAGCATCATGGCGGCGCCGTTGGCGGAGACCGCCGCGAAGCCCACCAGCATGTAGCCGATGTGGGCGATGCCCGAGTAGGCGAGCAATCGCTTGACGTTCTGCTGCGGGAGGGCCATGAGGTTGCCGCCGATGATGGTGACGGTGGCCAGGCCCGCGGCCGCCGGCACCCAGAAGAGCACGCGATCGCCCATGCCCTCCAGGTAGAGCCGGAAGATGACCACGAAGCCGGCCGCCTTGGGCGCCACCGAGAGCCAGGCCACGAAGGGCGTGCTTGCGGCCTCGTAGGTATCGGGCACCCACATGTGGAACGGAAAGGCGGCGATCTTGAAGCCGAGCCCGCCCAGCGCCAGCAGCATGCCGAGCAGCATCATGGGATGGCCGGTGGCCAGGGCGCGGGCGATGCCGCGTACGTCGGTAGTGCCGGCCATGCCGTACATGAAGGAGAGGCCGTAGGCGAGCACCGCCGAGGAGACCGTGCCCACCAGGAAGAACTTGAGCGCCGCCTCCACCGCCTCCGGCTCGCGCTTGAGGAAGCCGGTCAGGTAGTAGAGCGGGATCGACATCAGCTCGAAGGCGACGAAGAGCAGCACGAGGTCACGGGACGAGCTCAGCACCAGCATGCCGAGCAGCGAGGCCAGGATGGCCAGGTAGTATTCGGTGGCCCGCCGGGCGAAGGCGACGGCGCGCAGCGGCAGCGAGGCGAGCACGCCGATCAGGGTAGCCAGGATGAATAACCGCTTGGCGAACAGCGCCAGCTCGTCCTGCACGAAGGCGCCGTGGAACATCTCGCTCCCCCCCTCCACGCGCCAGGAGACGCCGAAGAGGACGACGAGCCCGATCCCGGCGAGGACGCCGACGCGCCGCTTGTCCGGGGACGGCATGAAGAGGCCGACGAAGAAGACGAGCAGCATGAGCACGCCCAGGCCCAGCTCGAGCACGAGCGGGCCGGCCGCCGCGAGCCCGCTCACTGGAGCACCCACAGGCGGTTGAGCAGCGGCATCGTGGCGGTGTCCACCGGGCCCAGGACCAGCGACGGCCACACCCCGAAGAGCACGATCACGAACACCAGGATCCACAGGGCCGCCCACTCGGGCCCGCGCGCGTCGGGCAGGTTCTGGAAGTGCGGGTCGCTCGACGGCGGGCCCCAGAAGATCTGCTTGGTGACGCGCAGGACGTAGATCGCGGTGAGGTAGGCGCCCCCGACCGCGGGGAAGAGCCACCAGGCGTGCGAGGACTGCCAGGCCCCGAGGAAGGTGAGGAACTCGGCCACGAAGCCCGCGGTGGCGGGCAGCCCCAGTGAAGAGAGGCCCGCGATCGTGAACGCGGTCGCGATACCCGGCATCATCCGCCCGAAGCCCCCCATCTTGAAGATCTCGCGCGAGTGCGCCTTCTCGTAGACCAGCCCGACCAGGGCGAAGAAGAGGCCGGTCATGATCCCGTGGGCGAACATCTGGTAGACGGAGCCGTTCAGCCCGACCTCGGTCAGTGTCGCGGCGCCCAGCATCACCACACCCATGTGGGAGACCGAGGAGTACGCGATCACGTACTTGAGATCGGTCTGGGCCATCGCCGAGAACGCCCCGTAGACGATGTTGATGCAGGCGATGGTGCCCACGAGCCACGACCATTGCAGCGTCGCGTCCGGGAGCAGGCCCATGCCGAGCCGGACCACCCCGTACGCCCCGAGCTTCATCAGCACGCCCGCGTGCAGCATGGAGACCGCGGTCGGCGCGGAGGCGTGGCCGTCGGGCGACCAGGTGTGCAGCGGCCAGATGCCGGCCAGGATGCCGAAGCCCACGTAGAAGGCGAGGAACACCCAGGACTGGAGCTTCGGGTCGAACTGGGTCAGCTCCATCTCGAGGAAGGAAAAGGACGACGAGTCGCCCGCCACGTAGAGGGCGAGGATGCCGACCAGGATGAAGGCCGACCCGAAGAGCAGGTAGAGGGTCAGCTTCATCGCCGCGTATTCCTTGGTGCCCACCCCGGTGCGGCCGAAGGCCCAGCCGAAGATGCCCTGGGGGCGCACCTCGGCGCTCGAGCCCCAGATGCCGATCAGGAGGTACATCGGGAGCACCGCGATCTCGTAGAACAGGAAGAGCACGAACAGGTCGAGCGAGACGAAGACCCCGAAGACGCCAGTGACCAGCACCAGGAGGAGGGCGTAGAACTCCTGGCTGCGCACCTTCATCGTCCACGAGGCCCACGCGCCCGCGAAGATGATGATCGAGGTGAGCAGGATCATCAGCAGGCTCATGCCGTCGGCCCCGAGCTGGTAGTTGATGCCGAGCGCGGGCACGAGCGGGAGGTCCTCGTAGAACTGGAAGCCCGCCGCCTCCCGGTCGTAGGCCACGTAGATCCCGATCGAGAGGATCAGGGGGATCGCGGTGGAGACCACGGCCAGCCCGCGCACCAGGAGCACGCGGCGGCGCGCGAGGAACATGATCAGCAGCGCGCCCACGAAGGGCGACCAGGTGATGACCGAGAGCACGGGCAACGGGAAGAAGGTCATGACTAGCGCGGCCAGCGCATCCAGACCATGAGGAGCAAGACGCCGAGGGCGATGCCGTAGACGTAGTCCTGAGCCTGGCCCGACTGGATGCGTCGCAGCCGGTCACCCAGGGTCAGCGTCCACGCGCTCAGCGCATTCAGGATGCCGTCCACGATGTAGCGGTCGACCCAGCCGGTCACCTGGGCCAGGCCGAGGACGCCCTGCCGGTAGATCAGCGCGAAGAGATCGTCGAGCCAGAAGCGCTCGGCGGCGGCCTCGCCGATCAGCGAGAGACGCCGGGACAGCCACTCGGGGCTGACCGCGCGCAGCCCATAGACGAGCCACGCGAGCGTGATGCCTCCGATCGCCACCAGCACCGCCAGCGGCGTCAGCCAGAAGGGAGGCTTGAACTCCGTCTCCGGGTGCCAGACCGCGAAACCGATGCCGATGACCATGGCCATCCCGGCCAGGAACCAGAGGGGCAGCGTCATGATCGCGGGCGCGTCGTGGGCGTGGCCGCGGTTTGGATCCCGGTGCCCGGGGTGGTCCGCCACCGCCGGCGCGCCCAGGAACGCGATGAAGATGACCCGGAACATGTAGAACGCGGTGAGCAAGGCGGCCAGCACGAGCATGGCGAAGGGCACCGGGAGCCCGCCCACCCAGGCGGCTCCCAGGATCTCCTCCTTGGAGAAGAAGCCGGCGAAGAAGGGAATGCCGGCCAGCGAGAGCGTGCCGATCAGGAACACGGCGAAGGTCTGCGGCATCCGGCGTGCGAGTCCGCCCATCGCGAAGATGTCGTTGCTGCCGACCGCGTGGATGACCGCGCCCGCGGCCAGGAAGAGGAGCGCCTTGAACACGCCGTGGGTCAGGAGGTGCAGGAAGCCCGCGCCCGCGAAGCCGGCCCCGATGGCCGCCATCATGTAGCCGAGCTGCGAGACGGTCGAATACGCGAGCACCCGCTTGATGTCGCGCTGCACACAGGCCAGGGTGGCCGCCAGCAGCGCGGTGAAGGCCCCGATCCAGCCGACCGCGGCCAGCACGTCCGGGGTCAGCTCGAAGAGGAAGGCGGTGCGGAAGAGCAGGTACACCCCCGCGGTCACCATGGTGGCGGCGTGGATCAGGGCCGAGACCGGAGTCGGGCCCTCCATCGCGTCGGGCAGCCAGACGTGGAACGGGAACTGGGCCGACTTGCCGGCGGCGCCGAGATAGACGAAGAACATGACCAGGCCGAGCCCGGCGAGCACCTCGCTGCCCCCCTGGGTCAGCTCGAACAGCTCGGAGAAGTCGAAGGTGCCGGTGCGGCTCCACAGCATCACGATGCCGATCAGGAAGAACACGTCGCCGACCTTGGTGATCCAGAAGGCCTTCACGGCCGCCCGCGCCGCCTCCGGGCGCGCGTACCAGTAGCCGATCAGCAGGTAGGAGCAGAGGCCCACCAGCTCCCAGCAGATGAAGAGCTGGACGAAGTTGGGGGCCACGACCAGCCCCATCATCGAGAAGGCGAAGAGCGACTGATAGGTGTAGTAGCGTCCGAGCGAGGCCGGCGACTCCTCCGCGAGGTATCCCACCGAGTAGACCTGGACCAGGAAGGAGACGAGCGCCACCAGGATCAGCATCAGCGTGGAGTCGGCGTCGGCGAGCACGCCCACCGACGTGAGCACCCCGTCCTCCACCAGGATCCATTCCCACAGCGTCCGGCGGGCCACTTCGGGCACCGTCGCCCGCCAGGCCGAAACGGCGGCCAGCAGCGACCCCGCCGAGAAGACGATGGACAGCCCCGCCGCCGGCTTGCCGGAGCGGCGCAGGGGGTAGATGAGGCTCAGCAGCAGGAACGCGAGGCCGGGCGCCAGCCAGGCCCAGAGCGCGAAGGTGCCGGACGCGGCCATGGGTCGCGCCCTATCCCTTGAGCAGGTCCAGGTGATCCGCCACCGCGGTGCGGCGGATGCGGAAGATCATGATGACGATGGCCAGACCCAGCGCCACCTCCGCCACCGTGATGGAGATCGTGAACACCGTGAAGACCATGCCCGAGACGTCGCCAAGGAAGCGGGCAAAGGCCACCAGGTTGATGTTGACCGCGTTCAGCATCAGCTCGATTCCGAGCAGGATACCGATGGTGTTGCGCCGGGTGATGACCCCGAACAGGCCGATGCAGAAGAGCATGGCGGCGAGCGTGAGATAGGCCTGGAGCGTCATGCCTAGGCTTCAGCATCAACATGCCTGTCGGCATGTTGACCGTGGTCGAGAAGGTCGCGGCAACCCGCTTGGGCCTGATGCATCAGTCGTCCGGGCGGGCGAAGTAGAGGGCGCCGAGGAGCGCGGCCAGGAACAGCACGCCCAGGAGCTCGAAGGGCAGCACGTAGGTGGTGAGCAGGCTCTGGCCGATGGCGCGGGTGAGATCGCCCGACACCGCGGGCCGCGGCACCGTGAGCGGTGCCCGGCGGAAGATCACGAGGAGGGCCACCAGCAGCGCGCCCGCGATGATGAAGCCGGTGAAGAGCTGGCGGCTCGTCTGGGTGATGCGGTCGCCAACGAGCCGCTCCGTGACCACGATGGCGAAGACGGCGATCGTGACCACGCCGCCCGCGTAGAGCAGGAGCTGGACCGCGGCCAGGAACTCGGCGTCGAGGGCGAGGAAGAGGCCGGCGGTCGCGGTCAGCGACAGCGCCAGGTAGAGCACGGAGTGGAAGAGATTCCGGGTCAGGACCACCGCGAGGGCCGAGGCCAGCAGCAGGACCGCGAGCCCCCAGAAGACTATCGGCTCCAGGCTCACTCGGCGCCGCCTTCCGGCTTGGCGGCGGGCGCTCCGGTCTTGGCGGGCTCGGCCTCGGCGCGCGGCGCCTTGGGCGGCGTCTGCATCTCGCGCAGCAGGTTGCCGGTCGCCCACGAGGGCTCGAACCGGAGGCCGATGTCGTGCAACCGATCCTTGTCGAGCAGCAGCTCGCGGCGGTCGGCGGTCGACATGTCGAAGGACTTCATCATGATGATGGCGTCGGTGGGGCACACCTGCACGCACAGCTCGCAGAACTCACAGGCGTAGAGCTCCAGCGTGAAGGTCTTGGCGAAGTTGCGCTTCTCGGCCTTGAGCATCTCCACCTTGATGACCTGCGGCGGGCAGATGTACTCGCAGAGCCGGCAGCCGATGCAGTTTTCCTCGCCGGTTTCCTTGTCGTAGGTCAGGGCGAGGAGCCCGCGGTAGCGATCCGGATAGGTGCGCGTCCGGTCCGGATAGTGCACGGTCACCGGCCGGCGGATCAGGTTGATGAGCGTGACCTTCATGGCGCGGGCGACGGCTCTCACCAGGCCGTAGAGATCACCCCAGAAGCTCTCGCCGAGCCGCCTAGCCATTGCCGGCGCCCCTCAGCACCACCACGAGGGCCGTCGCCATCAGGAGCAGCAGGCTGGCGGGCAGGAGCAGCTTCCAGGAGATGGCCAGGATCTGGTCCACCCGGATGCGGACGAAGCTCCAGCGGATCCAGGTCACCAGCAGGAACACGAACATCGCCTTGAGCAGGAACCAGAGGGCGCCCCACCACGGCGAGACGTCTGCCCACGGCCCCGCCCACGCGCCCAGGAACAGGAGGGCGCCCAGGAACGAGGTGCCGATCATGTGGGCGTACTCACCCAGCTGGATCAGCGCGAACTTCATGCCCGAGTACTCCACGCGGAAGCCCGCGATCAGCTCGGACTCGGCCTCCAGGATGTCGAAGGGTACTCGGTTCTCGGCGGCCAGCGTGGCCACGATGTAGAACAGGAACGCGATCGTGCCGAGCGGGAACCAGGCCACGTACCAGAGTGGGGCCTGGGCGGTCGCGATGTCGGAGAGCTTGAGCGACCCGGCCAGCACCACCGGGATCAGAGCCACGAAGATGAACGGCAGGTCGTAGGAGATGATCTGGTTCACCGCCCGCATCGCCGAGAGCAGCGCGTACTTGTTGTTCGAGCCCCAGCCGGCCATGAAGAGCCCGACGATCTCCATGGCCGACACCGCGAGGAAGAAGAGGATGCCGATGTTCAGGTCCGCGATCCCCAGGCCCGGGGCAAAGGGCAGGGTGGCGAAGATCAGCAGGCAGGGCACGAGGAAGACGATCGGGGCCAGATTGTAGACGGAGCGGTCCGCCCGCCGCGGGATCACGTCCTCCTTCATCATCAGCTTGAGCGCGTCCGCGATGGGCTGGAGCAGACCGTGGGGCCCCACGCGATAGGGGCCGATGCGTGACTGCATGCGGGCCGCGAACTTGCGCTCGAGCAGAGTGACGTAGGTCACCATCCCGATGATGACGTTGAGCACGATGAACCCTATGATGAACGCGTTCACCGCGTCGCCGAGCATGCTAGCGGTCGACCTCGCCGAAGACCGGGTCGACGGAACCCATGATGGCGACGACGTCGGCGACCTTGCAGCCGATCAGGATGTGCGGCAGCACCGAGAGGTTGGAGAAGGACGCGCCCCGCCACTTCATGCGGTAGGGCTTGGCCCCCCCGTCGGAGACGAGGTAGCAGCCCACCTCGCCGCGCGGCCCTTCCACGCGCGCGTAGCCCTCGCCCTTGGCCACCCGCACCTGGCCCACCGACTTGACGCCGGGCCGGGAGGAGACCGGCCCCGCCGGCAGCCGGTCCAGCGCCTGGCGGACGATGTTGATCGACTCGCGGAACTCGACCATCCGCACCCGGTAGCGCGCGTAGCAGTCGCCCGCCGTCTCCACCGGGACCTTGAAGTCGAAGTCCTCGTAGGACGAGTAGGGCTCGAGCCGGCGGATGTCGTAGCTCACGCCCGAGCCGCGGATCAGCGGCCCGGAGATGCCCACCGTCTGCGCCAGCTCTCGCGTGATCCCCCCCACGCCCTGGGTCCGCGCCTGGAAGAAGGCGTTGCGCTCGAGCATGTCCTCGTACTCGTCGAGGCGCCGCTCGATGAGCCCGATGGTCTCGCGGCACTTCTGGGCCCAGCCCGCCGGGATGTCGTAGCGCGTGCCCCCCACCTGGTGGAACCCGTAGAGGAGTCGCGCGCCCACGAGAGCCTCGAACAGGTCCAGCACCCACTCGCGCTCGCGGAAGCAGTAGAGGAACACGGTGGCCCCGCCCCCGAGCGCGCCGCCCATGTCGAGGCACCAGGTGCCGAGCCACAGGCAGTGCGACGCGATACGCTGCAGCTCGGCCACGATCACGCGCAGGTACTGGGCGCGCCGGGGCACCTCGACCTTGCCGACCATCTCGGCCGCGCGCACGTAGGCCAGCTCGCTCGTCATGGCCGCCACGTAGTCGGTCTTGGACGCGATCGAGGGGTACTGGGTGTAGGTGAGCGACTCCCCGAGCTTCTCGTGGCAGCGGTGGAGATAGCCGATCACCGCGTCCACGCCGACCACCGTCTCGCCTTCCAGCGTGAGGATCGCGCGGAAGACGCCGTGGGCGGATGGGTGCTGCGGCCCCATGTTCATCGTGAGGCGCTCGCTGCCCCCGTAGCCGAGCTCGATTACCTTTCTTGCTTCTGGGTCCATCTCCGACGTTCGATCCAGTCCGCTTCTGTAGTTGCTGGCGCCCCTCATTTGATCCAACGGTCGTCGCAAGCGACGACCTCTCTAGGGTGGGGCGCTCACGCGCCCTAGCGCATCGGAGAGAACGCCGCGGGGATCAGGACGATGGCTTGCATGTTCGCGAGCAGCCCGGTGGACTTGCCGAGGAAGGCCTGCCACTCGGGCTCCTGGGCCATCTTGGCGCGGGCCGCCGCGCGATCGTTGAGGTCGCGGTACACCCACATGTGGACGACCTCGTTGAGCTGGGCCACCTCGGTCTGCCACAAGCCCACGCGGCGCGTGAACTTGTCCCGGAACGGCAGGATGTCCTTGAACAAGGCCAGCCATTCGCCCGTCTTGCCAACGTGCGCGCGATACCAGCGCAGCTCGTAGACGTTGCCGGTATCGGCGGGCGGCGTCATCGGCACCACCGCGGAGAGGATCTTGTTCTCCTGGGCCAGCATCATCGGGCGGATCTTCGGGATGTACTCCTTGGTCCACGCCTCGTCTCGGGCCAGCGCCGCCCGCAGCCGCTCGCGCTCGTTGAGGTCGGCGTAGCTCCAGAGGTGCACGAGCTGGTTGAGTGTGCCGAACTCGGTGGACCAGTAGCCCTCGAGCTTGCCGTACTTGTCGCCGCGGATCTTGCGGCCGATCTCCCCGTTGAGCTTCAGGTACTCGCCCTGCTTGCCGGGGAGGAGAGTGTAGGTGCGTAGTTCGTAGATCATGGGCGCGCTCCTGTCAGCGATACGGCGGGTATGGAGTATCCACCGCGTAGGATTTGAGGAGGGGGTGGCCCTCCCAGTCCTGGGGGAGCAGGATGCGGCGGAGATCCGGGTGGCCCTCGAAGCGGATCCCGAACATGTCGTAGCACTCGCGCTCCATCCAGTCGGCCCCGCGGTAGAGCGGCACGAGCGAGGCGCAGGCGGTCTGTCCCGCGCCCAGCCGCGTCTTCATCATCAGGGCGAGCCCGACGTCGAGATTCTCGACGCGCGCGATCACCTCGAGCCCCTCCTCCTTCCAGTCCACCGCGCTCAGGAAGTTGAAGTAGAGACAGCCGAGCGTCTCCTTGGCGAAGCGCGCCAGATCGACCCACCGATCCGGCGCGATCGTCACGGTGAGGAGCGGGCCGTCACCCTCGGCGGCCACCCCGAAGCGCTCCTGGATCCTGGCCCGCGCCTGGTCGTGGATCACGCGATCAGTCGATCTTGGCGGTGGGGGCCGCGCGCCTCCCCGTCTTGCGGAAGTGCGCGATCTGCTCCTGCAGGAGGAGTAGCCCGTTCAGCAGGGATTCGGGCGGCGGCGGGCAGCCGGGCACGTAGACGTCAACCGGGATCACCCGGTCGACTCCCTTGACCACATGGTAGCCGTGGCGGAACGGCCCGCCCGAGTTGGCGCAGGAGCCCATCGACACCGCCCACTTGGGGTCCGGCATCTGGTCGTAGATACGCTCGAGCATCGGCGCCATCTTGATGGTGACGGTACCTGAGACGATCATCAGATCCGAGTGGCGCGGCGAGGCCCAGGGCACCATGCCGAGACGCTCCACGTCGAAGCGCGAGGCGAAAGTGGCCATCATCTCGATCGCGCAGCAGGCCAGCCCGAAGGTCACCGGCCACACCGAGGACTTCCGCGCCCAGTTGAGAAAGGCGTCGGCCACGCTCGTGACCACGAAACCCCCGGGGAAGTGATGGATTCCCTCGGTGACGCTCTCGAAGAGCGCCGAGTGCTTGTCGCCTTCCGGCCGCTCCCGGCGGTACTTCTCCCACTCCTGCAGGTCCTTGAACTCCGTCCAGACCGCCGGCGGGATCTGCGGGGTCGGCGCCTTCATTTCCATTCGAGGATCCCCTCCTTGTAGGCATACACCCAGCCCAGCGAGAGGATCACGAGGAACAGGCCCATGATTCCCATGGCCGGGAGGCCGAAGCCGCGCAGCACGAGAGCCCAGGGGAAGAGGAACACGGCCAGGGCGTCGAAGACGATGAAGATCAGGGCGACCAGGTAGAAGCCCACCGGGAACTGCACCCAGGCCTCCCCGATGGGCTCGGCGCCGCACTCGTAGGTCTCGAGCTTCGCGGCATAGGGCCGGGCGGGACGCAGGACGTAGGCCATGCCCAGCGAGACCACGGCGAACGCGACGATCAGCCCCAGATAGATGATGACCGGCAGATACCCAGTCACAGGCGGCCTCCACCAATGCGGCCTTCTTCTGAATGACTACAAACCCCGCGAAGTATAACACATGCTGCGCGGTCGGCCCGCCCGCCCGGCTCCCTCGACACGTGTATGGCGGTCCGGCTACCCATCTGTCTCCGTTTCCTTCAATCCGTCAGCGAGATTACGCAAACCTGACACTCGATCCCGAGCAATTTCCGGCATTTCGAGCCTGAAGCTTTTGTTTTGCTTGCTCTTTTCACCGCGCAATGACTGGCACTTCGGTTGCTTCCCCATTGTCCGCCGACCTGACACTGTCACCAATCACCCTCGCGCAGAACGGGAGACACGTGAGCGCCGACGATCTGAACCGGGAAATCGCCTTCGCGGGCCAGCGGGTCAAGCAGAAAGTCATTTTCGCGCTCACCCTGGCCTCGGTCATCCCGTTGCTGATCCTGACCTACGCCTTCCAGTCGCCCGTTCGCTCGATCCTGGGACCGATCGGCCAGTACACCGAGGCCTTCACGATGCCGGCGCTGCTGATCTTCACCGGCCTGCTCATGGCCGGCGGCGGCTTCGTGGTGTGGGACGTCGCCTCGGCCATCTCGCGGGCGGCGCACCTGGCCACCGCGACCAAGGCCTCCGAGCTGCCGTCGATACCGACCCGCAAGGACGAGATCGGCTCGCTCGTGAGCTCCTTCGCCAAGATGCTCGCCACCATCGAGCAGCAGACGGACGAGATCAACCAGTTCCCGCGCCGGCTCGACCAGCTCGCCCGCCAGGCCTTCCGCGATTCTCTCACCAGCCTGCCGAACCGAGCGCTCTTCATGGACCGGCTCTCGCACGCCCTCACCCGCACCGAGCGGCGGGGCGAGCAGCTCGCCGTCCTCTTCCTCGACCTAGACCGGTTCAAGGTCGTCAACGACAGCCTTGGACACGGCGTGGGCGACCAGCTCCTGATCGGGGTCAGCCAGCGCCTGGCCGCCTGCCTCCGGCCCGAGGACACGATCGCGCGTCTGGGCGGTGACGAGTTCGCGATCCTGCTCGAGGACGTCAAAGACGACAAGGGCCCCACGTCGGTGGCCGACCGGCTCACTGCCGAGCTGCAGCAGCCGTTCGTGGCCGAGGGGCGCGAGGTCGTCATCACGGTGAGCATCGGCATCGCGATGAGCACCGCCCGGCGAATGACGCCGGAGGACATCCTGCGCGACGCCGACCTGGCCATGTACCACGCCAAGGGCAAGGGTAAGGCGCGCTACGAGGTGTTCGACAAGAGCATGAACGCGCCCGCCCAGGAGCGCATGGATCTCGAGCTGGATCTGCGCAACGCGGTGGCGCGCGGCGAGTTCGTCCTGCACTACCAGCCGGTGGTCGATCTGCCCACCGGACGCATCACGGAGGTGGAGGCCCTGGTCCGCTGGAAGCATCCGCAGCGCGGGCTCCTCTTCCCGGCTGACTTCGTGGGCCTCTCCGAGGAGACCGGGCTCATCGTGCCCCTCGGCCGCTGGGTGCTCCACGAGGCCTGCCGCCAGACGCGACAGTGGCAGCTCGCCGCGCCCGCCACCAAGCTCGCGATCAGCGTGAACCTCTCCGCGCGCCAGCTCCAGCAGCCCGGCCTGGTCGAGGAGATCGACGCGGTCCTCCGGGAGACTCGCCTCGACGCGGGCGCCCTCCGCCTCGAGATCACCGAGACGGTGGTCATGCACGACGCGCCGACCACGCTGGCCAGGCTCGAGGCCCTGAAGGCACTCGGGGTGCAGCTCGCGATCGACGACTTCGGGACGGGCTACTCCTCGCTCGGCTACCTCAAGCGCTTCCCGGTGGACACGCTGAAGATCGATCGCTCGTTCGTGAAGGGCATCGGCCGCGACGTGGAGGACAGCGCGATCGTGCGGGCCGTCATCACCGTGGCCAAGAGCCTCGGCCTCTCCGTCACCGCCGAGGGGATCGAGACCGCGGACCAGCTCGATCAGCTGCGCACCCTCGGCTGCGACCACGGCCAGGGCTACTTCTTCGCGAAGCCCATGACCAGCGACCGCGTGCCCGCCCTGCTGATGGCCACCTCTCCGTGGGGCTCGCGCCAGGCCGAGACCGCCGCCACACTCACCAACGGCTACCCCAGCACCAATTGATCGGAGGGGGCCTCGGCGGCCCCCTCCGAATCCTCCCCCAGAACAGGGATTGCGCCGGCGAAGCCGGCGCTCGAACGTCCGCTATCCCGGCCGCGCTCACTTGACCCCGCGTGCCACTAGGGGCGGGGCGCGGTGCGGATGGCGGCGGGGCCGCCGTTGGTCTTGATGCGGTGCCCGGTGTCCTGCAGCGTATTCCCGTCCCAGCGCAGCACCTGGATATCCCTCTCCACCATGTTCTGCACCAGGATCGTCCGGCTGTCTGCCGAGAACGCGATGCCCTGCGACCAGCGGCCGATCCACGCCGCGGCCGCGGGCACGAGCTTCGTGCCGTCCACCCGGTAGAGCAGCAGCTTGCCGTTGGGCGCGAAGAAGGGCGACTCCTTCGGCTTGTTGCTCCCGTTCATCACCACGACCGCGCAGAGCCGCCCGTCCGGAGACAGCACGATGCCTTCGGGCGTCTGGCCGACCACCACCGTCTCCACCACGCGCGGCGGCTGGGCCTTCAGATCGATGACGCTCACCGTGTCGCTGTCCCCGTTGCCCCGGCCGATATTGGCCACGACGGCCACCGAGCCGTCGGCGCTGATGTCGAGGCCGTACGGCCGCATCCCCGCGCTCATGTCGCGCTTGGTGAGCTCGACCTTGGCGCCGTCGATGGAGAGGACCGAGATGAAGTTGTCCCCGTCACGCGTCACGAGGGCGGTCCGGCCATCGGGGGTGATGCCGACCTGGCTCGGCCCCGACTTCTCGTCCCCGACGCGCACGCTGCCGGCGGCCGCGACCGTCTTGCCCTGGATCGTGAACACCGACACCGTGCCTTCGCTGCGGTTGGCCACCAGCGCCAGCGTGCCCTGCCGGTTGATGGAGAGCCCGGCGGGCCCCTTGCCCGTCTCGAGTGTCGCGATGATCGCCGGTGGCGAGGCGCGCAGGTCGACGACGGACAGGCGATTGTTCGGCACCTGCTTGGTCGGGTCGGCGGGGTCCACCTTCATCGCCGCGGAGATCAACGCCAGGCCCTGGTCGGGCGTGATCGCCACGCTCATGGGTGGTCCCACCACGCTGCCGGGCACCGGGATCTCGGCGACGACGCGCGGCGGGGTCACGCCCAGATCGATGATGGTGGCGGTGTCGGGCGCGGGGTTGGGCACGACCTTGACCACCCCGTTGTCGAGCATGACCTTGTTGTCGTTCGACGAGACGGCGAGCTGGGCCTCCACGCCCGGCGGCAGGGCGAGCCCGGCCAGCAACAGCACGAGGAGCGAGGTCCGGACCAGCAGGAGCGCGGCACGGCGTCGTGTCATGGCTGCCTCCTCTAGGTTGATGAAGCGGCGAGTTGATGAATCGGGCACCGCCTCCTACTGGCCAGGACCATACTACGCGGGGCCGCCCACCGCTACCGGGTCGTCGGCGGCGCCCCGAGCCCCATGACCCGCCCGACCTGGGGCGGCCGCGGCAGCCGCTCGTGCGACCGCTGGATCCGACCGAGGCGCTCGAGGATCTCGGGCGCCATCGGCGCCCCGCGACGAGTCTCCTCGCTCACGTGCAGCGACATCAGCTCGTTGGTGGCGGCCAGATAGCCCGACCCGCCGTGATACATCTCGTGGATGTAGTGCAGGCGCTTGGCGTCGAAGGCCAGCAGCTGCGTGGTGAACCGCAGCGGGTCCCGCTCCCGGACTTCCCGGTGGTAGGTCACGTGGGCCTCCAGGCAGAACGTGGTGACTCCTCGCGCCCTTCGATGCGCATCGTCCAGACCGATGAACCGCATCCACTCGTCGGTGGCGAGGTCGAACACCACCAGGTAGTAGCCCACGTTCATGTGCCCGTTGCTGTCGATCCACTCCGGGCGCACGGAGCACACAAAGTTCGAGCGAGTCGAGTTCAGGTCGTCGCTGATTTTTCAGTCCTCCCCGATCTGGGCGGCCGTTCTCCGAAAGTATAAGTGAGCCCCACCCCAGCCGGTGATGGCGGGACGCCAACGGTACCGCGGTCCCTGGCGGGCCGAGCCTCGTCACATGTTGGGTGCCTGAGCCCGACTACCCGCCACAGGCGCAGTCGAACGCGCTAGCGTATCCGGTTCCTGAAAAAATTCCCTCCTCCTATGCTGAGTCGGGGAGGTGACACCTCGATGATCAAGTATGAGGCCCACGAGCTCGCGCTGGTGTTCCCGCCGATGACCGAGCCAGAGTTCGCGGCGCTCAAGCAAGACATAAGAGAGCACGGGCAGAACGAGCCGATCACGCTGTACGAGGGCAAGATCCTCGATGGAATCCATCGCTATCGAGCCTGCCAGGAGCTCGGGCGGGAGCCCGCGGTGGTGCGGTTCGAGGGCAATCCGCGCGCGGCCGCGCAGCTTGTCCTGGGCAGGAACTTCCATCGGCGCCACCTCACGACGTCCCAGCGGGCGATGGTAGCGGCGGAAATGTGCAAGCTACGGCCCCGGGGTAATGCCGGGAATTCCCCCTATTTGACCGTGGCCCAAGCCTCTGCCCTCATGAGCGTCAGTGGGGATCTCGTCGCTGATGCCAAACGCCTGTTGAGGAAGGGAGACGACGAGGTCGTCCGCTCGGTCCGCGATGGGCTGCTCTCCGTGTCGGCCGCGATCCAGGAGAAGAAGAAGGATGCTCCGCCGAAGTTCACTTTCCTGGAGCAGTTCGCCCAGCGTCTCGACCGAGCGCTTCAGGGTCAAAACGATCGCGACGCCCAGGTGGTCTACCACGCCAAGCCGCTGCTTCAGTTCATCACGCTTCGGATCCGCGACTATCTCGAGCCGGACTCCATGGCCGATCAACCGCTGGAGCTACCCGACGGGACGGTGGTGGACTTCAGCGAGCGGACAGTTCAGAGCTGGCTGTACGAGAACCGTGGCGAGGAGATCGCCGGGTCTCGTCGCGTCTGGCTCGATGCGATCCTGCCGAAGGCCAGGGAAGCTGCGACGCAGTCTCCGGGGACACGCTGCTCCACATGTGGATTGCCGCTCTTGCTGAATATGAACTCGAACCAGTGGTCGTACTGCGCCGTGTGTACCGGTGACGTGCTGTGGGAGTGGTGGGCCATGCGGGAGCAGGTGGAGCGTGCGTTCCGTGCGGCCCCAGCCTCCCTGGAGCCGCACCAAAACGGAGGGCGGGAGAGGCTCCCGGAGAGCGGACGGGGGTAGCGCCGGCTACCCCGACCTGACTCCCGGGGATTCACCCGCCGCGCGTTACAGCATTGCGCTGAAGAACCCGAGCGTGCGCTGACGCGCCAGCCGCGCGCTCGGCTCGTGATAGCTGCCCCGCTCGTCGCAGCTGAAGCCGTGGCCGGCCGGGTAGGTGTGGATCGGCACCTCCGGGTGCGCGGCGCGGATGCGCGCCCAGTGCTCGGGCGGGATGCCCTGGTCGGTCTCCCCGAAGTGCAGCAGCACCGGACAGCGCGGCGTCTCCGCCGCGGTCTCCGCGATGCCGCCGCCGTAGTAGCCCACCGCCGCCTTCACGCCGTCGATGCGCGTTCCCGCGAGCCACGCGAGGGTACCACCAAGGCAGTAGCCAACGACCCCCACCGGCTGTCCCTCGGCCCTGAGGGCCTCCACCGCGGCTTTCACATCGCGCATCATGTCGGCGATGTCCACCTTGCCCCGAATGGAGCGGCCCCGCTCGATGTCGTCCGCGGTGTAGCCGAGGTTGATGCCGGGCTCCACGCGGTCGAAGATGGCGGGCGCCAGCGCCACGTAGCCGTCGGCCGCGAAGCGATCGCACAGGCCCTGGATGTGGTGGTTCACGCCGAAGATCTCCTGGACCACCACGAGGCCGCCCTTCGGCGTCCCACTCGGGGCCGCGCGGTAGGCGGAGAGGCGGTGCCCGTCGTCCGCGGTGAGCGTGATCATCTGACCCATCGTCGTGCTCCTCGTCGGGATGATTGTGAGTGACTGCCCATCACAGCAGGGGGCGCGCCAGGACCACGAGCCGGGGCAGATCGGGCTCGGGGCCCTTGAGCAGCACCGTCCCGGTCGCGGTGACGCGGGCGCCGGCGCGCTCCAGCAGCCGGCAAGCGGCGCGCGCGGTGCCGCCGGTGGCGATCACGTCGTCTACGAGCAGCACGCGGCGGCCTTCCAGAAGCGGCCAGTCCAGCGGATCGAGCACCAGGGCCTGCGCCCCCGCGGTGGTGATGCTCACCGCCTCCTCGACCAGCGGCTCGCGCGGCCGGCGCGGCATGTAGTTCTTGAGTCCTTTCCTCAGCACCACGTAGCGGTCCTGGCCGAAGCACTCCACCACGACCTGCACCATGCCCACCGCCTTCGACTCCGAGCACACCACGACGTCGAACACCTCGCCGAGCGCGATGCCATCGTCCACGAGCCGGCGATAGAGGAGATCGCCGCAGGCCTGGTTGAGCCGGCCCTGGCCCAGCAGGTTGAACGAGGCGACGTAGCGCCGGGAGCCATGGAGCTGGGTGATCGGGCGGTCGGTAGTGAGGGCGCCAGAGCCGATGCGCAGCTCGCACCAGCCGATCACGTCGCCCGGCGCGGTCTGCCCGGCCGCCGGCGCCGACCGCGGCTCGGCCTGCTCCCAGCCTTCGGCCTCCGCCAGGGTGGAGGCGAGCCAGCGGGCCGCGCTCAAATCACCGCCGTCGAGCGTGCTCAGGCACTCGATCTGGGCCTGGCGCAGGCGCACCCGGGCTTCGTCGTCCACCGCGGCACGCGGCAGCACCGCGGCCTGTCGCTTGCCACCCGCCGCGGCCAGGTCCGCGATCGCGGTCACGGCGTCCTCGTAGGCTCCGATGACGACGGCGGCCACGCTCGGCTCAGAGCTCGTCGACGGCGGCCAGCACCACGGCCGCGTGACCGTCCACCTTCACGCCGTCCCAGCGACGGGCCACCTTCCCGTCCGCGCCGATGAGATAGGTCAGGCGGGCCACGCCCATGTAGGTGCGACCGTAGAGGCTCTTCCTCTGCCACGCGCCGTATTTCTCGGCCACCGTGTGGTCCGGATCGGCCAGGATCGGGAAGTTGAGCTTGTGCTTGCGCGCGAACTTGGCCTTGCTCGCCACGTCCAGCACGCTCACGCCGAGGACGGCGGCCTTGTCCTTCTTGAGGTCGGGGAGCGCGTCGCGGAACGCGCACGCCTCCCTGGTACAGCCGGGCGTGTCGTCCTTCGGATAGAAGTAGAGGACCAGCGGGCGGCCCGCATAGTCCTCGAGCCGGTGAGGCGTGCCGTCCTGATCGGGCAGCGAGAAGGCGGGGGCCTTGCGTCCCGGCTCGACGAGCGGCATCGGAACCCTCCTGACTCTGCTGCGGTGGGTGGAGCGGCGTCCGGCAGGCGCCGGCGCCAATCCTACTACCCGCCGGGCGGGCGCGCTACCGTCCCGACAGCCGCCGGCCGATGCGCTTCTCGATGACGTGGGTGACCGCCGAGAAGTCCTCCCGCCCCCAGCCGCTGTCGACCGCCTCGTCGTAGGTGCGCTTGGTCTCCTCCAGGATCGGGGTGGGGACCTGCACCGAGCGGGCGAGGGCCAGCGCGAGCACCGCGTCCTTGCGCATCAGCTCGAGCATGAAGGTCGGCGAGAACTCCCCGTCGAAGATGCGCTTGGCGCGCCGGTCGAAGTAGGTCCCGTAGGCCATGCCCCCGCCGTTCCGCACCACCTCGTAGAAGGTCGTCGGGTCCACTCCCGACTGTACGCAGACCGCGAGGGCCTCCGCCACCGCCACCGAGGTGACCGCAACCAGGCCGTTGTGGATGAGCTTCACCCGGTTGGCCACGCTGGAGCCGCCCACGTACATGTGCATCTTGCCCATGATCTCGAGGTAGGGCGCGATCGTCGGGACCCGTGCGGCCTCCCCTCCCACGATGAAGAAGATCTGCCCCTCCACCGCCTGCGGCTGCGAGCCGAGCATGGGCGTGTCCATGTGATCGACGCCTCGCGCCTTCAATCCGGCGTGCACCGCGATGGTCACCTCGGGGCTCACCGTCGAGCAGTCGCAGGTGACGAGGCCCTTGCGCGCGGCGGAGGCGACGCCGCCCGCGCCGAGGTAGACCTCGCGCACGATGGCGTCGTTGGGCAGGCACGTGAAGATCACGGCGGCCCGGGCGGCCACATCCGCGACCGACTCGGCCGGCGTCGCTCCCGGCAGCCGCGCGGCCGCCGCCCGCGCCGGCGGGCTCGCGTCGTGCACCAGCAGCTCGACGCCGGCCTTGGCCAGGTTGGTGGCCATCGGCATCCCCATCGTGCCCAGTCCGATGAATCCGACTCGTTCCGGCATGGTTGCCCCCAATGCGGACCCGCGCTCGGCGCAGCCCTAATGTGATGTGGCAGCGGCTCCGCTCCGCACCGGATGGCGGGCACCCCCCAGCAGGAGGGCCGATCCCTCACCGGTGTCGGCCAGGAACGGCGCGAGCTGCTGCACCGCGATCCGGCCGAACCGGGCCCGGAAGGCGCCGCCCCGGATGCGGCAGAAGAGCAGATCCCGCTCGGTCTCGAGAGTGTGCGGATCGAGCGGCTCGCGGAAGTCGCCGAGGAAGCACAGCTCGGCGCCCTGGAGGACGCCGTTCTCGAGGTGCAGGCGCAGGCGCTGGACCACGAACGGGGTGTCGGACGCCTCGAACCAGTTCCGCTCGCCCTGGCACAGGACGAGACATCGGCCGTCGTCCGTGCGGGTCATCGCCCGCAGGAAGAAGCGCAGCACGGCGGCGTCGACGATCTCGGTGCCGTCGTGGAAGATGCGGCCGTCGCGGTCGACCCGGTACCGGTACTCGCGCTCGGCCTGCGGCATCACGCCACCGGCACCGAGGGCTGGCGGTCCACGCGCCGGCGCAGCAGCGCCTGCGCCTCCCCGACGCGCCCGGCGCGACGGTAGGCGGCCAGCAGGGTGTGCTCGAAGAGATCCCGCTGGGCCCAGCTCCCGCCCACCCGCACGAGCTGGTCGAGCGCCGGCGCGAGCCCGGCGATGGTCTCCTCGTGGCGGCCTTGCGCGAACGCGCCCATGGCGCGGGCCACGATCGGCACCACCGACCCCGCCGGCACCCGGCCTTCCGCGTCGGCCTGCCGCAGCAGGGAGACCCAGCGATCCAGCCCGTCCGCGTCGCCGGCAGCGGCCAGCGCGACCGCGCAATGCACGTCCAGGACGGAGATGCCGACGCCCGGAAAGGAGACCCGCGCATGCTCGGCCACCGCGCCCCACGCCTCGGCCAGCCGCGGCGCGCCCGCCAGCTCCCGCCGCCACAGCAGGGAGGCGGAGTCCACAAGGGTCGAGAACTGGGACCCCTGAGAGCGGCCCGGCCGGATGCTGGCCTCGTACACCGCGAGCGCGCCATCGAGGCGCCCCCGGCCCAGCTCGAACAGCGCCTGATGCCAGGAGAGGTGGCAGTGCAGCGGGGCCGCGCGCGAGTAGGCCGGCAGCCAGCGCTCGACGAATCCCGCCCCGCTCTCGTCATCGCCTCGCTCGTACAGCACGTGGGCGAAGGCGTGAGCGGCGTGGGCATTACGCGGGGCGAGCTCGAGCGAGCGCTCGATCAGCGGAGCGCCCGCCTTCCAGCCGAGCGCCTCCGTCCGCGCGAAGCCGAGCGCGCCCAGGAACCACCAGTCCTCCCCGTAGGCGGCCGCCACCCCGTCGAGCAGCGCCAGCATGTCCTCGTTGCGCTCCTGCCGGCCGCTTAAGCCGATGAGCCCGTAGACGCCGTTGGCCGCGGCCAGGGCCATCGCATCGCGTGGAAAATCGGCGACGTGCTCGCGGACGAGCGCGAGAGCCCGCGCGCCCTGACCCTCGACGGCGAGCGCGAGGGCCTCCACGTGCTGGCGCTCGCGACGGCCGAGCCCGGCCACCCGGGCGCGCGCCTCGGCGGCCGCGGTCCGCGCGGGGCCGAGGCGGCCCTCGAGCTGCAGGCTGCGAGCCCGGCCGACGTGGGCCAGTGCGAAGTCGGGATCGGCGGCGAGGGCGCGGTCGAACGCGGCCTCGGCGCCTTCGTGCGCGGCCAGGAAGCGATCGACCCCATCGACGTAGGCGGCGACGGCAGCCGCGGACGACGCGGACAGCGGGAGACCGTAGCGGTCCGGCTCCATCACGGTCCTCTAGAACCGAGACGACGTCAGCGTGACGTCGGCCCGCGCCCATGCGCGCCGGAACCGCTGATCCACCGAGGCTGCGTCGGCGCTCTTGCCGTGGGCGCGCAGGCTTTGGGCCAGGCCGAAGAGCGACCAGCCGTTCTCCGGATTCCGGCGGAGGTCTTCCCGATAGACCGCCTCCGCCTCGGCGGCACGACCGGCCTGCAACAGCACGGCGGCGAGGGACTGGCGCACCGGGTAGTACCAGGGCGGCGGCTCGGTGAACCAGTGCTCGTCCTGCCGGTGCACCGCCTCGGCCAGATGCTTCACCGCGGTGTCGGCCTCACCGCCGCGCGCCGCGATCTCTCCGGCGAGGACCTCGGAGGCCAGGCGCAGCATGTCCGACATCTTGAAGAACCCGGCCAGCGTCCGGTCCGCCGGGACGCTCTGGGTCACCGCGCGCAGCTCGCCCAGCTCGCGGGCGGCCTCGTCGCGGCGGCCCTTGGCGGTCAGGGCCAGGCCCCGCACGTAGCGCCAGGCGCCGGTCACGTAGAGCATGCGCGCCGGCGGGGCGGGCTGGGCCAGCACCTCATCCCAGCGGGCGAAGCGCGCCAGCGCGAACAGGGGCGCCGCGGGCGCGGCCTCCATGGCCGGCATGTCGAGCACCGCCGCCGCGGGCACCTCCGCCGCGAACTCACGCGCTGCCCGCACGCACTCGGCGCCGCGGCCCTCCATGGAGGCGGCCAGCCAGACGAAGTCGAGGTTGTGCGGGTAGTACATCATCCGGTAGATCGGGCTCGGCCGGCTCTTCGCGAAGTACGCGCGGTCGGCCGTCACCGCCTGCACGTTCACCGACGCGGCATCGGCGTAGCGTCCGACCCGGTAGTAGATGTGCGAGGGCATGTGGACCATGTACCCCGCCCCCGGCATCAGGCGAAGGAGCCGATCCGCCGCTGCTTCGGCGCGCCGCGCATCCGGGCTCGCCTCCACCGCGTGGATGTAGAGGTGATTGGCGCCCGGATGCATGGGATCGGCGGCGAGCACCCGCTCGAGCGTGGCCACGATCTCCTCGGTGCCAGGCTGCGGCTTGCCCTCGGGTGTCCACAGGCTCAACGGGCGCAGGTTCATGAGCGCGTCGGCGAACAGGGTGCCCGCGTCCAGATCGGCCGGGAAGCGGCGGGCGACCTCGCGCATCGCGTCCGCGTAGGCGCGATCGAGCGCAGGGCGGTCGGCGCCGGCTGAGGACGAGTGCCGGACTGCCAGCGCATCGATGAGCGCCCGCTCGCGGTCGGTCCCGCGCGCCGCGGCCAGCGTCCGCGCCTGCGTCACCGCGGCGAGGGCGCCGCGCTCGCGGTCGGCATCGGTCGGGCTGTTGTAGTTGGCCCCGTAGGTCAGCGCGATCCCCCACGCGCACATCGCGCAGGCCGGGTCGAGGCGCGCGGCCTCGCGGAACGCGGCCTGGGCCTCGTAGTGGTTGAAGCCGTAGGCGAGGCGCAGCCCTTGATCGAAGTAGGCCTGCGCCGGGGGGGACGTGGTGCTGATCGCGCGATGGTGCCGGCCGAGGTTGTCGAAGAGCGGCGGGGCCGTCCCCGCGGTGGTGCCTCCGGCGCTCCCGTGGCCGTGCCCGGTGGGCTGGAACGAGCAGCCGATCGCCAGGAAAAGCACCCCGACCAGCAGCATGGGCGGGCGTGCAGTCATCGAGTTGGCTCCTCGGGGTGACATGACTCCCCGAGCGTATCCTCAGCGGGGGCCGGCAGGCAACCGGGGAGGGGCCGCCTTTGGTCTAGGCGGGAATCGCGACTCGCTTGAGGATGGCGAGCTGGTCGAGCACCATCCCGGCTCCACGGGCCACGCAGGTGAGCGGGTCGTCGGTCACGCGGATCGGCAACCCGGTCTCGTGGTGGAGGAGCGCGTCGAAGCCGCTCAACAGGGCGCCGCCTCCCGTGAGCACGATGCCATTGTCGGTGATGTCCGCCGCCAGCTCGGGCGGCGTCTGCTCGAGACAGGCGCGCACCGCGGCCACGATATCCGAGACCGGCTCGCGCAGGGCCTCGCGGACTTCGAGCGCCGTGACCACCACCGTCTTGGGCAGCCCGTCCAGCAGATCACGGCCCTGGACCTCTATCGACTCGCTGTCCTCGCCCTTGGGGTAGGCGGAGCCCAGGCGGATCTTGGCGTCCTCGGCACGCCGCTCGCCGACCAGCAGGTCGTAGCTGCGCCGCAGGTGCTGGATGACCGCCTGGTTCATCTCGTCGCCGGCGGTGCGCAGGGACTCCGAATAGACGATCCCGCACAGCGACATGACCGCGACTTCGGTGGTGCCACCGCCGATGTCCACGATCATGCTGGCCCCTGGCTGCTCCACGGGCAGGCCCGCGCCGAGCGCCGCCGCCATCGACGCCTGGATGAGATAGACCTCGCGCGCCCCCGCCTGGTGGGCCGCGTCGCGCACCGCGCGCCGCTCGACCTGGGTGATGCCGGAGGGGGTGACGATGACCAGCCGCGGCTGCACGAAGCTCCACCGCCGGCGGGTCTTGCTGATGAAGTAGCGGAACATCTTCTGGGTGCGGTCGAAGTCCGCAATGACCCCGTGCCGCAGGGGCCGGACGACCTGCACCGTTCCCGGCGCCCGGCCGAGCATGGCCTTGGCGGCGTTGCCCACGGCCTGCACGTTGCCGCCCATATCCACTGCCACCACGGAGGGCTCGTCGAGGATCACACCCTGTCCCCGGACGTAGAGCCGGGTATTGGCCGTGCCGAGATCCACCGCGAGATCGCTCGAGAACATCCGCCCCAGTCCGCCGAGGTTCATTCGGTCGTGGCCCCCCGGGCTGGAACTTCAAGAAGCGGACCACGATCGGCGCCAATGAAATCAACTGCTTCCGAGGCGTTCCGGCGGCTGGGTGACGGTGACTGTCAGCCCCTCGGGCTCAATGCGGCAGTGCCGCCCTCGCCACCGGCCGCGCCCTGCAGCAGCAGCACCGGGAGCGGCTTGCCGGGCTCGACGACCTGGAGCATGCGCGGCGGGGCCTCGATCCCCTCGGCGCCGAAGGCGAGCATGAGTCGGCGCCGGTACTCGCGCCCCACCGTCCACTGCTGGATCGGCAGCGTCTTGAGGCGCGCCTTGATCACCACGCTCGTCTCCTTGAACGCATCGACGCCGAAGATCTCGATCGGCTCGAGGATGAGGGGGCCGTGGGCCGGGTCGCGCCGCAGCTCCTCGTCCACGCGCCGCATCACCGTGATGACCCGGTCCGGGTCCTCCTTGAAGCCGACCTCCACGTCCACCACGTAGCCCGACCAGCCCTTGGTCATGTTGGCCAGCGTGGTCACGCTGCCGTTGGGGAAGGTGTGCACGGTCCCCGCGACATCACGCAGCACGATGGCGCGGAAGGTCACGGTCTCCACGAGGCCACCGGTGCCGTTGACCACCGCCACGTCGCCGACCCGGACCTGATCCTCCATCACGAGGAAGAAGCCGGCGATCACGTCGCGCACGAGGTACTGGGCGCCGAAGCCGACCGCGAGGCCGACGATTCCGGCGCCGGCCAGGATGGGCCGCACGTCGAAGCCGAGCTGGGAAAGACAGATGACCGCCACCACCGACCAGAGAGAGACCAGGGCCAGCGTGCGCAGCACGCTCGTCAGCGTCGCCGCCCGCGCGCGGGTGACGCCGGGCAGCGCGCCGGTGCGCTCGCCCGCGGCCACGAGCACGTGCTCGAGCTGCCCGATCAGGGTGCGCAGCACCCGTGCGGTCACGAATCCGATGATCAGCACGAGCGCGAGCCGCCCCGCAGCCTGCGCGCTGGATCCGGCCAGACCGATGAAAAACGCCCGCGTGTCGGTCGAAAGGAATTCCATCAATCGCCTCCTTGGTGGAGCATGAGTCGAATGCCCAGACGCGCGCTCGCCGCGTCGAGCGAGGCCACCCCGCGCACGCGCGCGATCTCGATCGCGGTCGGGCCCTCGGGGGCGGTCGTGTCGACGTCCACCACCAGGCGCAGCGGCGAGTCGGACCAGCGGAAGACGAGGCTGCCCTCCCGGGTCTTCCCCATCTCGCCCTGGAGCACCTCGCGCCACTGGGTGATGGCGCGCTCCCGCGAGTGTGCGCGCAGGCGCAGGCCCAGGATGGAAACCGGCGGGGGAAGCCCCGGTTGGATGACGCCCGGCGGATCGCGGGGCAACGCGCTCCCGCTCTCCACGAGCTGCACCACGATGCCGAGCGCCTGCTTGGGATGGAGGAAGGCCTCCTTCCAGGAGGGGTCGGACTCATCGCGGCCGACCATGTCGTAGCCGCGGGTCTCGGCTCGGCGGCAGACCAGGGCCAGGTCCGGCACCTTGAACGTGACGTGGTGGACGCCCCGGCCGTGGGCCACGAGGAAACGGTGCAGGAAGCCGTCCGGGCCGGCGGGCTCCAGGATCTCGATGACTCCGCCGTTCGCGAATGTCCACGACGCCCATCGGAACACGCCGGCCGAGCGGGTCCGCTCCGGCGCGCCCCCCAGGACGTCGACCAGGGCGGCGGGAGCGTCGGCGATGCGCGGCAGGGCGATGGCGATATGATCGAGCAGGATCGGGGGCATCGGCGGCCTCCCCATCTTACTCGGAAGCCAGCCGCCCCGTGCATCGCCCGGGCGGGTTGGCCCATCTAAACGGGGGGAGGACAGAGCGATGAGCAACGAGGCCCCCTGGCTGCTGCATCTCGACGAGAAGAGCTACGACGAGGCGCTGGTGGCCGCTGAAGGAGTGCTGATGGTGGATTTCTGGGCGGAGTGGTGCGGCCCCTGCCGCGCGGTCAGCCCGGTGCTGGAAGAGCTGGCCCGCTCCTCGAACGGGGCGGTGACCCTGGCGAAGGTGAACGTGGACGAGAACCCAGGGCTGGCCGCCCGCTACGGCATCCGGTCGATCCCGACCATCCTGTTCGTGAAGGACGGTAAGGTCCGCGATCAGCTGATCGGCGCGGTCCCCAAGCCCCAGATCCAGAAGAAGCTGGACGCGGTCGCGGCCCAGTAGGCCTGCTGCCTGGCCGGCCGGTCCACCCGGCCGGTCCGGCTGCGACAGCGTGGGCCGCCTCGTTTCCCGAGCGGCCGGCCCGTGCTAGGCTCCGGCCGAGCGCCATGTCGCGAGTCATCACGGTCGGGGCCGCCCAGCTCGGTCCCATCGCCCGCCACGAGAGCCGGAGTGGCGTCGTCAAGCGCCTGCTCGACCTGCTCGGCCAGGCCCACGCCCGCGGCTGCGACCTCGTCGTCTTTCCCGAGCTGGCGCTGACCACGTTCTTCCCGCGCTGGTGGATGGAAGACCAGGCCGAGATCGACGCCTTCTTCGAAGGCGAGATGCCCGGGCCCGAGACGCGGCCGCTCTTCGACGAGGCGGCGCGGCTGGGTCTGGCCTTCTGCCTGGGCTACGCGGAGCTCAGCCGGGAAGGCGGCGCGCTCCGGCGCTACAACACCTCGATCCTCGTCGACCGCGGCGGAACGATCGTGGGGAAGTATCGCAAGGTCCACCTGCCCGGGCATGCCGACCACGAGCCGTGGCGCCCGTTCCAGCATTTCGAGAGGCGCTACTTCGAGGTGGGCGACCTGGGGTTCCCGGTCTGGCGCATTCTGGGCGGCGTGCTCGGCATGTGCATCTGCAATGATCGCCGATGGCCGGAGACCTATCGGGTCATGGGGCTCCAGGGCGTGGAGATGATCCTGCTCGGCTACAACACGCCGGCGCACAACCCGCCCGCGCCCGAGCACGATCTGCTCGGCCCGTTTCACAACCATCTCGTGATGCAGGCGGGCGCGTACCAGAACGGCACGTGGGTGGTGGGGGTGGCCAAGTGCGGCACCGAGGAGGGCTGCGACCTGATCGGCCAGAGCGCGGTCATCGCGCCCTCGGGCGAGATCGTGGCCCTCGGCGCCACGCTCGGCGACGAGCTGATCACGGCCCGCTGCGATCTCGACCTCACGCGCTCCTTCAAGGAGACGATCTTCAACTTCGCGCGCCACCGGCGTCCGGAGCACTACCGGCTCATCGTCGAGCGCGCCGGGGCCGAGCCGCCCCCCGAATGACGGTCGGCGACCTCTACTTCGAGGACTTCACGCGAGGGAGGGAGTTCCACACCGGACGGGTCACTCTCACCGAGGCTCAGATCGTCGATTTCGCGCTCGCCTTCGACCCGCAGCCATTCCATCGCGACACGGAGGCCGCGAAGCAGACGATCTTCGGCGGGCTCATCGCGAGCGGCTTCCAGACGATGGCGTTGACCTTCCGGTTGTTCGTGGAGACGCGGGCGCTGGCCGCGTGCAGTCTCGGCTCCCCGGGTGTCGACGAGCTCCGGTGGCTCCGGCCCGTGCGTCCGGGGGACACCCTGCGCGCGACGGTGCAGGTGCTGGAGCAGCGGCCGTCGAGGTCGAAGCCGGACCGCGGCATCGTGCGCCTGCACTGGACCACGCTGAACCAGCACGGCGAGCCGGTCCTCACCATGACCAGCATGCAGCTGGTGCAGCGCCGCCCGCCCGCAACGTAGGCGCGTGTCGCCCTTCGATGGTCAGTCGGCGCAGACCAGGACGGTCGACGCGAGGGCGTGCAGCTCGCCGCTCTCCGAGAAGATCGCCGAGGCGCCGAGCAGGTTGCGGCCCTCCGCCGCGAACGGCCAGCCCATCACGATCCAGCGCGCGCCCACGTGCAGCGGCCGCAGCAGGTTAGCTGTCATCTGGCTCAGCCCCACCTTCCGCCGACCGAAGGCCTCCAGCAGCGCGAAGCCGCTCGGGCAGTCGAGCGCGGCCCAGACAAACTCCTGGCGCACCGCCCCGTGCTTGTCGAAGAGGGTGGGGTCCGGGGCCCACGGGGCCGCGACCAGACGCCGGCCGGGGATGGGACCGGGGAAGATGGCGAGGCCGTCGCCCCACTCGCGGGCGGGGCCGCAGACGAAACAGCCGGGGGTGGCGTGCTCAGTGAACCCGAGATAGCGCTCCGATGCCCACTCGGTCTCGGCAAACGACGGAGGCGTCGGGGGCTCGAGTTGAAGCGTGGCCGGCACCGCGTGCGCCAAGGTCGCTCCACCGTCGGAGAGCGCCACCCCGCCATCCGGGAGCCGCTCGATGCCGAACGGTTGCTCCACCGGGATCGGATGCTCGAGGTTGACGCGCGCGGGCCCGTCGAGCAGCC
>Ga0187893_10003851_pt1 | contig 29516 bp, 30 predicted proteins | sample MA1701074metaG_FD_139574 | JGI IMG/M metagenome (GOLD analysis project Ga0187893, IMG submission 139574) | White microbial mat communities from a basaltic lava cave in the Kipuka Kanohina Cave System on the Island of Hawaii, USA - MA170107-4 metaG ...
ATCGATATGGCCTGTCCGTGCATTCCGAAGGACAAGGTCATCAAGGGCTGGGGTGTGCAGTTGCTGGATAGATTCATCCGGAAGTTCATCGAAGGCAAGCCGCCAGCGCCCGCACCGGTTGTTGCGCCCAGGCTGGAGCCATAGTCTATATTTTACTATAGACATATATACCTGTCGCCGCTATAGTAACGTTATGAAAGAGCAGAAAGACCCGGAAAGATCGCGTCTGGGGCGGGTGTTCGACGCCGTCCGCGGCGTTGCGCGTGAAGAAGCGGAAGAGATAAAAAAGGATGTCGTCCGCGATGCCCTTCATCTGAAAGACGAGTTCCTGAAGTACGGCAAGAACAGGCTGGTGTGCGGCGGGGCGCTGGCGCTGAAAGCCGGCATGTTTGGGATGATCGGCGGACCCGTGGTTGCTAAGGGAGCCGCGGCGGGCGGATTTGTCGCCGGGTTTTTCGGCGGGCCCGCGCTTGCGCGCAGAATCGAGCGGCTGTTTGAAACGAAGGCGGCGGCGAATGAAAATCAATCCGCCGCGCAGTCCGCGGAAGCAGAAAAAGAAAGCGCGCCCGGTGCGCCCCCGTCTCCTCCTCCGCCCACATAATTTTTATTTTTCCAACCCATTTCCAAAATAATTATTGACTTGGACGCATGGCTGCTATCTAATTTCTGAATATCTATCAAAATAAAAGTAACAAAAAATGGGGAGCGCATCAAAATGACCAAGAATATTTTGTATCAGTAAAACCACTCGGTAAAAAATCCGCAGAGTGAGAGATGATTTAAGCAAACCGCGACGGTTTGTTTAAGCGGCGATTTATTTCTGCAAAACCAAAACCGGAAACAAGACGGCATGCGTGTGTGCCGCCTGTGGAGGGGTTTTGATTTAACAAAAACAAAAACACAAACAGAAACAAGGGAGAAATGAAATGACTGACTTACTGAAATCGGCAAAGGAATATGCTGTGGACTACACTGTAGCAATCAAGAAGATGGCGGCGGAATCCGCGCGCAAAGAGCAGGAAACTCCCCGCGACGAGGAACAGCGCGACGCCATGGTTCGAGCGTATCTTGAAATTAAAAAGCAAGGCACGGAAACGCTAAAAATGGTGGATACGTCGCTCAGCAAGACATTTGATGAAATTTCCCAGATCGGCTTTGTGGTTAAAAGTGAGTTTGAAAAATATGAGAACTACATGACTTATAATTTTATTCGGGCGACGACGGCTACGCCACACCTGAAATTGATTATCAGATGCAAAACGTATGAATCGCAGGCAGGCGACAGTGTTAATGCCTATACCGTTGAGGCATCGAACCGCGACTATACAAGGTTTGAACTTGCTGAGAGCGTTATCAATGACGCCCTGATAGAAATGTTTGGTTCTGCTGTCCAGGGTGACATACATTTGATAAATCTTTTGACAGGCGATAACGCTCCCTCCATTCCGGCTGTTTCATTGCCGGAGTTTGCCGGAAATGAAGGCAAGCGAGCCCGGTTTAGACCCTTCGAGTGATCAAGAAGAGAACATACAGGCAGCGACAGCCTTAACTGAGATCGACCCGGGCCGGGACAGGGCGGCGTTCGTTCAGCGCCGCACTGCTCCGAAAGTTTTTTATAAACAAGGGAGAAATGAAGATGACTGACTTGCTTAAATCGGCAAAGGACTATGCGGTACAAGATAAGGAGAGATTGGAGATCTTACGCAAAGAGCTGGAATCGGCTCGTGAAAAGGCCGCGCAAAAGCGACGGCGCTATGACAGGGTGCGGACACGCCTTGAAAAAGAAGGCGGCGAAACACTCAAAAGAGTGGATGCGTCGCTCAGCAAAACTTTCAATGAAATGTCCCAAACGCTAGACATCTACGTTACGAGTGAATTCAAGAAAAATGAAAACCGCATAACTTATACCTTAAATTTACCGGCTTCTTATACATCACTGGAATTGAATATTAGATGCGCAACGAGTGTATCGCTGAAGGCGGGAGAAAGTTTTAATTCTTATACTTTTGACGCATCGAGCCGGTACGAAGACACGTCCGAGTACGACGGAGACGGCGAAGAGGCTACGGGTCATGGCTGCTATAATTGTTATACAGACTATGTCGACTATCGTTTGTTCACGAGTTTTGAACTTGCCGAAAACGTTATCAATGAAACCCTAAAAGAATGGTTTTATAACGCTGCCAGAAGCAACAGGAGTTTCAGAGAATTTGTGGCTGGCGAAACCGCGCCTTCCATTCCCGCAGTTTCATTGCCGGAGTTCGCCGGGAAAGAAGGAAAGGAAGTTGGGGTCATTAAAGTTCGCACCGGATCAAGAAGAGAACATACGGGCGGCTACAGCCTTAACTGAGTTCGACCCGGACCGGAACAGGGCGGCGTTCGTTCAGCGCCGCCCTGTTCCGAAGAGCGGTTCCATTCGGCGCGGGAATGTTTTAGAATGTACGGATGCGCACAGATACACCCAAAGCGATTTATCTTAAAGATTACCGGCCGCCGGATTACATTGTCGAACATATCGACCTGACGTTCAAAATTTTCGACGAGCGGACTATTGTCCATGCGGTTGAAAAAATCAGGAAGACCGATTCCGGAAATAAGGCGCCGCTGAAATTCAATGGCGAGCGGCTGAAGCTGTTGTCGGTGAAGCTGGACGGCAAGGCCGTTAAATATGAAACCGATGAAAAATTCCTGACCCTCCCTGCCCCGGCGCAGGATGAATTTACGCTGGAGATCGAAACGGAGATCGACCCCGCTTCCAATACGCGGCTTGAGGGTTTGTACAAATCCGGCGGCAACTGGTGCACGCAGTGCGAGGCGGAAGGGTTTCGCGGCATCACTTATTTTCCGGACAGGCCGGATGTGATGGCGACGTTCAGGGTGCGGATCGAGGCGGACAAGAAAACATGCCCGGTATTGTTATCGAATGGCGATCTGATCGAGGAAGGCGAGTTGCCGGGAAAGCGGCATTTCGCCCTCTGGCACGACCCCTTCCCCAAGCCGTGTTACCTGTTTGCGCTGGTCGCGGGGGATCTGAAATATATCGAGGACATTTTCACGACGCGGGCGAAGCGCGAAGTTCTGCTGCGCATTTATGTGCGTGAGGGGGATCTCGGGCAGTGCGACTGGGCGATGGACTCGCTCAAGCGGTCGATGAAGTGGGATGAGGATGTTTACGGCTGCGAATATGAGTACGGGAGATTCAACATTGTCGCGGTAAGCGACTTCAACATGGGGGCGATGGAGAATACGTCGCTGAATATTTTCAACACGGCGCTGGTGCTCGCCCATCCGGAAACGGCGACGGACGCGGATTTCGAGCGGGTCGAAAGTGTGATCGCGCATGAATATTTTCACAACTGGACCGGCAACCGGATTACCTGCCGCGACTGGTTCCAGCTTTCGCTGAAAGAAGGGCTGACCGTTTTCCGGGACCAGGAGTTCAGTTCTGACATGAATTCGCGCGACGTGCAGCGGATCGAGGACGTCGCCATGCTCCGCCGCACGCAGTTCCCGGAGGACGCGGGGCCGATGGCGCACCCGGTGCGACCGGACAATTACATCGAGATCAATAATTTCTATACTGTCACCGTCTATGAAAAGGGCGCGGAAGTTATCCGGATGCAGCGGACGCTGCTCGGGCCGGAAACATACCGCAAGGCGACCGATCTTTATTTCGAGCGGCATGACGGGCAGGCCGTTACGTGCGAGGATTTCGTGAAGTGCATGGAGGATGCCTCCGGGCGCGATCTCGGCCAGTTTTCGCTGTGGTATCAGCAGGCGGGAACGCCGGAGATCAAGGCGACCGGGACATACGATCAGGCAAAGCGCACTTATACTCTGGACCTTGCGCAGACCGTTCCCGCGACGCCGGGGCAGCCACAGAAAAAGCCGATGCATATTCCGGTGAAAATCGGGCTGGTGGGGCCGAATGGGGATGATATGGCCCTTTCACTTGCGTCATCCCGGCGAAAGCCGGGATCTTCCGGCATGACGGCAGAAGATCCCGGCTTTCGCCGGGATGACGGGTATGTTGTTCTTGAGCTGACTGAGGCCAATCAGTCTTTCGTTTTTGAGAACATCGCATCGAAGCCTGTGCCTTCCATCCTGCGCGGGTTTTCTGCGCCGGTTAAACTGACTACTGATCTTACTGAAGACGATCTGCGTTTTCTCATGGTCAACGACAATGACGGGTTCAACCGCTGGGAAGCGGGACGCAGGTATTTCCTGAATGTGATGCTTGCGATGATCGAGGACGGGAACGATGCGCCGGATTCGTTCATGGACACTTACGGCGCGCTTCTCGATCATGCGCTCAAGCCGGGAGTTGACCCGTCCTTCATGGCCCGGGTTATCAGCCTGCCCGATATTCCCATTATCGCGCAGGAAAGAAAGATCGTGGATACGGACGCCATCCATGCCGCGCGCGAGCGGCTGCTCAATGCCATAGCGGAAAATTTTGAAGACAGGCTCGCGCGTATTTACGCAGCCAACCGGAGCGGAAAGACTTTTGAAAACACCGGCGCGGCGCGGGGCCGCCGCCTGCTGCAAAACACCGTGATGCTGATCCTCTCAAACCGCCTGACGGAAGGTGACGCGGCGCGCTGCAAGGATCATTATGCAACGGCCAACAACATGACCGATCGCATGGCGGCGCTTTATCTTGCCTGCGCGCTTGACGGCCCGGTTCATGACGAGATACTCGGGAATTTTTATGAGCGGTTCAAAGCCTATCCGCTTGTGGCCGATAAATGGTTTTCGGCACAGGCGGGAATTCATCTGCCCAAGACGATGGAAGCCGTTAAAGATCTGCGGCGCCATCCCGATTTCAACATCAGGAACCCCAACCGCGTCCGCTCGCTTTATGCAGGCTTCGCGGTCAACAACCCGGTGCGTTTCCACGATAAAAGCGGCGAAGGATATAAATTCCTCGCGGATGCGATCGTCGAGCTTAACGGGATCAACCCGCAAATCGCGGCGCGTTTGCTGACGCCGCTCAAGGAATGGCGGCGCTATACAACCGACCGGCAGGCGAAGATGAGGGCGGAGCTCGAGCGGATCATGGCGGTTAAGGATCTGTCGCCGGATGTGTTCGAGATTGTAAGCAAGACGCTGGCTTAATTCCAGAATTACTCACAGCTATTTGAGGCTTAAAAAGCCGCCAGCGGTTAACATCCGCTTAAAGTCTGGCAGACTTGCGCTGCCATGTCCCAGAGCGTTACAATAAAGCAACGTCCAACTCTCATGCTAGAGCAGAAGTACAGTTGCATCGTCTGCGGTATCGACGAAGTCGGCCGCGGCCCGCTGGCGGGGCCGGTCGTGGCGTCGTGCGTCTATATCCCAGAGCCCGTACGCCGCAAGCGGTTCCTGCGGGAAATCAATGACAGCAAGCAGGTGGCCGCCCCCAAGCGCGAGGCGCTTTACGACAATATCAGGGAACATTGCCACTATGGGCTTGGCGTGGTTTCTTCTGAAGAGATCGATAGCCTGAACATCCACCATGCGACGCTGCTGGCCATGCGGAGGGCTTATGAGGGGCTGCATGAAGATTTCGGCATAAAGCCGCAGGTTGCGCTGGTCGATGGGAAATTCAAGCCGCAATTGTCCTGCGAGTGCGAGGCGGTGACGAAGGGCGACAGCATTTCGATTTCCATCGCCGCCGCATCCATTTTTGCGAAAGTCACGCGCGACCGGATGATGGCGCGGCTGCATGAGGAGTATCCGCATTACGGGTGGGAACGCAACGCGGGGTATGGAACGCCGGAGCATCTGGAAGGGATTAAAATTTACGGCATTACGCCTTATCATCGGCGATCTTTTGCGCCGGTCAGGGAGGCCCTTGGCGCATGAAAAACGCGGCGGAGCTTTATAAGCAGGCGCAGGAATTCATCAGGGAGAAGAAATTCGACGATGCGCTGCAATCGCTTGATCTCTCGCTGGCGATTGAAGAGACGGCGGAGGCGCTGCACGACAAGGCCATCATCCATTATCTGCGCAGCGACGCCGACAGCGCGGTGACGCTGCTGCAATCGGCTGTGAGGATCAAGCCGGATTATGCGCAGGCTTACGCCAATCTTGCGAAAATTACGCTGAACAGAGGCGATCATATCGGGGCGCTGGAATATACCGGCTTTGCGATGAAGGCGGATCCCGGCAACCTTGCCTACGCCGATAATTTTATCCAGTTGATGAACGGGCTGGACTTTAAAATTTTCAACCCGGCGCTGAAAATGCTGGTGCTGCAATGCATGGAAACGGACAATGCGGACCACGATAAATTGTCGCGGCCCTGGTACAGCCTGTTGCAATGCGACCCGGGGTTCCGGGCGACCCACAGGCTTGAGAAGCAGAAGGATTACGAGGACTTCCGGAAGGCCATTATAAAACACGGCATACCGGAGGAAATGTCCAGCCCTTATTTCCTGCTCGGGCTGAGGCGGCTTCTTGTATCCGAGATGGCGTTTGAAAAAATGCTGACGCATCTGCGGCGCTACCTGCTGGAGGAAATGGCGGACGATACGCTGCCGCTCGTGGCGGCGCTCGCGGAATATTGTTTCCGAACGGAATATATATTTTCCGTTCATGAGGATGAAGCGCGGGCGCTGGAGATCCTGAACGAGCCCTTGACGCCGCGGCAGATTGCGTTTGTCGCCTGTTACAGGCCGCTGTACCGGCTGGAGAATGCCGACCTTCTCGATGCCCCGGAGGTTGACGCTCTCATTACCCGGCAGGTTCGGGAACCGTTTGAGGAAATCGAATACCGGAAGGCCATCGCTCCGCTGACCGCCATCGAGGACAAGACTTCACGGGAAGTCAGGGCGCAGTATGAGGAGTTCCCCTACCCCCGCTGGAAGGCGATCAGCCATTCCTATTCAGTGCAGATTGCTTTCGAGCAGGAAATCAAAACCATCCTGATCGCGGGATGCGGCACCGGGCAGGAGGCGTTGCAATTCGCGAAGGCGTTTCCGCAGGCGTCGGTGCTGGCGATAGATATGAGCCTTGCCAGTCTTTCCTACGGGATGCGCAAGGCGGCGGAATACGGGATCGGGAATATCGAGTTCCGGCAGGCGGATATTTTGCGGCTCGGGGAAATTGACCGGAAGTTCGATCTTGTTTCCTCATCGGGCGTACTTCATCATTTGCGGGAGCCGCTTGCCGGGTGGAAAGTTCTTTTGGGGTTGCTGAAACCGCGCGGGTATATGCAGATCGCCTTGTATAGCGAGGCGGCGCGGCGGGATATCGTCGCGGCGCGGGAGGTCATTGCCAGTTCGTTTACAACAAGTCTCGTCCCAGGTTATAGACTTGCATTGCGGGAACGCATCTTGACCACAGGGCGCTATACCAATGATCTGGAGGGGATGCGGCGATTCCGCGAGGACTGCCCGGAGATATTGGATAGAAAGACGCTGGAAGGGCTTCTGACGTTCAGGGATTTCTTTTCGGCTTCGGAGTGCCGGGATTTGCTGTTTCATGTGATGGAACACCGGTTTACGTTGCCGCAGATTGAGAAGATACTTGGGGAACTGGGGCTGGAGTTTCTGGCTTTTACGTTGCCGAATAGTATCAGGAACCGGTATTTGCAGGAGTATCCGGGGGATGTGGAGCTTGCCAGCCTTGAAAACATGACCGCGTTTGAGGCGGAGCATCCGGATACGTTCAAAGCGATGTATGTGTTCTGGTTGCGGAAGAAGTAACCAACTACGATTGGCTTTCATGACATCCCCCTCACCCAACCCTCTCCCCGAGGGGAGAGGGCTTTTAGGACACTAAATAGATTCCCGTATGAAGACCCGGACACAAGATATTGAGTCCAATCAATATTTTATTTTTATTCCTTGACCCCGAATCGGTTTTGAATCATGATTCGGGCTGGGTTGATCTCAAGGAGGAAAGTATGTCGAGTCAAAAATCCAAGAAATCCACAAAAAAACCGGCCCCGCTGGAGACTGACAAAATCCATCAGGGTGACTGCGTGAAGGTTATGAAATCCTTGCCACGTGGCAGTGTGGATATGATTTTTGCCGACCCGCCCTATAACCTTCAGCTTGAAGGCAATTTGCACCGGCCGAACAATACTCTGGTCGACGGGGTGGACGATAACTGGGACCAGTTCGAGAATTTGACGACTTACGATAAATTCTCGAAAGAATGGCTGGAGGCAGCGCGGGACATCCTGAAGCCGGATGGGACGCTCTGGGTTATCGGTTCTTATCACAATATTTTCAGGGTCGGTTCGATATTGCAGGACCTGGGCTACTGGATATTGAACGATGTGATCTGGCGCAAGGCGAACCCGATGCCGAATTTCCGCGGGCGGCGGTTTACCAACGCGCACGAGACGATGATATGGGCGGCGAAGTCCAAGGAGTCGAAGTACCGCTTCAATTACGACTCGATGAAGGCGCTCAACGAAGATTTGCAGATGCGCAGCGACTGGTTCATTCCACTGTGCACGGGGCAGGAAAGGCTCAAGGGCGAGACGGGCGAGAAAGTTCACCCGACGCAGAAGCCGGAAGCCCTGCTCTACCGGGTCATCATGTCGTCGACAAATCCGGACGATACCGTGCTCGATCCTTTTTTCGGGACCGGCACTACCGGAGCCGTCGCCAAAAAGCTGGGGCGGCGTTTTATAGGAATTGAACGCGAAACGGAATATATCGAATATGCGCAGGCCCGCATCGACGGGATAAAAAGGCTTGGCGACGGAGAAATCCTTCACGCGCCGTCGAAACGCGAGGAGCCGCGCATACCCTTTGGCACGCTGATCGAACGGGGCATTCTCAAGCCCGGCGCGCAGCTTACAAGTTCCAACGGCCGGCACAAGGCCAAGGTCGCGGCGGACGGCAATCTTGTCGCGACGGGAATGCGGGGCTCGATCCACAAGGTCGGCGCGGCGCTGCAGGGAGCGCCGTCCTGCAACGGCTGGACGTTCTGGCATTACAAGAACGAGCCTATCGACAGTTTGCGGCAGCAAATCAGGGATGAAGGCCGTCCGCAGGGGACTATTCAATAAGGAACTGAATGACCGCAGATTATACCAAGATCATCATCCTGGATTTGCATCTCGACATGCTTATCGGCATCCATGACCGCGAAAAGAAAGCGGCGCAAAGAGTGCTGGTAAATGTCGAGGCGACGCTGCGGACGGCCGCAGGGCCGGGTGTCGACCACATTGAAAAGACGCTGGATTACGAGGAGCTTGCTCATGCTATCAGACGTATCGCAGAGGACGGTCATATCGAGCTGGTGGAGATATTCGCCGAGCGTATCGCCGGTTATTGCCTTGACCATCCGCTGGTCACGGCGGCGAAAGTCATTGTTGAAAAGCCTGATATTCTCCCTGCCGCGGATGCGGTGGGTGTGGAGATATTCAGGGTGAAGAATTAATTCGCCGCTGCCGGTTGTTTTATGCGCTCTACGGTTTCCTCAGACGGGGCATTTGTGGATGCCGGGGTGCCCTGAGGCGCGGGAGCCGCAGCTCCAGGCGCGGGAACCGGGGTTTTCCCCCTGTCAGGAATATCGTCAGGATCGACGACCTGGGGAACCTGAAGTTCCGTTGCGGCCTGCGGACGCTTGCGCAGCCTTTTGAAGCGTTTGTCCTCAAAATTCTTTGAATATAACGGTTTCAGCTTGTCCTGATCGGCATAGATCTCGAAACCCTCTAACCTTCCGAACACGACGGCACGAAGGTCGCCGCCGACAAGCCGGACGGTGTTTTTGTACTGCGTGATTTTTATTTTCAAACGCAGGAACGCAAGGCGCTCATAGTTGACGAGTTGCAGACGGGGCGGCAGGGCGTCATAAAAGCTTTTGGCTTCTTCGATGTAGAGTTTCGCGAGTTCGCGCTTCACCGGGATTTTTTCAAGCACGAACGGGCGGCTCAGGATAACAACGATGTTCGGCGGGTATTCATAGATATCGCCCGTCTTGGTACAGACTTCCTTATAGCCCAGCATGTTCATGGCAAAGTCGAGACGGCGCAGGCCGGTGATCTTGGTTTCGGGGGCGAGTTCAAATTCTTCCTTGTCCTGATCGTAGCGACCGAGCGGCAGCGGCGAGAAGATTTCAAAATGCGTCGGGAATTCATTCATGTTATTCAGAATGTGATTCTTCGTCGCTTTCTGGATTTTCGCCCATTCAAAGTCGTTGTGGTAGAACTGCATGTACAGTTCGCACTCATTGATCATCAGGTAGTAGTCGATCAGCTTGTCGTCGGCGATGTCGAATTTGCCGATAGCCCAGTACAGCTTGGAAATATTTTCAAGGTTCGGTTCGACGTAGTTGTCGTCCCTTGTCTCGACAAACTCCTGAATAAAACCTTCCACTTCCTCGTCGGAATAATCCTCTTCCGCCCCTTCAGTTTCATCCTGAATGTAGCTTTCTTCGTCTATGGCAATGGCGGCATCGCGCAGGGTGTTCAAATGCGGAGGGGCCTTGGTATCCGCGGGGCCGCTATCGGCAAACGGGGCAGTCTCCTGATCCTGCGCCAGAACCAGAACGGGCGCAAAGACAAAGACGAAAAGGACTGATAAATGCAGGATAAAGCGCATGGTCATATTGATGTGCTGCCCCCGGACAGACCGCTCTTTTTATTATAAGGCAAGTGGTTAATATTTCTCAGGTTTTTTTTGCCTTCCCGTTATCATGAAGCATAAGCCTTACGAATTTTTTAAAAAGCGTGGGAAGCCCCAGATTTTGTATGTCTTTCTGGCTTACCCAGAGCCAAGGCCCCTGCTTAAAGCTGTTTTTTCCTTTATAATCAATCATATATCCTGTAAGCTTCAGGTCGAAATGGGTGAAGCTATGGTAAATAATGGCAGGTGTTTCCTGTATTCCGCCTAATTCAGCAACCGGGGAAGGGTGTGAAAGCAGCGCTTTTTCGCTTTCCCAGTTACTGACAGGCAATCCCAGTGTTCCCGCCAGCATTCCCTTCTCTCCGCGCCTTTCGAACAAGACCTGCCCGCTTTCATTTTTTACCCAGTAAATGAAGCCGTATTTCTGCGGCTTTGCGGCTTTCTCCAGTTTATACGGCAATTGCTCGTGAAGCCCTGCGGCATAGCCCTCGCAGCCGTCATTAAGGGGGCAAAGCATGCATTTGGGGGATTTCGGGGTGCAGATCGTCGCGCCGAGATCCATCATGGCCTGCGCGAAATCGCCGGGCCTGTCCGCCCTGCCCTCCGCCAGCATCCCTGCATGTTCGCGGATCGCCGCTTTTCCGGGGGGCAGCGGTTCGGTAATAGCAAAATATCTGGCGATGACCCGATCGACATTGCCGTCGATGACGGTAGCGGGCCGGCCGAAGGCGATGGCGGTTATGGCGGCGCTTGTGTAATCGCCGATGCCGGGCAGTTTTTTCAGGGCGGACTGATCGGCGGGGAAGATGCCGTTATGTTCTGTTGCGACAATATTCGCGCATTTATGCAGGTTGCGGGCGCGGGAGTAATAGCCGAGGCCCGCCCATGCTTCCATAACCTCGTCCTGACTGGCGGCGGCAAGGTCGTGAACCGTCGGCCATTTGTCCACAAATTTGAGGAAATAGGGGATAACCGCCGCGACCACGGTTTGCTGGAGCATGATCTCGGAAAGCCATATATTATAAGGATCCGGCGTTTCCCCCTGTCCCGCGCGCCACGGCAGAACGCGGCGGTGCCGGTCGTACCAGGCGAGAAGCGAGCGCCGGAAAGCGCCGACGTCCCGCTTGCCAGCCTTTGCAGGCGCCCGCATACTTTGCTTCGATTCCTTTTTGACTTTGGGTTTGAGTGTCATGTACGGCCTGCGGCTGCTTTCGGAAGCGATACCTGGTGTTACCGGCAAGATTTTCAGCCGGAAATATACCATGCTGGGCCGCCTTGTCACGCACTGGCAGGATATTGTCGGGCCGGAACTCGCGCCTAAAACGCAGCCCGTGAAGATCCGTTACATCCAGAGCAAGAAGAAAGACGTCAAGGCAACGGCTTCGCTCGATATTGCTTGTTCAAGCGCCGATGCGACCGTACTGCATTACCAGAAAGACCTTATCCTTGAGCGCATCAACCAGATTTTCGGGGACCGGTGGATCACGGCGATCCGGTTCGTGCCTGTCGCGGTCAATGCTTCCACCGCCGGAAGCAGGAGAGCAAACCCTCCGAAACCCTTGACTTTAGAGGAAAAAGAGCATTTATCTAGCGTTCTTGAAAATGTGAAGGACGAAGACCTGATGGAAAGGCTGAAAAGTTTAGGTTCGGCCATTTTGCAAAACAGGCGGTCTTAGACTATATTCACGACAAATTCAGCTATATGAGAGGAAAACTATGAAAGTTACGGCGATTACCCTGCGCCCCGGGAATGTGATCGATCACAACAACAAGCTTTGGGTCGTCACAAAATACGAGATCATGCAGCCCGGCAAAGGCGCTTCGGTCATACAGGTCGAAATGCGCGATCTTCGCGGCGGCTCCAAGGACAATGTGCGTTTCCGGACGCAGGAGACCGTTGAGAAAATCCGCCTTGAGGACGGAGAGTTCCAGTTCCTGTACAGCAGCGACGATATTTATACCTTCATGAATAAAGAGAACTACGAGCAGATGGAGATCCCCGGTGAGACTATCGGCGATCCCGCGCGGTTCCTGCAGGAAGGAATGACCGTTAATGTCCGCTCCTTTGAGGGCAAGGCGCTCGGCGTCGATCTGCCGGCTACGGTTATCATGACGCTCACACAGGCCGACCCGGTTGTGAAGGGACAGACGGCTTCGTCGTCCTACAAACCCGCCATGCTTGAAAACGGCGTCCGCGTCATGGTGCCGCCGCATATCGAGGCCGGGATCAAGGTCGTCGTCAAAACTGAAGATGGTAGTTATGTAGAGAGAGCGAAGTAGGGTTTTTTTAACCACAGATGCACAGGGAATCTTAAATGGCTCTATCGCCGAATATAAATGTGATGATTAAGGCCGCCGAGAAGGCGGGGCGGACGCTGGTGCGCGATTTCGGAGAGGTCGAGCAGTTGCAGGTTTCGCGCAAGGGGCCCGGCGATTTCGTTTCGGCGGCCGATCACCGGGCGGAGGAAACTCTTTTTTACGAGCTCGGCAAGGCGCGTCCGGATTTCGGCTTCCTGATGGAAGAACGCGGCAGAGCGGGCAACAAGGATGCGGAAAGCATCTGGATTGTCGACCCGTTAGACGGCACCAGCAATTTCCTGCACGGCATTCCACACTGGTGCATTTCGATCGCGCTGGAGGAAAAGGGCGAAATCATTGCCGGGATCGTTCATGACCCGGTCAAGGATGAAACTTTCCGCGCGGAAAAAGGCATGGGAGCGTTTATCCGCAATAAAAGACTGCGGGTTTCCGGGCGGAAATCGATGGACGGGGCGATGATCGCTACCGGTCAGCCGGTGCGGGACCAGACCAAGGAAGACCTGTTCATTCATGAATACCAGGCCGTGCTCAAGCAATCTCTCGGCATACGGCGTTTTGGAGCGGCGGCGCTCGATCTTGCCTATGTCGCCGCCGGGCGTTATGAGGGGTTCTGGGAACGCGGTCTTAAGGCGTGGGACATGGCGGCGGGCTACATTATCGTCAAGGAAGCGGGCGGACGTATTTCCGATCTGGATGGAAAATCCAATCCTGTGCACGGCGACAATGTACTTGCGGCCAATGCCGAACTATATGATGAGCTGAAACAGATTTTGAACAGCGTAAGACGGGAGAAAAATGCGGCCTGACCGGATTGCCGGCCTTGTTTTGACGATACTATTGCTGAGCCTGCCGCTCGTTTCCGCCGGGCATGCGCAGGACACGCCCGCGGTACAGGTCGACATGAGCGTGCTGTACAGCATGGATCCGGCTGTAGCCGCTCCTGTACGGCCCGGCCCCCTTAATCCCGCCGGAAAGAAATCTTTAACCAGCAGCGCGCGCGCCAATCGCGTTTCGACCCCGCCGCAGGAAGCGCCGGTGGCGACCCCTTCTACCACGGCCGTGGTTTTTCCCGTAAAGATCCAGGACCGCACTGACGTAATCGATCCGGCGCTGGGCGTACAACCCACGGAACCCCTGCGCAAGCGCGTGGCCAGACAGCCCATGAATGTTGCGCCCCTGCCGGAGCTGAAGCCGGTCAAGTCGGCTGCGCGCAAGCCCGAAGTCAAAGCGCCGCTGCCGCCGAAACGTCCCGATGTCCATCAGACAGCCCGCGCATCGGACAGAACCTATGCAAGCGACCTGAGCAAGGGCGGGATGAAGATGCCGGCCGTTCCCGCGAAGGCGGTGTATGCGGAACCTCTTGCGCCTCTGCCACTGCCAGCAGCCGCCAGCAATGATGAACTTGCCAAGCAGCTTGTCGTGCCCGACAGGCAGGCCCTTGCGAAAAGCATTGAGTCTATAGCTGACAGGGTTGAGGTGAAGAATTCCGCTCCTGTGCCGGCCCCCGTCACAAGCAAGATCGCCAGCACGGTTTTTGAAAGAAAGGCGAAGGCGGCGGAACCGATCGATATTACCGCAGTCGAGCCGGCCGCCGGATTGCAGACGGCGAGTTTGATGGGAGTACCGCGCCTGCCGCCGGAGGATGAGAGCAACGAGCTTGAATATATTTCCTTTGCCTTTTCGCCGGGGAAAGCGGAGCTGGATGAGAAGACGCTTAAAATGCTCGATGATGAAATCGTGCCGCTGCTCAGGAATAATCCGGACTGGCGTCTTCAGATTCAGGCTTTTGCGGACAAGGCGGGCCGGGATGCCGAAAATGCACGGCGTACTTCCCTCTCCCGCGCGCTGGCGGTGCGCTCACATCTTGCAGGGCAAGGTATCGAGGTTCAGCGCATCGACCTCAGGGCGCTGGGGATGCAGACCGACCGCAACCCGCGCGACCGGATTGACTTCGTTTTTTTCGGTCCTAATTCCAATGGCTGAAGCCGGATTTAGAATGTGGATAAGCCCTGCTGCTAACCCCCGGTTTTCTTGACTTATTTGCTAATTTGGTTGATTTTTTCTCTATAGCCATTTACAGATATATTCTGTCAAACTATCGTTTGTTATGACAAAGGGGAACTTAATGAACAAGCAAAAAGCCGTTGCTGTCGCCGCGCTTGTAGCCATTCTCGGGATTACCAGTTTTTATATCCTTTCCTCCAATGGAAGCGGCGCGAAGGAACCTGTAGCGGCTGTCCAGACCGCGGCCACAAAGTCTCCCGCCGCAGCGACGCGGGAAGAAGCCGCGGCTGCCGTCCTTGCCGAGACCGCCGCTGAAGCTCCTGCCGAGACGGCAGCCGAGCCTTCCCCGGTGACGGAAACACCCGAGGCTGCCGCGCCAGCCGCAAATATCGATCTTGCCGCCGCGCTCAGCGAACGTTCGCTTGGAAATGCGGATGCGCCGGTACTCATCGAGGAATTTGCATCTCTGACCTGCGGGCACTGCGCCCATTTCCACAAGGACGTTTTCCCCAAGATCAAGGAAGCTTATATCGATACCGGCAAAATCCGGTTCGTTTTTAATGACTTTCCCCTCAACGCCCCGGCGATGGACGGTTCGATGCTGGCCCGCTGCATGCCGCAGGACCAGTATTTCAAATTCATCAAGTTTCTTTTTGAAAATCAGAATGAGTGGGCTTTTTCAGCCGATTACCAGAAAAAGCTGAAACAGAATGCGAAGCTGCTGGGCGCAGACGATGCGATGATGGATGCCTGCCTTGGCAACGCCGAGCTGAAAACAGGGCTGGCCGCCAGGATGCAGCAGGCTACCGAAAAACATGAGATCAAATCGACGCCAAGCTTTGTCCTCAACGGCAAGGAAGTCATTCAGGGCGCACGCAGTTTCGAGTCATTCCAGCAGGCGATAGACAAGTCACTTGAGGAAGGCCACAAAACTGAATGATCCAGTTTAGCAAATTACGGCTGCACGGATTTAAGTCCTTCGTCGACAAGACCGAGATCGATATCGGCCCGGGGCTGACCGGCATTGTCGGCCCGAACGGCTGCGGCAAGTCCAACCTTGTCGAGGCCCTGCGCTGGAGCATGGGTGAAAGCTCGACCAAGCGGATGCGCGGCGGTTCGCGCAGCATGGAAGACGTCATTTTCGCCGGCACGTCGCAGCGCCCTGCCCGCAATATGGCCGAAGTGTCGCTGCTGCTGGACAACAGCAAGCGCACGGCCCCTTCGCCCTATAATAACAGCGACGAAATCGAGGTCGTGCGGCGGATCGAGCGCGACCACGGATCAGGCTATAAAATCAACGGCAAGAACATGCGCGCGCGGGATGTGCAGCTTTTGTACGCCGATATCATGAGCGGCGCGAATTCGCCGTTCCTTGTCTCGCAGGGGAAAGTCACAAGTATAATTCAGGCGAAGCCGATCGACCGCCGGATGATCCTTGAAGAAGCCGCGGGCATTACGGGTCTTTATGCGCGGCGGCACGAGGCCGAACTGCGGCTGCGGGCGACGGATAATAACCTGAAGCGGCTCGACGACATTCTCGGCAGCATGGAAGAGCGGCTGAACGGCCTCAAGAAGCAGGCGCGGCAGGCCAATAAATACCGCAATCTCAGCACCCAGATCCGCCAGCTTGAAATCAGCATCGCCTGTCTTGAATGGCGCACGGCGCATGAAAAGCTGCACAGCATCGAGCAGAAATTCGGCGAGGATGAAAGCCGCGTCGCCGAGCGGCTGACGGTGGTCACGCAACTGACCAAGACGCAGAACGTGCAGTCGCAGGATTTGCCGGACCTGCGGCAGAAAGACGCGGAATTGGGGGCGTCGCTTCAAGCGCATAACCTTGCAATGCAAAGGCTTGAAGACGAGCAGAGCCGGCTGTCGCAGCAGCTTGGAGAATCTAAGGCGCAGCTTGAGCAGGTTTTCACCGACCGTGAACACGAGCAGCAGACCCTTACCGAGAACACAGGGATTCTGGAGCGGCTGGACGAAGAAGAAAAAGTCCTGCGCGAGAAGGAGGAAACCGGCGATACGGACCTTGAAGAAAGAGAAGCCGGGCGTCAGCAACTGAAGGCTGAAGTCGAGAAGCTGGAGGCCGCGCTTACCGAACTGATGGAATACACGGCGAATACGCGCGCGCGCAGACACAGTCTTGAGCGCCAGATCGAGCAGGACCGCAAGCGCTGGGAAGCCATCAAGGATCGGCTGGCCAGCGTCAGGGAACAGCTTGAGCGGAAGAAAGAAGATAACGGGCAGGCTGTCGACACGAAGGCCCTGCGCGAGACGATAGCAAAGCTTGAAGAAGACTCCGCCGCAGCCAAAGCCGAAACGGAAAAACTGGAGGCCGCCGTCAAGGCGCTGAACGAAAGCCGCGAGGATGCGCGGCGCACGGCACAGGAGCAGGAGAAAGAAAAATCCCGCATCGAAACGGAAATCCGCATGCTGGAATCCATTCTCAACTCCGACTCGCAATATGAATTCAAGCCGGTGTTTGAGGATGTCGAGGCCGACAAGGGATTTGAAACGGCGTTGTCCCGCGCTTTGGGAGACAGCCTGATGGCCTCGACGGATGACGGCGCGCCGGTGGTATGGCGCCACAGCGGCCTGAAAGTTTCAGACCTCCCTGCCCTGCCGGCAGGAGCCGCCGCGCTGGAGCCGCATGTGCGCGCGCCGCAGCCGCTTAAACTTGCGTTGAGCCAGATCGGGTTTGTCGAGGACGAGGCGGGCGGCAACGAGCTTGCCGGTAAACTCAAGCCGGGTCAGTCGCTGGTGTCGCGCGATGGGGCTTACTGGCGCTGGGACGGGCTTTTCATGAAGACCACCGCCGCGGACAACCACGCGCAGCAGCTCAAGCAGAAGAACAATCTGGCGGAACTCAAGGAAGAACTGCCGGGCCGGGAAAAGAGTTATGAGGCTGCGGAAGATGTTCTGCTGAAAGCCGGTGAAAAGCTGGAGGAAACGAAGGCTGAACTTGCGGCGCGGCAGCGCAGCCTTAACGAGCTTAACGTATCGATCAGGGATTCACAGGCCAGCCTGAACCGCGCCATTGAAGAGCAGGCCGACCGGCAGGCGGAGCTTGCGAAGCTTGAAGAAGCGCTGTCGCTGGCCGAAAAAGATTTACAGGCGCTTGAGCAAAATCTCAGCGATAACATAACGTCGCTGGAATCATATGATGAGAAATCGCTTGAGGAGAAGCAGGAGCGGATTGAGCGCGACCGGGCGGCGCTGGCGCAGGAGCGCGAGAAATATCAGAACGTAATTAAAGATCTTGAAATCGCGCGGCAGGACCAGAACCGCAGGAAGGCGCGTCTGCGGGCCATCGGCGATGAGCGCGTCAATTTGCAGAACCGCTGCATCCGCGCGCGCGAACGCCTGAAGGAACTGGAAGAGCGCGAAGAGCAGCTCACGCAGAAAATCGACGAACTTAAAAAACGCCCGTCGCTTATCAAGAAGGAAAGCGAAGATCTGCTGACGAGGATTACCGCGCTGGAAAAAGAAAAGGGTGAAATTTCGGACAAGCTGGCTGTTTGCGAGAACGAGCTTGCCGTTACCACCAAGGCGCTGAAGCAGGCGGAAGCAGAACTTGCCGAAGCGCGCGAAGGCCGCGCCCACGCTATGGCGACGGTGGAGGAGCGGCGCCACCAGCTTGAAGCGGGCCGCCGCAACATCCAGGAAAACTTTGAAATGGCGCCGGAGCAGCTTATGGCCGAGGCGGCGATGGACCCGGAAAACCTGCCGGACCTTACCATACTGAAGGAAGAGCGCGAGAAGGCTGTGCGCGGACGCGATGGTATTGGCCCTGTCAACCTGATGGCGGATCAGGAAGCGGAAGGTCTGGAGAAGGAACTGACCGGCATTCTCAACGAAAAGAACGATTTGATGGAAGCCGTCAACGAACTGCGCAACGGGATTAACAAATTGAACAAGGAAGCGCGGGAGCGGCTGGCGGTCGCGTTCGAGCGCGTAAACGCCCATTTCCGCGAAATCTTCGCGCAGCTATTCACTGGCGGCAAGGCGCATCTTGCCCTCATTGAATCGGACGATCCGCTCGAAGCGGGACTTGAGATCTTCGCGCAGCCGCCGGGCAAGGCTCTGCAATCACTCTCCCTGCTTTCAGGCGGCGAGCAGACGTTAACGGCGGTCGCCCTGATTTTCGCGATGTTCCTGACCAATCCCTCGCCTATCTGCGTCATGGACGAGGTGGACGCGCCGCTCGACGACGCCAACGTCGACCGGTTCTGCGACCTGCTGGAGCAGTTCGCCGAAAAGGGCGAGACGCGGTTCCTTATCATTACCCACCACCGCCTTACCATGGCGCGCATGGACAGGCTGTACGGTGTCACCATGGCCGAAAAAGGCGTGTCGCAACTGGTGTCCGTCGACCTGAATCAACAGATGGATTTTTTGGAGGCGGCGGAATAGCTATTTGACAATCTTTATTTAGAGTGGTTTATCATGAAAAAACTGGTACTTATCGGGCTTTTTGTTTTGGCGGGGTGTACGACTCCTAACCCGCAGGCTTTTACTGGCCCGAGCGGGAAAACCGCATATTCGTTTGAGTGCGCGGGTGGCTTTTCGGATTGCTATAAGACCGCCGGAACAGTTTGTCCCGGCGGCTACGATATAATCGACCAGTCCTCAAGACCAATCGGCGCAAATGGAATTATTTCCTCAAGAGAGCAAATGGCTGTGGAGTGCCGCAATTAATGGGCACGGCATGGAAATGACTCTTGCTCTTTTCCCAAACACCATAGGTCTATACAAACCGCCACAGCGAAATTAAGATGTATGCGAACCTATGACGAGAGACGTCGCAATGGACTCAAACCCCTCCTCCGAAGACCAACTTAGACAACAAATCAGGGAATCGATGCAGCCGCAGGAGGAGGAAGATGTCCTCGTGCCGGTCTGGTTTCTGGTCGTCAGAGAATTCATCCTCGCTATTATTGGCGCGGGGGTAATCGGGTACATCATGGATTTCATGGTGATTAAGGAATCTATCAAGTTCAGGGACGATGTGACTTTCTTTCCGTATTTCACGTGCATTGTCATGGTTTTCGCATTGCTGGCCGCCGCCTACCGTAGCTGGCGCATACGGAGGGGGCTGCATCCCAATGGCGGAAGATATTGAAAATCTGGAAAAAAAGATTGAAGAGGCCAAGACGGTAAAACCCGCGCAGGCCGACGATTCCAGGGAAATGGCCGACCGGTCGACCGGGATGCGGGCGGGGTCGGAATTCATGGCCTATATTTTTTCCGGCGGGTTTGTCGGCTGGCTGCTTGGTACATGGCTGGGGAATATGCCCTTATGGTTAATCCTGATGATGTTTCTTGGGTTCGGAATGGGGGTCTGGCGGGCCTACCAGACCATGAAATAATCCCTGCTTTTGCGGGGGTTCCAGCGAAAATCACGTTGCATTTGCCAATAAAAAAAGCTAGATAGATACGCAAAACTAGGGGAAACCCAAGAGTATCAGAGGATAATGCGTGGCCGACCCGCTCCACCAGTTTGTCATACAAAAGATCATTCCGATCAAGATCGGCGGTGTTGACCTGTCGTTCACCAATTCATCGCTGTGGATGATGATCGGAATTATCGTTTCGACCACTTTCATTTCCGTGGCGATGAAGCGCAAGGCGCTGGTTCCCGGCCGCATGCAGGCCTTTGTCGAGGTATTTTACGAGCTTATCGCCGGCATCGTCCGCGCCAATATCGGCAGCGGGGGACGGGTATATTTCCCCTTCGTATTCACAATTTTTGTACTGGTGATGATGGGCAACCTGCTGGGGCTGATTCCCTATTCGTTTACCTTCACCAGCCATATCATCGTTACGGCGGCGCTTTCGTTCCTCGTTTTCGGCGCGGTCATCGTGATTTCCATCGCGCGGCAGGGGCTGCATTTCTTCGCGCATTTTGCGCCGCCGGGCGCGCCGTGGTTCGTTTATCCGCTGCTGGTGCCGATTGAAATCGTCTCGTTCATGGCGCGCCCGATCACGCACGGGCTGCGGCTTTTCGCCAATATGATGGCGGGACATATCATGCTGAAAGTTTTTGCGGGTTTCAGCGTTGGCCTTGTGGCAAGTTTCGGCCTCGTGGGCTTTGCCGCAGGGATCATTCCCATGCTCGTCAATTCCGGCCTGTATCTGTTCGAGCTGCTGATTGCATTGCTCCAGGCTTATGTGTTCGCCGTCCTCGCCTGTATCTATCTCAAGGATACGGTCGCGGAGGCGCATTAACGTTCAACTCACTAAAACGGAAAAGAAAAGGAAAACCAAATGGAAACCGAAGCAATCAAACTGCTGGCCGCAGCTATCGCCCTGACCCCGCTCATCGGCGTCGGTATCGGCCTTGGCATCATTTTCGGCGCCTATAACATGGCTATCGGCCGCAACCCGGCCGCCGCCGACGTGCTGGAAAAGAAATTCTGGCTGACATTCGCCTTCGTCGAAATGTTCGGTCTGGTCGTTATCGTCGCCTGGGCGCTGATGTACTTTACGGGCTGATCTGTCGATGGACCAAAGAGTTTTCCAATATCTGCCGGCAATCGTTTTTATGCTGGCGGTCGCCTTTACTCCTCTTGCCGACGCGTTCGGCACAGAAGAGATGCTCCATGTTCCGGAAGCGGGACATGGAGGCGAGGCTCCGGTTGGAGAAACTCATGGCGGCGGGCATGGGGAATCAACTCCGGGCCTGCCCCAGCTTGATACAGCCACCTATCCGGGACAGCTTTTCTGGCTCGCGGTGACGTTCGGCATTCTCTATCTCATCTTCAGCAAAAAGTCCCTGCCGGAGATTTCAAACGTTCTTGAGAACAGGCAGCAGCATATCCAGAGCGATCTGGAGACGGCGGAACGCCTGAGATCCGACGCCGAGCGCGCGCAGCATACCTATGAGGCGAGCCTTGAAAAAGCCCGCGCCGAGTCGGCCAAGGCGCTGCAGGAAGCCAACGACCGGATCAAGGCGAAGGCGGACAAGCAGAGCGATGCGTTCCGCAAGAAATCCGAAAGCGATATCCAGTCCCTTGAAAAGCGTCTCGCCAAGGAAAAAGAAAGCGTGATGGACGACATGAACACCATCGCCGCCGAGATCGCCAGCGAGGCCGCAAAAAAGATTGTCGGCATGAAAACCGACATCGAAGAGGCAAAAACCGTGGTCAAGGCGCTCAACGCCCCCAAAGCCAAGGCGGCATAAGGAAGAGACACATGGAACTGTTTCAGGACACCGGCATCTGGGTACTCTTCTCCTTTCTCGTTTTTGTGGGAATCGTATGGAAGTTCGGCAAGGACAAGATCGTCGGCATGCTGGACAAGCGGATCGAGCAGATCCGGAAAGAGATCGAGACCGCTGAATCGCTGCGCATCGAGGCTCAGGAACTGCTGGCCCAGTATCAGCGCAAGCAGCGCGACGCCGCGAAAGAAGCCGCGGAGATTGTCGAAACCGCGAAAACCCATGCCGCGGAAATCCTCAAGCAGGCTGAAAAAGAACTCGATGAAACGGCAAAGCGCCGCGAGCAGCAACTCGAAGAACGCCTCAAGCGCATGGAACAGAACGCGATGCTTGAAATCAGGGCCTATGCCGCGGAGCTTGCCGTCAAGGCAACTTCGGAAATCATCGCGAAGCAAATGGACAAAAAGACCAACGAGAATCTTGTCGATCAGTCGATCAAGGATATCCCGAAACGGCTGGCCTAATTCCCATCACCTGATCCGGGCGACAGATGCATTTCTCCCCTCCCCATCTTGAAGACGGCGCCCGCTGGGCGGGCATGCGCGTCGGGCTGCTGGGGGGATCGTTCGATCCGCCGCACGAGGGGCATCTGCATGCCAGCCTGACCGCGCTGCAAAGTCTTTCGCTGGATTGCGTCTGGTGGCTCGTTACGCCGCAGAATCCTCTCAAAAGAATAGCGGAACTGAGCTTCGGGGAAAGATTTGAGCGGTGCCTTGAGATCGCCAAGGACCGCCGCATCATCGTCAGCGACCTTGAAGCACGGCTGGGAACCAACCGCACGTGGGAGACGATCCGTGGCCTGCAATCGCATTTCTCCAGAACGGAGTTCGTGTGGGTCACGGGCATGGATAACGCGCTGACCATGCATACGTGGCATAACTGGACTTATATTCTCAATCATGTAGCGACGGCCCATGTGGCGCGGCCGCCGGCATGGAGCCTGATCGAGAACTGCCCGCTGAAACTGATGCGGACGCAAAAACATGTTTATCTCGACAAGGCCATGAAAGCGCCGCTGCTGCCGCGGCATACCTACTGGCTGATGCAGAAAAAGATGCTCGGCGTTTCTTCCACGGAAATCAGGAACGGCAATCACGCGCCGGAAGAAGGAAAGCGGAATTGGATCTGAAGGAAGAGGAAATTCTCGGCAGCGCCATTGCAGGTCACTGGTATTATGTGGCCAAGGGGCGGGCGATGAGGAAGTTTCTAGGCGGTTTCAAAGCCGATGAAGTCCTCGATGTGGGCGCGGGATCGGGCGTTTTTTCCCGGCAGCTTCTCGATGCCGGGATCTGCAATTCCGCCACCTGTATCGATCCCAATTATGCCAGCGAGCGCGAAGAAGTTCACAACGGCAAGACGCTGCGTTTTTTGCGGGATATCCGGCAGGCTTCGCAAAAGCTGGTTCTGATGATGGATGTGCTGGAGCATGTCGATAACGATGCCGCCCTGCTCTCGCGTTACGCGGGCATGATGCCAAAGGGCGGCAGGGTGCTGATTACGGTGCCGGCTTTTCAATTCTTATGGTCGGGGCACGATATTTTTCTTGAACACCGGCGGCGCTATACCGGAGCCCAGCTTGAAAATACCGTGAAAAAGGCGGGTCTCAGGGTTATTAAAACCCGTTATTTTTTCGGGATTCTTTTCCCCCTTATTGCCGCCATACGGCTTTCCAGGGCCAAGGCTTCAAAGCCCAAAAGCGACCTGAAAATCTATCCCGGCTGGTTGAATTGCGCCCTTATAAGCCTACATGATGTTGAAAGGGCTATGCTTTTTCCATGGAACAGAATCGCGGGGCTTAGCGTTTTTTGCTTGTGCGAAAAGGTATAATTCCGGGAGCGTTTATTGCCAATATCGGCAAAAAGAGGTAAAATATAAGTATGGGGTTGATCTTATCGATCAGAGAAAGGATGGGTGAGTGAAGTCAAATCAGGACTGCACAGCCTATGCTGGATGCCCCATAAGCCGAAAAAACGCTTCGATGTTTGCACGTCGAGGCGTTTTTGTTTATGTTATGTCATCTTTAACAAAGGAGGCCTGAGACATTTTAAAAACTTATAAACGCGGACTGAAAAATCCGGACCAGCTGAAAGCGATGATTGAGCAGTCGCTCGACGCAGACAAAGCAGAGGACGTAAGAACCATAGACCTCAGGGGCCAGACACCGCTAGCGGACTATATGATCGTCGCTACGGGCACTTCGTCAAGACAGGTGGGAGCGCTGGCCGACAAGCTTTCGCAAAGGCTGAAAGCGCTGGGGTTAAAAGATATCTATATCGAAGGCAAGGAACAGTGCAACTGGGTCATAGTCGATGCGGGCGATATCGTCGTCCACCTCTTCCGCCCGGAAGTACGCGAATATTACAATATTGAGAAAATGTGGCAGCCTCACCCGCAGGGGCAGGACATTACGGGCGGAGCCTCGGTAGTATAAGCAGAACCGGCCTGATCGATTGAAATAACCAGATTCCCGCTTTCGCGGGAAAGACACCCCAAGTACACTTCCGGGATGATGAATGTCGATGTCATAGCCGTCGGACGGCTTCGCGACAAGGCCTTGCTTGCCTTGTGGCAGGATTACAGCAAGCGGATTACATGGCCTTTGGCCCTTCATGAAATCGAGGCGAAGAAACCGGCGGAGGAAGAGCGGAAGATTCTGGACAGGCTTGATCCCCGCGCCCATATATTCGTTCTGGATGAACGCGGCAAAAGCCTTGCCAGCCGCGACTTTGCGAAAAAGCTGGAAGATCTTTCCGCGGACGGCGCGCCGAGGATCCAGTTCGTGATCGGCGGGGCGGACGGACTGCCGGAAAATATCAGGAAAAAGGCCCATTTTTTGCTATCTTTCGGGGCGCAGACATGGCCTCATATGCTGGCCCGCGTCATGCTGGCCGAGCAGGTTTACCGGGCGCAGCAGATACTCGCGGGGCATCCTTATCACCGGGATTAGAATGAAGTTTTTTTTTATTATTTTGTTCATGGCTTTTACAGCAGCGCCGGTTTACGCGCAGTCGCCGCCCGTGCCCGTGAGCAAAGAGCAGGCGCTTGATTCTGTCCAGCACAGCCTTGAGCAGGAAAAGCGCCGTCAGGATGCCCTGAAGGGGCAGCTAGCCGGCATCAAGAGCGAGCTTGAAGCCACACGCTCCAGCCTCGTCTCCCTTGCAGAGGAAATCCAGCAGAATGAAGAGAGCCTCGGTTTTCTTGAAAAAAAGATCGAGGCACTGACCCTTGAAGAACAGACGCTGACGCAGAAACTCGAGCAGGATTATAGTTCCATCGCCGACCTGATCCTCGCGCTGGAGCGGATGCGGCGGATACCGCCGGAGGCCCTGATCGTACGGCCCGGCGCGCCGTTGCAGACCGCGCAATCCGCCATGCTCCTGCATAGCATCCTGCCCGCCGTGGACAAGCGCGCAACCCAGCTTTCAGCAGATCTGCGCCGCCTTGCCGACATTGGGGATACGCTGGCGAAAGACAAGGCGGAGGCGCTGGCAAAACAGAAGGCGCTGGAGGAAAAGCGCGCCTCCATGCAGGCCTTGATCGATAAACGCGAAAAACTATATAGCAATACACAGAAGGATTATGCCCAGCACAAGAAGACGGTGGAGCAGCTTTCCCGCGAGGCGCAAACTCTCATGGATTTGCTGGCAAGGCTGGAGCAGGAAGATCAAAGAAGAAGCGCAGGCCCGGAGGCGCAGAGAGTGGCGCAGATATACGGTTCCGGCGTGCCCGAGGCAGGAGCGGCCCGCCTGCCGGTTGCGGGCTATATCACCGAGGCATTCGGCTTTCTTAACAGCATCGGGGCAGCAAGCCAGGGACTTACCATTGAATCACGGCCCGGTTCCCTTGTCGTTGCCCCGATGGGCGGCGTTGTCCGGTTCGCGGGAACATTTAAAAATTACGGCAATATGGTGATTATCGAACATAAAGACGGGTATCACAGCCTGATCGGAGGGCTTGACCGCATCAGCACCGGCGAGGACAGCAGGGTAAAACCCGGAGAACCAATTGGACAACTTCCGGTATCCTCTTCCCGCGGCAGGAATCCGGCGCTATATTATGAGTTGCGGCATAAAGGGCAGCCGGTAAACCCTGCCGAAAGATTTCCAGATTTGAAAAGCTAACCAGCAAGGACCAATTCCAATGCTCACAAGAAAGATTTTCCTGACGTTCAATACGATGCTTCTGGCCGCGACGTTCCTGACCTTTGCAGCCTGCGCTCAGGACGATGACCGCACGGCGGGCACGAAGCCGCAGGCGGAGGTGAACAACAGCAGCGAGACTTACCGCCAGCTCAATCTTTTCGGCGACGTGTTCGAGCGGGTGCGCGAACAATATGTCGATCCGATGACGGACGAGGAACTGGTCGAAACGGCGATCAACGGCATGCTGGTGAGCCTTGACCCTCACTCGGCTTATCTCGACGAAGACGATTTCGCGGAAATGCAGGTGCAGACGCGCGGCGAGTTCGGCGGGCTGGGCATCGAAGTGACGATGGAGAACGGCATTGTAAAAGTCGTCTCCCCTATCGACGATACGCCCGCCTATCAGGCCGGTGTGCAGGCAGGAGATTACATCACGCATCTTGACGATGAGCCGATCGTCGGCCTGACTCTGAGCGAGGCGGTGGACAAGATGCGCGGCAAGGTTGGCACGGCCATCAAGCTGACGATCCGGCGCGAGAACACGGCGGAGCCGATCGATATTTCAATCACGCGCGACATCATTAAAATCAAGTCAGTGCGGCATGAGCTGAAAGAAAGCAATGTCGGTTATATCCGCATTACAACCTTCAACCAGAACACCGATACCGGACTGAAGAAGGCCGTGGACGATATCAAGACAAAGGCGGGCGACCATTTGCTCGGCTACGTTCTCGACCTGCGCAACAATCCGGGCGGTCTGCTGGACCAGGCGATTGCGGTGTCGGATGCGTTTCTCGATAAAGGAGAAATCGTTTCGACGCGTGGACGGCATGAATACGATACCAAGCGCGACAACTCAACGCCCGGCGATATCGTCGACGGCAAGCCGATTGTCGTACTGATTAACGGCGGTTCGGCTTCGGCTTCGGAGATCGTAGCCGGGGCGCTGCAAGATCACAGGCGGGCGATCGTGCTCGGCACGCAGTCGTTCGGCAAGGGGTCGGTTCAGACCGTCATTCCCCTGCCCGGCCATGGCGCGATGCGTCTGACCACCGCGCGGTATTTCACACCGTCGGGCCGGTCCATTCAGGCAAAGGGTATCGAGCCGGATATTATCGTTGAACCCGCAAAAATCGAGCAGGTCACGGGAGAGCGGCTGCGTGAATCCGACCTGCGCGGAGCGCTTGCCAATCCCGACGAGGCGGCAAAGGCCAAGGCGAAGGAAGAGGCAAAACCGGAAGAGAAACCGCCTGCCAAGACGGAAACCCCTGTTCCGGAAGGCGCGGATGCGTCGAAAGAAGGCGATGCCGTGGATTACCAGCTATCGCGGGCTATCGACCTTATCCGGGGTGTTTCCCTCTATGAAAAGCGTTTAGAGCAGCCCAAGCAGAACTAGGAGTTTCCCGCATGGCGGCAACGCAGGACGGCACGCGGAGTTTTTCCTTCCGGGCCTTTGGTCAGGGAATTGCCGTTGCTGCTTTGCTATACGCTCTCGCCGCCGCATGGGTTTTCCTGAATGCCGGAAAAATGGCGGAAGATCTGAGCGGGCGGCTTGCGTCCCAAACTGTTGTCCTCGAATGGGGAAGTCCTTTTTCCGAGACCGGGCCGCCGCTTGCGGAAAAGATGGGGCCGTTTCAGGAAATCCCCGTTTTGCCTGAACCTGCGCATGCTGAACCAGAGCATGCAGCCGCGCCGGAGCATGCGGAGCCCGCACACCCCAAAAATGTGACGATCATGGAGAGCGGCCTTGCGCAGGCGCCGATCGAGGGGCTGTTCGAGGAAACGGATCAGGGGCGCATGCCGAAAGCCAGAGCGAAAGACGGGCTTACGCCTTTTAAAGGCTACCGCCGTTCCTTCGATCTGTATGCGTCGAATGCTCCGCTTGTTTCCATCGCGATTGTGGGGCTCGGCCTTTCCGATGTTGCGACGGAATCCGCCGTACGGACGATGCCGCCCGAGATCTCTCTTGTCATCTCCCCCTATGCGGCGGCGGTCGATTTCTGGATTACCGAATCCCGCGCGCGAGGGCATGAGGTGTGGCTGACGCTGCCGATGGAATCCAAAAGCTATCCGCAGCACGATACGGGGCCGCACACGATGCTGATCGGCGCGCCGGAACGGGAGAACAGGACCAAGATGGACTGGCTTATGACCTGCGGGGCAGGTTATGTCGGTTTTGTCACCAGTTATAATCCGGACTTCATGAAATCGGTCGGCGATATGCGCCCGGTCGTCGGCAATGTTTATAACCGCGGGCTTGCATTCGTTGACGGTTCCGCGGAACCGGGCACAACGCCGCAGACAATGGCCAGCGCCATGAAAGCGCCCTATTCAAATATCGATGTGTGGATCGATGCGCCTGATGCTTCCGAAGAAGTTATCAAGGAATCTTTGAAGCGGCTGGAAGAAATCGCGCGGGACAAAGGTGTTGCTGTCGGAGTTATTCAGGCTTTGCCGGTCAGTTACCAGCAGATCCTGACATGGACAGAAAGTCTCTCCGGCAAAGGGCTGCGGCTTGCGCCTCTTTCCGCGGCGACGGGGTTTTGATTATGACGGCAAAGGATTATTCAAAGCTTCCGTTCCGGGCCTGCGTGGGGATCGCCCTTTTCAACAAGGACGGCAAGGTTTTCGTCGGCGAGCGCGTCGACAATCCCGGCGCGTGGCAGATGCCGCAGGGCGGGATCGACGACGGAGAGACTATTGAAGAAGCGTTCTTCCGCGAGATGCGCGAGGAGGTCGGCACGGATAATGCCGAAATCGTCAAAATCCATGAAGAAAAGCTGCGCTACGCCCTGCCCCCGCACCTGCTCGGCCGCCTCTGGAACGGCAAATACGGCGGGCAGGAGCAAACATGGGTTGCCGCGCGGTTTACGGGCACGGACGAGGATATTGATATCTACAGTCACCGGCATCCGGAGTTTCAGGCGTGGCAGTGGGTGGGGCTCGATGAGGTGCTCAGTTTGATCGTGCCGTTCAAGAGGGATACTTACAGACTGGTAATTGACGCATTCCGGAACCTTAATCTTACGTAAGAGCTTTCAGCGAAAGCGGCCAACCCTGAATAATCAAAAACACCGTCATACCGGCGAAGGCCGGTAATGTATTGTTCCAAAAAGATCCCGGCCTGCGCCGGGATGTAAGCGTCCGGTGATGGCCGCCTCATAGCTTTTTCCGATCCGGATAGATGATGCTTACTGGTGTCCACGATGTCTTTAAGTGGACACTTGCAAAGGCGTCACGAGCTCCGCCATTCATTAC
>Ga0187893_10003853_pt1 | contig 29504 bp, 12 predicted proteins | sample MA1701074metaG_FD_139574 | JGI IMG/M metagenome (GOLD analysis project Ga0187893, IMG submission 139574) | White microbial mat communities from a basaltic lava cave in the Kipuka Kanohina Cave System on the Island of Hawaii, USA - MA170107-4 metaG ...
CGCGTGAAGAAGGCGATCGGGAAGCTGCGCGTGCGGCTGGGGCAGCTCGGCCACGCGGGCGCGCTGGGCGGGCTGGAGGCGTCGCTCGCGGCGCCGGAGGAGATCGCCGTGCCGGCCGGGCTCGCGTCGCGGCTGCTCGCGATTCCGGGCTCCGCCGCGGCGGCCGCGACCGGGGCCGGCGCAGTCGCCGCCGCCGCGGCGACCTCCTTCGCCGGCAAGCTGCTCATCGCCGGCGCTGCGCTCGCGCTCGTGGCCGGCGGCGGCTTCCTCGCGCTGCAGGCGGGCGGGGCGCACGGCGACGCCGGGCCGGCGGCTCCCGCAGCCGCCGCGGTGCAGCCGGTTCGCGGGGAGTCCGCGCCCTCCGCGCCCGAACGCGCGACCGACGCGCGACGCGAGCCGGTCGTCGTCAACGACCGGCGCGGAATCGCGCTCGGCGTGCTCGCAGGCGCGATCCTCGACGAGGACGGCCGCGCGATCCCGGGGGCGCGCGTCGAGGCGCGCTCCTTCGAGGGAGCGGACAAGGGGCGCCACTGGAGCGGCGAGGCGACGACCGACGCCGCCGGCGCGTTCCGACTCGAGCTCGCCGTCGTCGTCGAGGGCGGCCAGCGCTACGCGCTGCAGATCGCGCACGTCGACTTCGTCCCCCACGTCACGGCGCCGGTGGTCGTGAGGGCGGCGGAGACCACGGAGCTCGACCCGGTCGCGATCCGCCGCAACCGCGCCGACCGCGCCGGCGACTACGAGCTCGCGATCGTGGTGCAGGATCCCGCCGGGCTTCCGGTGCCGGGGGCGATCGTCGGCGTCAGCCGGGTCGTCGAGTCCCTCGACGGCGGCGACGGTGAAGGTTTGGCGGGCGCGTGGGAGGCGGGCGGCGTGACCGACGCCTCCGGATCGGTGCGCCTGGCCGGGTCGCGCATCGGCCGCAAGACGCTCCGGATCGACGCCTCCCGGCGCGGGTGGCGCCCGCTGCGCCGCCCCATCGAGCTGGTCTGGACCGGCTTCCAGGAGCTGCGCTTCACGCTCGAGCCGGGGCTTTCGATCGCGGGCCGCCTCGTCTTCCCGCAGGGCTGCGACGCGGCGAAGGAGTCGCTCGGCGAGGAGCTGCCTCTCGCGGAGCTCGAGCGCGACGGGTTCCCGCCGCTCTTCGATCCCGGGGGAGGCACCGTGCGCCGGCCCGGCGCGTCGGTCTTCGCGACCGGCCCCGGCCTGAGCGAGCCGGTGCACGCCGAGCTCGCCTTCGACGGATCGTTCCGCATCGTCGGTCTCGAGCCCGGCGTCTGCACGCTGCACGTCCGCTCGCGCTTCTCGCCCGCGGCGCTCTTCGACGTCGAGGCGGGCCGCGAGGACCTGGTCATCACGCTCAAGCACGTCGACGACGACTCCGACGTCGGCGACCACCTCGGCGAGATCCACGGCCGCCTCGTGGAAGCGAGCACCGGCGCCGCCGTCGTCGCGCGGTGGAACGCCGTCGACGTCGAGGCGGTCGACCCCGACGTCTCCGAGCAGGAGCTGCGCGAGGACCTTCTCGCCGCCCTCGTCCACCCGCGCATGGCCCAGGTCGCCTTCGACGCCTCCTTCCGGCCGCCGCCCCCCTCCGACCGCTTCCACGCGACCGGCCTCGACCAGGGCAGCTACGTGCTCGTGGCGCGTGCGCCAGGCCGCGCGCCGGGCTTCTCTCGGCGCGTCGCGCTCGGCCGCCGCGAGCTGGTGCGCGACGTCGTGATCGAGCTGCCGCGGCCGGCGCGCGTCGTCGGGATCGTGGTCGACGGCGACGGCCGCCCGCTGGCCGGAGCGGTGGTCTTCGCCACGGGTCTTGGTCCGCGCTCGCGTGCCACCGTCGCGGCGATGGACGAGTCGGTCCGCACCGGCGGCGCCCTCGCCGGCGGCTTCCTCGCCGGCGCGGCGCGCACCGACGCACGCGGCCGCTTCGAGCTCGCCGGACTGCCGTCCCTCATCGGCCTCGCGGTCGCGGCGGTCCATCGCTCGCACGCGCCCGGCTCGACCGCCGCCCTTCCGCTCGAGGAGGGGGGCACGGTGGACGCCGGCGCGCTCCGCCTCGCTCCACGCCGCTGACCCCCGGCCCCCACCGGACCGCGGCCCCGGTGACGGGCGCGGCCGCCCTGCGCTACCGTCGACGGCGGAGCGCGGGAATCCGGGAGAGCCGTGAATGGCCGCTGGCGACGGCAAGAAAGACGAGCTCTCGCTCGCGGAGGCGGCTTTTGTCGAGTTCCTCGCCGCCCAGGACAGCGACCACCCGGTCGAATTCGCGGAGTTCGCCTCCCGCCACCCGGAGCACCGCGCGGAGCTCGAGCGGCTCCACCATGAGTGGCTGAGCGTCGCGCGCGTCCTGCGCCGCGGCCGCGACGAGGCGACGCCCCGAGCGGAGCGGCTCGAGGAGCTGCGGGTCGACGCCGAGGGAGAGGGGCTGCGGCTGGAGTTCGCCGGTGAGCTCGTGCGCCGGCTCGCGATCGCACGCACGCCCGGCGACCGCTACGAGCCGCGCGGCGAGCTGGCGCGCGGCGGCATGGGCGTGGTGCATCGCGTGTGGGATCCCCACCTGCGCCGCCAGCTCGCCATGAAAGTGATCCTCGCGCGGCGCGACGTCGCCACGCCGGAGGAGCGCAGCCGCGCGATGTACCGCGCGCTCGCGCGCTTCCTCGAGGAGGCGCAGGTCACGAGCCAGCTCGACCACCCGGGCATCGTGCCCGTGCACGACCTCGGCATCGACGGCCGCGGTCGCGTCTACTTCACGATGCGGCTGGTGCGCGGCCGCGACTTCCGGCGCGTGCTCGAGCTCGTGCGCCGCCGCGCCGAGGGGTGGACGCTGGCCCGCGCTCTCGGGGTGCTGCTCAAGACCTGCGAGGCGGTCGCGTACGCCCACAGCAAGGGGGTGATCCACCGCGACCTCAAGCCCGCCAACGTGATGGTCGGCCGCTTCGGCGAGGTCTACGTCATGGACTGGGGGCTCGCGCGCGTGATCGGGCGCAAGGACCCCCACGACCTGCGCGTCGCCCGCGACGAGTCCACGGTGGTGAGCGGCGTCGACACCGACATCCGCCGCTTCTCCGGACAGACGCCGGGCTCGCCGCTGCTCACGATGGACGGGCGCGTGGTGGGGACGCCGAGCTACATGTCGCCCGAGCAGGCGCGCGGCCGCACCGAGGAGATCGGGCCGCGCAGCGACGTCTACTCCATCGGCGCGATGCTCTACCACCTGCTCGCCGGGCAGATGCCCTACGTGCCGCCCGGCGCCGACCTCGCGCCTGCCGCCGTCTACGGCATGCTGCTCGCCGGGCCGCCGCCGCCGCTGCTCCAGGTCGCGCCGGACGCGCCCCCCGAGCTCGCCGCGATCTGCCGGAAGGCGATGGCGCGCGATCCGGAGGAGCGCTACGGCGGCCCGCTCGAGATCGCGGCCGACGTCGAGGCGTTCCTCGACCGGCGGCCGGTGGCTGCGCTCGAGCCCAGGCTCGGCTACCTCGCGCGGCTCTTCTTCGAGCGCAACCGGGTGCTGGCGACGACGGTGGCCGCGGCGCTGCTCGTGCTCGCCGCGGTCGTCACGACGGCCTGGCGCAAGGACCTGGCGAAGCAGCGCGAGAACGGGCGGCTCCTCGACCTGAATCACGCGCAGGTGCTGGCCGCGTCGGTGGAGACGCTCTTCCCGGCCGAGCCCGGCCGGGTCCGCAAGATGGACGACTGGCTGGCCGCCGTCGACGACGTGCTGGCTCGCGCTCCGGCATACCGGTCGCAGCTCCTGCAGGCGCAGGCCGCGGGCGACGAGCGGGAGGTCGCGCTGCTCGAGCCGGCGGTGCGCGACCTCGATGCTCTCGAGCGCGCGCTGCGGCCGGCGGTGCGGTCGTGGCGGTCGAAGGCGGCCGATCTTCCGCGCGTGAGTCTCGACGTCGACGGGCGCAAGTGGGAGGAGGCGATCGAGTCGGCGTCGGAGCTGACGGCCTACGGCGGGTCGGGCGACCTCGCGCCCCAGCTCGGCCTGGTGCCCCTGCGCGTCGATCCGGAGAGCGGGCTGTGGGAGTTCTGGCACGTGCTGTCGGGCGAGCGGCCGCAGCTCGACGAATCGACGCCGAGCGGCTACGCGCTGGCGCCGGAGACCGGGATCGTCCTCGTCCTCCTCCCGGGCGGAACCTTCACCCTGGGCGGGAGCGGCGACGATCCCCAGCGCGACGACGTCAACGAGCCGCGCCAGGAGGCGACGGTGGAGCCGTTCTTCCTGTCGAAGTTCGAGGTGACTCAGGGACAGTGGTGGCGCGTCATGGAGGAGCGGCCCTCCCTCTACGGGCCGGGCGCGAAGATCCTGAACGCCGACCGACCGACCGGCACCCCGCCGTCGGACGCCGACGTCCATCCGGTGGAGAGCGTGCCCTGGGAGGCGTGCGCCCGCTTCGCCAACCGGGTGGGGCTGAGGCTGCCTCGCGAGGCGGAGTGGGAGTACGCCTGCCGCGCGGGCACGACGACCGCCTTCTGGTGGGGAGCGTCGAGTCCGGAGGGCTTCGAGAACGTCGCCGATCGCTGCTGCGCCAGCCGCACCGGCGGCCAGGCGCAGTTCGACTTCCGGGACGGCTGGGCGGCCCACGCGCCGGTCGGCTCGTTCAAGGCCAATCCGTTCGGGCTGTTCGACATGGCCGGCAACGTGGCGGAGTGGTGCGAGGAGTGGTTCCGCTCGACGAATCCGCCCGACGACGTGCCGCGCCGCCGCCTCGTCCGCGGCGGCCAGTGGCTGTCGCCGCCGCGATTCCTGCGCTCCTGCACGCGACAGTGGGACAATCCGCTGGGCGTGAACCAGGCCCGCGGTCTGCGCGTCGCCCGCTCCCTGGCGCGGTAATGCCCGCACCCGGGAGCGCGCCGGGTCCGATCGCGATCCTCAGATCGTCTGCGGCTGCGCGTTCAGGATCGCCGTGACCGTCCCGCCCGCGTCGAGCATCGTGCCGCCGGCCGGCGACTGGTCCTTGATGATCGAGCTGGCGAGCCCCGGAACCTGCGCGGGGTCGGCGATCAGGATCACGAGCTGGAAGTTGACGACGGCCGGGTAGGCGATCCGGAGCTTGAGCATCCCGGGCCCGAATTCCGGTTTCGCGGCCGCCTGCGCCACCGTGTGGGGCGGGACGAGCAGGTTGGGGACTGCGATCCTCGCCGGAGCCGTGCCGATTCCTGTGCCGCCGTTCATGCCCTTCCTCCCGTTCCCGAGACGACTCCTCCCGCCCGCGCCGGGGAGGGATGGTAGCCATCCCCGCGAGTGGCTGCCCCGCTAGATTCACGGCGCGGGCCGATCGGCGGCGACCGCTCCTCCCCGGGTCCCAGGCGATGAATCCTTCCAGCTCATTCGGGTCGCGCGCGCGGGCGTGGCGAGTCGTCGCGGCGCTCGCGATCGTCGCCGCCGGCTCCTCCGCCGCGCGGGCGCAGGTGTACGCCGTGCTGTTCAAGGACCCCAAGTCGGCGAAGCGATTCCCCACCGCGTGCATCACGCTCGACGGCAGGCCGGCGCTGGTGGGCGAGGCGAAGTCGGGCATCTCGCTCGAGAACGGCGTCATCCGCTACCAGGGCGACAAGGGGATGAACGAGCTCTGGGTGGTGAACACCTCCGATCCACGGCTCGTGCCCTACAAGCTCTCGGGAGAGGCCTACGTCGCCGCCGGCGGGAAGGGCGCGACGGCCGCCGTCTCGGGCGGCCAGATCGACCAGATCCGGATCGTGATGTCCAAGCACAGCCTCTATGGCCTCGCGCGCGAGTACTCGCTGCGCGACGCGCAGCTCGAGGCCCTTGAGAAGTCGCGCGACGCGTGCAGGGCGGGCAGCTCCGACTGGGCGGCGGCGCACGCGCGGATGCTGGGCGAGATGGAGCGGCTGCACACCTGGCTCGAGACCACGCTCTATCCCGAGGCCGCGCGCAGGCTCGCCGCCGAGATCGAGAAGCAGCGCAAGGGGGTCGCGAAGGAGGCCTACGCGCGCCGCCTCGCGACCGCGCTCGCCTCGATCACGCTCGTGCCCGCTCCGCCGCGGCTGGTCGAGCTGGGCCGGGAGCTGGCGCCCGCCGCCGAGTTCCGCGTGCAGGAGAGCCGCCACCTGCGCTTCACCTACGACGCGCGCCTCACCGACGAGCAGGTGAAGGTGCTGCTCGAGCTCGCCGAGACGATGATCGACGGCTTCCGCGCCGAGTTCGTCGACCCGTATCTCGCCGAGGACTTCCGGGACTTCATCCCCGACGACCGCTTCATGGAGTTCTGGTTCGGGCCCGACGAGAAGGAGGCGCACGAGCGCTTCCTCACCGACTGGTACGCGGTGTCGTGGGGCGACCACAAGGAGCAGCGCGTGGCGGCGATGTCGGGCCGCTACCGCCGCAGCCAGGCGCCCGAGTACCTCGACTACTGGAAGATCGCCGACAACAAGGACTTCGACGCCATCGTCGCCCACCAGCTCGGCCACGTGCTCGCCAACCTCCACTTCAACGCCGGGCGCAAGGGCGACCTCCCCGCCTGGATCGAGGAGGGGGTCGGCTACTGGCTTGCCCTCTCCTATCTCGGGCGGAACGGCGTCACCTGCAAGCAGTTCCAGAAGGACGACTACGCGCGCTCCACCGGCGTCCGGCAGATCGAGCGCGCGATCCTGATGGGAGAGACCGAGCTCTTCACGCGCGTCGCGCTCGAGCACGGGCCGCCCGCCGAGCAGCTCCTTCGCCGCCCGCTGCATCAGATGGCCGACGCCGACCTCGCCAAGTCGTGGAGCTTCTTCGAGTGGGTGGCGCGCTGCGAAGGGCGCCGGGGCCAGCTCTGGCTGCGGGCCCTCTGCGAGGTCTTCGCGCAGTCGGGGCCGTCGCACGTGCAGTTCCGCGAGCGGAGCGAGGCGCTCTTCGGCAGCCAGGGCGACGACGTCTTCGGCCGGCTCGACTCGCTCTGGAAGGAGCGCGCGCAGGAGCTGCAGCGGACCGGCGCGGAGCCGCGCCGGAAATGACCGCGGCGGTCGCGCTCGCGCTGCTCGCGCAGGCCGCGGCGCCGCCCCCGCCGGCGGGGCGGCCGCTGGCCGAGCTGCTCGAGGGTGTGCGCCACGTCGCGGCGCCGGGCACGCCGAGCCCGCTCGCCGTCTGGAGCGCCGACGTCGAGGTGGTGCTGGTCGGGAGCGCGGGCGAGGGGCTGCGCGCGCCCGCCGTCGCCGCGGGGCGCGCAGGCGCCGGACGCTTCGTGGCGCTCCCTCACGAGGGCTGCTTCTCGGCCGCGGCTCTCGCAACGGGGGAGACCGGCCGCTTCCTGGTCAACGCGACCCGCTGGGCGGCCGGTCCTTCGCGCGAGCGGCCGCGGGTCGCGGCGCGCGGCGAGGAGCTGGCGCGGCTGCTGAACGAGTCGGGATGCGACGCGCGCCCGCTCGGCGCCGCCCGGCTCGCCGACGAGCTGGCGACGGTCGACGTCGTCTGCGGCCTGACGGCCGAGCTCGCGCTCGAGGAGTTCGCGGCGCTCGAGCGCTTCCTCGGCGGCGGCGGCGGCGTGATCGCCGGGCAGTGCGCCCGCACATGGCTGGAGGCCGATCGCTCGCGGACGCTCGCGGGCAATCCGCTCAACCGGTTCTTCGCCCGCCACGGGCTGGCCTGGACCGGCGGCTTCCTCGGCAAGGTGGGCGAGATCGGCTTCGCCACCGAGCGTGCCCCGCCCAAGCTGGCCCACGGCGACGACGCGCTCACCTATCTCATGGGACACCTCGACCCGTCGAAGATCCCCAACGAGCGGCCGATGCTGCAGTCGGTGGCGACCATGGCCGCGCTGATCCCCGTGCTGCCGCCGCACGACCGTCTCGTGCGTCCGCGGCTCGAGCAGTGGGCCGCCGAGCACGCGGCCATGCTGGTGCCCACTCCGGAACGGCCGCTGAGGCCGCTCGACGGCCTGCGCCGCTCCGTGCTCGCCTTCGCGATCCACGACCAGGCGAACCGCCAGGTCGCGGAGGTCGAGGCGCTGCCGTGCGCGAAGAGCTTCCCCGGCGAGGTTCCCGCCGGGGCTCCGCGCGTGACGCGCAGCGTGAGCCTCGACACCGCGCAGCCGCGCTGGCACGCCACCGGCCTCTACGCCGCGCCCGGCGAGCCGGTCATCGTCTCGTTCCCGAGCGGATCGGGAGCCGAGTCGGCGCGCCTCGTGCTGCAGATCGGGGCGCACGACGCCGTCCTCTCCGACCTCGAGGAGTGGCGGCGCGCGCCCGAGGTGGTGCGGCGCGCGGCGCTCGACGCGGAGAGGGTGGTCGCCGCGTCGCCCTTCGGCGGGCTCCTCTTCGTCGACGTGCCGGAGGGATGCGGGCTCGGAACGATCGAGCTCCGGTTCGAACGGGTGATCGAGGCGCCGGCCTTCGTCCTCGGCCGCAACCGCGACGACGAGTGGCGCCGCAGCCTGCGCCATCGCTCGGCGCCGTGGGCCGTCCTCGAGGGCGCGAAGGTCCGCCTCGTCGTCCCCTCGTCGGCGATCCTGGCGCTGGCCGAACCCGAGCGGCTCCTGCGCACGTGGGACCGAGCCGCCGACGCGGTTGCCGATCTCGTGGCGCTCCCGCGCGCGCGCCGCTGGCCCGAGCGCATCGTCGTCGACGTCGAGGTCGGGGAGGGCCACTCGCGCGGCGGCTACCCGATCCTCGCGCGCCTCGACGAGGCGCCGCTCCTCGTCGATCCCGACCGGCTCGTGCGCGACGGCTGCAGCCTCTTCCACGAGCTCGGCCGCAACCGCCGCGACGACGACTGGATCTTCGAGGGAGCGGGCGCGGTCACGCCCACGCTCGTGCGGCTCCACGTGCTGGAGAGCGTCGCGGCGGGACGCGCCCCCGACGGCGGCGGCTTCCGGGCGCGCCTCGAGGAGGCGGCGGAGCGAGTGCCCGCCTGGCGCGCGGCCGGCGCGAGCCACGCGGAACGGGTGAAGGACCCGCTGCTCGCCGTGCAGCCGTTCCTGCAATTGCAGCGCGCCTTCGGGTGGGAGCCGTTCCGCAAGGCGTTCGCCGACTTCCGGGGGCTGCCGCAGCGCGAGAAGCCGGGCGACGACGCCACGAAGAGCGATCTCTGGCTGGTGACGCTCTCGCGCGCCTGCCAGAAGGATCTCGGACCGTTCTTCACGGCATGGGGGATCCCGACGTCGGAGGCCGCCCGCGCGGCGGTGGCCGCGCTCGCGCCGTGGATGCCCGAGGGACTCGCTCCGCGCTGAGCGCCGCGAGAACCGCGCCGGCGGTCGCTCGTAGGAGCAGCCATGGGCAGGCTCCCGAGCGGCTCCTACCCGCGGATCGCCAGTCTCGACGTGATGAGGGGCGTCGCGATCCTCGGCATCCTCGTGATGAACGTCCGCAACTTCGCGCTGCCGGTGCAGGCGTTCCAGCGGCCCGGCGAGGCGGGAGGGCTTTCGGTCGGCAATGTCGCGGCGTGGGCCGGCGCGAACCTCCTGTTCGAGGACAAGATGATCGCGCTGCTCTCGCTCCTCTTCGGGGCGGGACTGGTGCTGGCGCAGCGGCACGCCGCCGCGCGCGGCGAGCCGTTCGCGGGGCCGTGGTTCCGCCGCTGCGCGTGGCTGCTCGCCTTCGGCCTCGTGCACGCCGTCGCCGTCTGGTACGGCGACATCCTCAACACCTACGCGGTCGCGGGGGCGCTGCTCTTCCTCGTGCGCGACTGGAGCCCCCGGCGCCTGGCGTGGCTCGGCGTGCTCGTCCTCCTGCTGGTGCCGGCCATCGAGCACGGCCCGGCGGCGTGGCGCCTCCTGCGGGAGGGCGCGGGCGCCGCTCCGGGCGGCGAGCCGTGGCCCATCGAGCGGCTGCGAGAGCGCCTGGCGCAGCCCCCGCCCGTTGCGGGCGGCGCGGCGGCCGAGACGGTCGCGCTGCGCGGGAGCTGGTCGGATGCCGTGCGCTGGCAGCTCGCGATCTTCCACGCCTGGCACGTGCGCGGCGCCTACACGTTCAACCTGTGGCGCTGCGCGGGAGTGATGCTCCTCGGGATGGCGCTGGCGAAGCACGGCTTCTTCGCCGGGGAGGCGGCGGCGCTGCGGCGGCGGCTCCTCGCGCTCGGCTACGGCGTCGGGGGACCGCTCGCGCTCTTCTCGCTCGGCACGCTCTTCCTGCTCGAGCGCTGGCGCGCCGGCGAGGAGCTCGGTTTCGATCCCGTGGCGCTCGCCTGGCCGCGGCTGCTGCAGCGCTCGACCCAGTTCGCGAGCGGAGTCCTGATCGGGCTCGGCCACGCCGCGCTGATCGTCGCCTGGTGCGAGCGGGCGGAAGCGCGCGCGCTCCCCTCGCGCCTCGCCGCGGCCGGAAGGCTCGCGCTCACGAACTACCTGGTGCAGTCGCTGCTCTGCACCGCCCTCTTCTACGGCTGGGGGCTGGGGCTCTTCGGCCGGCTCTCGATGCTCGAGCTCACCGGCGTGGTCGCCGTGATCGTCGCACTCCAGCTCGTCGTGAGCCCGTGGTGGCTCGCGCGCTTCCGGATCGGGCCGCTCGAGTGGGCGTGGCGCTCGCTCGCCCGATGGCGCCCCCTTCCCTGGCGGAGAGAATCGGCCGCCGCGTGACGACGCGCCGGCGACCGCGACGCCGCGCGGAGCGCCTCCGGCTGACCGATTCACCGCCCCTCGACGGGGGCGAGCTCCACCTCGACCGTCGCGTCGGGCGCCGCGAGGAAGCGCACGGGTCCGCCGTGATGGTTCCCGGCGAAGAGCTCGACCGTCCAGGCTCCCGGAGCGAGGCGGACGCCCACCTGCGAGCCGAAGATGCGCGTGCGCGTGCCCGCGCGCAGCTGATCGATCACCGGCACGCCGCGCTCGTCGCAGAACCGCAGGGAGTACCCACCGTCGAAGCGCGCGCCGGCGCGGAGCGGGACGATCCGCACCTTCACCCCGGTCCGGAGCGTGATGCGCAGGTCGTCGTCGCCGGCGCGAGCGGCCACGGCGGCCGGCGCGAGCTCGCCGTCGCCGTGGCTCCCCGTTTCACCGACCGTGTCGGCGACGATCGAATAGGCACCGTCGGGAAGGCCGGTGAAGGCGAAGCGCCCTTCGGCGTCGGCGACGAGGCGGTAGTCGGGGAACGGGAGGGCCGGTCGGCCGTCGGCGCGGAGCAGCGCGATCGCGGCACCACCGACCGGGGCGCCGCGCTCGTCGACGACGCCGCCGCGCAGCGCGAGGGTCCCCCGCGCGAGCGCGACCTCCACGGTGGAGCTCCCGGGATCGGCCGTCACGCGCGCGACCGCGAGAGCGGGGGCGTACCCCTCCGCCCGCACCTCGACCTCGTACGCGCCGAGCTCCAGCGCCTCGACCGCGAGCGTCCCGTCCGAGTCGCGCGCGTCGTGGTGCGCGGTGCGGGCCGGCTCGTCGGGCCGCTCGTGCGGATCGCGCGTCACCTTCACGGTGAAGTCGGGGAGCGCCGCCCCGTCCGCCGCGTCACGGACCGCGACCCGCAGCGCGCCGCGGCCGGGAAGCGGCGGGATCCGCGCGAGGTCGACGGTCAGATCGGGGCCGACGCCGCGCTCGGACACGCGCGCAGATCCGAGCAGGGCGTCGTCGCACCAGAGCGAGACGAATCGGATCGAGCCCCAGTCGTCGACGAGTTCGTAGCGATCGGCGTCGCGCACGAGCGTTCCGGTCGGGCCGAGCCCCTCGCGCCCCGAGACCGACGCGGCCGGATCGCGCCCCGATCCGACGACGACCAGCTCGCGCTCGACGCGATCGAGCCGCGCCGGCGCCCCGTCCGGACCGAGGATCGCCCCCGCGAGCCGCGGCGCCGGCTCGAGGACGAAATCCTCGCGGTGCTCCCGCTCGCCCGGGAGCGGAGTCACGGGATCGCGGTAGGCGGCGGCGTATCCCGTCGATTCCGCCGAGAGCGAGAAGTCGCCGAATGGGAGCGGCAGCGAGCGGTACCTTCCCTCCGCGTCGGTGCGCAGCGTGAGGAGCGAACTGGTGACCATGTTTCCCGGCGTGCGCTGCGCCACGTTCACGCCGACCTCGGCGCCCGGCAGCGGACGGGCGTCGCGGTCGGTGACCGTGCCGTGCAGCGCGACGCCGTCGACCAGCGTGATCTCGACGCGCAGCGGCGACTTCGTCGCGTCGAGGGCGATCCCGGCGCGCACCGCCATCCCCAACCCGGGGTGCACCGCCGCGACGTCGACGTTGGCGGGCGATTCGAACCCGTCGAGCCGGAAGGTCCCGTCGCGTCCCGCCCTCGTGCGCGCGGGCCCGTCCTCCCCCACTCCCGCCTGGAGCAGTCCCTCGGCGTCGCGCGCCAGTTGGAAGAGGGTGCCGTTCCCCGACTTCCGGGGGTGGAGCTCGGCCACGACCAGCGCGCCCTCCGCCGCGACCCCAGCGCTCGTGCGCACGACTCCCTCGATCGCGCAGGTCGCGACGGCGCGCGTCGGGGCCGGCGCCTTCGACGTGCCGGCGGGCGCCCCCTCGACCTCGGTGCGCGTGGCGGCGGCCGGCTCGGCCAGCGCCGCTCCCTCCGTGAACGCCGGCGCCGACGGCCGCTCCGGCCGGCCGGCCGCATGCGCCGGATCGGGCGCGGCCGGATCGGCCGGCTCGCGCAGCGTCACGACCGCGAGGGTCCCGGCGGCGACGAGCAGCGCCGCGGCGCCGATCTTCAGCTTGGTGGACATGCCGATCACTCCCATCAGGGTCGCCGCACCGATCGCCGCCGTTCCGCCCGCCGCCGGCCCCGCGAGCAGCGCCCGCCTCGCCGATCGCCGCGCTCCGGCGTCGAGCAGCCCCACGAGGGCGACCGCCCACTGGCGCGCCTCGCCCCGCGGTCCGCGCCTCCGCACGAGCTCCGCGCGCACGAGCTCGATCCCGCGCTTCACGCGCGTGCGCACCGTCTCGACCGGTACGCCGATCCGGGCGGCGATCGCGCGCGGCGGCAGGTCGTCGAAGTAGCGCAGGAGGAGCGCCGTCCGGTAGGGCTCGTCGAGCGCGAGCACCGCGGCCGAGACGTCGTGCTGCAGCGCCGCGCGCGCCACCACCTCGTCGGTCGGCGGCAGCCGTTCGCCCTGCGCCGCCGCGCGCTCGCGGTCGTCGCGGCTCCGCTCGCTCGCACCGAGCCGGCGGGCGAGGTTTCGGAGCACCGATCCGAGCCACGCGCGCGGGTGGTCGGCCCGCGGCGGCGGCCGCTCGAGCGCCGCGAGCAGAGTCTGCTGCGCCAGGTCGTCAGCCGCGGCGACGTCGACGACCAGCGTCGCCGCCATCCGCGCGAGCCAGTCGCGATGGCGCAGCAGGATCTCGATCGGCGGCGTCGCGGAGTCGCTCATCTTCTCCCCTGGAGTCGCGCCGCGCGCGGAACCGGTTCAGCGGGTCGCGCGCGGCGCGGCCGCTCCGCCCCTAGACTCCCCCGGGGCGAGGGGAAGGAGATGCCCCCCCGCGCGGCTCCCGGGAACTCCGAGAGCGCCGGGCGATCCGACCGGGCCGCCCCCCGAACGGCCGGGAGGCTGAAGCGTTCTCCGGCCGAAACTGCGAAACAGGGATCCCCCCCCGAGAGGTCGACCATGCGCCCGCTCTTCCCGATGCTCCTCTCGTCGCTCGCGCTCGCCTCGCTCGGCCTCCTCGCCGCGCGCGGGGCGCCCTCCGCGCCGCTCGATCCGCGCGCGCAGCAGGAGCTCTCGGCCGACCTCTCGCTCGGCAAGGTGATCGACCGCGAGGGAGTCGCCAGCGCGCGCGCGGCGACCGAGGAGCGCTGGCGCAGCGCCGACGAGAACCTGCCCCTCTTCGCGGGGACCTCGGTGAAGACGGGCGCCCGCGGCGCCAACGCGCTGCACGTCCGTCTGCGCAGCGGCGCCACGCTCCTCCTCGGGCCGGGCGCGCTGGTCGAGCTCACCGACGCGAAGGGCGTGCACGTGCAGCGCGGCGAGGTCGAGATCGGCGCGAGCGAGGCGGCGCCGCTGCGCGTCTCGGGACCGGGCGGAGCGGCGATCGAGCTCGCGGCGCGCCGCGTCGTGCGCGCGCGCGACGGGAAGCTCGCGGCGCTCGACGACGATCCGCGCTGGCTCGCCGGCTACCGGTCGGGGCGGTCGACCGAGGCGCTCGGCTCGCTGCTCGCGAACGTCGACGGCCGCGAGGTGCCGCTCACGCTGGGCTACCACAAGGTCACCGTCGACGTCCGCGACCAGATCGCGCGCACCGTGGTCGAGGAGTCGTTCGTCAACCACACCGACCACGTGCTCGAGGGGGTGTTCTACTTCCCGCTGCCCGGCGACGCCTCGATCTCGAGCTTCGGCATGTGGATCGGCGACGAGCTGGTCGAGGGCGACATCGTCGAGAAGGAGCGCGCGCGCGCGATCTACGAGCAGATCCTGCGCGAGAAGCGCGATCCCGGGCTGCTCGAGTGGGCCGGCGGCAGCATCTTCAAGGCGCGCGTCTACCCGATCGCGGGCGAGAAGCGCATCAAGCTCTCCTACACCCAGGTGCTGCCGAAGGAGGGCGACGTCTACGCCTACCACTACGCGCTGCAGAGCGAGCTCCTCAAGCTCCACCCGCTGCGCCAGCTCGCCATCGAGGTTCACGTGAGCTCGGCCGAGCCGCTGGCGGCGGTCGCCTCGCCGTCGCACGACTGCCGCGTGCAGGCCACCGAACACGGCGCGCGCGTCTCCTTCGACGCCGAGGAATACGTTCCCGACCGCGATTTCGAGCTGCGCATCCGCACGAAGAGCCCCGGGGAAGGCGGCGCGGCCGGCGGACTCACCTTCGTCGCCGACCGCCGCGGAGGGGAGGGCTACTTCCTGCTGCGCTTCTCGGCGCCGCCGGCGGCGGCCGCGCGCGGCGACGCGCGCGGCGCGCCCACCGACTGGCTCGTCCTCGCCGACACCTCCGGATCGATGAACGGCCCGGCGCGCGCCACGCAGATCGCCTTCGTCGAGGCGCTGCTCCAGTCGCTCTCCGACCGGGACACGTTCCAGCTCGCGACCTGCGACGTCGAGACGCGCTTCGCCTTCACGCAGCCGGTCCCCAACCGCGACGAGAACCGGGCGCCCGCGCTCGACTTCCTCGAGCGGCGCGACGCGCTCGGCTGGTCCGATCTCGACTCCGCCTTCGGTGCCGCCTTCGCGGCCGCGAACGCCTCGACCCACATCGTCTACGTGGGCGACGGCCAGCCGACGCTGGGAGACGCCGACCCGGGCGCGTTCGCGCAGCGGCTCCCGGCCCTCCATCGCGAGCACGGCGGCCGAGGCCGCGTGCACGCCGTCGTGCCGGGCACCACCGCCGAGCCCATCGTCCTGCGCGCGCTCAGCCGGCTGGGCCACGGATCTCTGCGCTCGATCGGCGGCGGGAGCGACCCGTCGCAGACGGCGGAGGCGCTCGTCCTCGAGGCCACCTCGCCGCGCGTGACCGAACTGGCCGTCGCCTTCGACGGGATCTCCGTGGCGGCGGTCCATCCCGAGACGCTTCCCAACCTTCCCGCCGGTCGCCAGCAGATCGTGGTCGGCCGCTTCGATCCCGGCGCGGGCGCGCGCGGCCGCGTGCGCGTGACCGGGAGGCTCGACGGCGCCCCGATCGAGCAGTCGGTCGCGCACGACCTCGGCGGCGGCGGCGAGACGCAGTCCTTCATCCCGCGGCTGTGGGCGCGCCACCACCTCGACCACCTGCTCGCGGCCGGCGCGTCGCGCGAGTCGCGCGATCGCGTCATCGCCCTCTCGGAGGAGTTCCAGATCGCGACGCCCTACACCTCGTTCCTGGTGCTCGAGAGCGAGGCCGACCGCGAGCGGTTCCGGGTCGAGAAGCGGATGCGCATGCGGGACGGGGAGGAGTTCTTCGCGAAGGGCCGCGAGGACGCGAACTTCGCGCTCCTGCGCGAGCAGATCAGGAAGGCGGGGCTGTGGCATCGCGGCCTGCGCGCCGACGTGCTCGCGGCGCTCTCGAGCATGGGCCGCGAGGCGACCGAGCTCCTGCGCCCGTCGTCCCGGTGGTACGGCGGCGTCTCCGAATCGCTCGCGTACGGCTTCGAGTCGCGCCGGAGCGGAGGCCAGTGGGGAGCGAGGGGCGGCGGCAAGCTCGCCTCGGCGCACGGACCGCGCGGAGAGGATCCGCGCTCGGATTCCGGCTCGTTCGACGGGCAGCTCCCCCCGGACGCGAGCCGGCTGCGCTCGCGGCTCGGCGATTCCGACGAGGAAATGCCGGGAGACGATCGCCGCGAGGGGCTCGACGCCGACGCCTTCGGCGAGGAGCAGGAGCTCGTGGAACGCGACGACCTGCCGATGGAGCCCGCCGCGTCGCCCCCGCCCCTGGCGGCCAAGAGCGCCGGCGAGGCGGCGGACCGGATGTCGTTCGATCGCAAGCGGCAGGAGCGCGCCGCAGGCCCCGCCCGCCGCAATCTCGGACTGGCGGGGAGCCTCGAGGAGTTCAACGCCCGCGACGTCGGCGGGCCGATCGAGGGCGGGCTGCCGGTGCCGGAGCTCGATCAGCTCTTCCCCGCGCTGCCGCTCCAGGGCGGCGGGCCTGGGATGCCCGCGTGGCCGCCCGACGTGATCGAGCTTCTGCGCAGGCTCGACCGGCGCGCCGCGATCGCCGCATCGCGCGGCGGCCTGCGCCTGCACACCTCGGGAACGTCGATCGACCGGCGCAACCGCGCGCGACCGGTCGGCCGGGCCGAGTGGCTGCTCTCCCGGGCCGACTGGCTCTTCGCGGCCCACCACCGGGCGGGCGAGGGCTACGAGGTGCAATGGCTGCGCGGCGAGGAGCGCGGCGCCTGGCGCGCCGACTGGATGCTCGGCCGCGCGCGCCGTCGCGAGCCGGGGGACGAGCGCGGCTGGCCGGCCCCCTTCGCGTGGGGGTTCGGCGACGAGCTCGCGAGCCATCGCGACTGGACCGCGACCCTGCTCGACGCGGGCGACGGCACGGTGGAGATCCGCCTCACCTCGCCCCACGACCCGCTCCACGTCGTCGCGCTGCGCATCGATCGCGCCCGCGCCGTGCTGCTCGCGCAGGTCACGACCGGCCGCGACGGCTTCTCGTGGACCACGCGCTGGTCGGAGTTCGTCGACGTCGCCGGCGCGTCCTGGCCGACGAAAGTGGAGAACCTCGACCGGAGCGGCCGGCTCCAGGCGACGCTGCGCCTCGCCGTCGAGGAACTCGACGACGTCGCGTTCGCGGCGCGCCTGGAGTCGGCGCTCGCGCAGCGCGGGCGGGTGATCGAGCTCGGGCGGCCGCCCGCCGACCTCGCCGAGGCCCGCCAGGCGGTGGCCGACGGCAGGGCGCGCCTCGACGACCACTGGCTGCTCCTGCGCGCGGCGCTCGCGCGCGGCGAGGCCGGGATGGCGGAGGCGCCGCTCGCCGCGCTGCGCACGCTCGCGTCCGACCGGCCGGGCTTGGAGCGCATCGAGCTCGCGGTGCTCGCGCGCTCGCGCCGGCAGGAGGAGCTGCGCCGGCGTCTGCTCGCCTCCGCGGCCCGGCTCGAAGCGTCGCCGCACGAGTGCGAGGTGACGCGGCTCTTCGACCTGCTCGGGCTGGCGTCGCGACTCGACCAGGGCCACGAGCGCCTCGAGCTCCTGGGCGCGCTCGAGCCGGTCGTGCGCCGCCAGACCGAGACATGGGAGGCCGGCTTCAACTTCGACCAGCAGGTGGCGGGCGCGCTCGCGGCCGCGAACCGCGCCGAGGAGCTCTTCGCCGCGCAGGAGCGGCTCGCGCGCGACTGGCCCGACCAGGCCTCCGCCCACACGGGATTCGCGTCGGTCCTCGCCGCGCGCGGCGACGTCGACGACGCGCTCGCGCGGCTCGACGCCGCCGAGCGGGACCACGGTCCGTGGGAGCCGCACGAGATCGAGAGCTTCTTCTCGACCCGCCTGTCGATCCTCTGGAACGGCTACCGGCTCGAGGCGCTCCTCGCGGCCGTCGAGGCGCGCACCCGCGAGAGCGCCGAGCAGGCCAATTCCTGGCAGCTCGACCAGTACCTGAGCGCGGTCGTGATGCTCGACCGCGAGACGCAGTGGTGGACGACGATCGAGCAGTGGCTCGGCGCCGCGCGCGACAAGATCGCCGCAGGCCAGCCGCTCTCCGCCGTCGAGCGCGCGCGCGTCGAGGCCGCGATCCGCCAGGCGATCGGCCAGGGCTGGTCGTGCTGGTGGCACGACCGACGCTACGAGCCGCGCGAGGCCGGGTTCCTCGCCGGCGTCGCGCGCGTGCTGCTCGACGACGAGCAGACCTGGAGCTACGCGCAGCAGATCGTCGCGCACGGCTCGTTCCGGCAGACGCCGCCGGCTCGAGCGCTGCTGGCCGACCTCTACGCGAGGGTCGAGCGCGAGGCGGCGACGCGGCCGGCGCGCGCGCTCGCGCGCGAGATCCAGGTGCTGCGCGCCGCCCAGTTCGCCGCCGAGTCCGGCGAGCCGGGCTGGCAGCGGATCCTGGACGTCGTGCTGGCGCGCTTCGTCGCCGCCGCCGAGCCGATCGAGAGGAACGAGCTCGAGGGCGTGCTGACGTCGCACGGCCGCCGCGATCTGGTGCTCGGCGTCCTGCGCCACCGGCTCGAGATCGCAGGCGACGACGACGATCGCGGCGCCGCGGCGCACGCGCTGCTCGCGTACGTGATGCAGGATGCCTGGAGCGAGGCCCTCGAGGCCGAGTGCCTGCGCCTGCTCCCGATCGTGCGCGCGGCCGGCGTGACGCCGCGCCGCCATCTGCCGGAAGGGGACGCGGCGGCGCACGGGGAGCGGACCGAGGCCGACCTCCGCGCGCGCATCGTCGCCTGGTACGACTTCGTGAACTGGGCGGTCGAGGCGCGCGCCGCCGCCGCGGTGGCCGCGCTGCCCGACGTGAACCTCCTGCCGCGCCGGAAGCTCGCGATCGCGCGCCAGGAGCAGATCAAGCTCGCGCGCGCCGCGGTGCGCGACCGGCTCGCGCAACAGCTCGCGCTGCCGACGGCGCCCGGACCGGTCGAGTGGCTGAAGCTCGACCGCGCGTGGCTCTCCGTGCTGCTGCGGCAGGACGAGGAGGCGGCGCGCGCCGACGCGCTGGCGCTGCTGCGGGACGTGGTGGAGGCGACGAACGGCCGCGACGCCGACCGTCTCCTGCCTCGGGAGCGCATTCTCGCCGCGCGCGGCGCGGCGACCCTGCTCCACCTGCTGGCGCGAGCGGGCGACGACGGCCGCGACGCCCGCGAGCGGGAGCTCCTCGCCGTCACCGACGCGGCGCAGGCCGCGGGCCACCCGCTGCTCGACTGGCGCCAGCTCGACTTCGAGCGGCTGGTGGCGCTCGACCGCGGCGACGCGCTCGAGGCGAAGCTCGCCGGGTGGTTCGGCGGCGGCGAGAGGTTCGCGCAGCAGCGCTACGGCCGGATGCTGGCATGGATCCGCGCCGAGCGCGGGAAGCTCGACGAGGCGGCGCGCGTGATGGAGCAGGTGGCGGCGATCGACGAGCTGTCGCACCTGGACTGGCTCGCGCTCTCCGACTGGTACACGGCGCTCGACCGCAGGAGCGACGCGGCGCGCGCGAGGCTCGCCGCGTGGGGCGCGCTCGACGAGCACGAGCTCTCGAGCCGCGTGAACGTCGCGCGCGGCGCGATCCGCGACCGCGGCGACGGCGTGCCGGCGCCGCTCGATCCGGCGGTCGCCGACCAGCTCGTGGCGCTGCTGCGCAAGGCGCAGTGGCCGGCCAGCCATCTCTGGCAGCTCCAGAATCTCTACGGCGCGACCAAGGAGTTCCGGCTGCTGCAGTGCCTGCCCGAGGCGGTGATCGGCCACTCTGCGCAGGGGGTCTACGGCTTCCTCGGACAGCTCCACTCGATCCAGGGCATGGTGGACGAGGAGGCGACGGTCGACCGGCTGGTCGCCCATCTCGACGCCGTGATGGAGCGCGCGACGACGGCGGTCGACCGCCGCGCGCTGCACCTGCTGCGCTTCCTGGCGCAGTGGAAGGCGGCGACGCAGAGGAACGGGAGCGGCCCGCACGCGGAGGCGGCGCTGCGCTCGATGCGCGCCGCCTTCGACCACCCGCTCGCGACCGGCGAGGCGCGCCCTCTCGCCGCGTTCCTGGCCCAGCTCGGCGCGATCGCCGATCCGACGCTGCGCGCGGAGCAGTTGCGCCAGCTCGCCGCGCTGGTGCGCGCCGCGGCGCCGGGGAGCGAGGACCGGCTCGCGCTCGCCGCGGCTCTCGCCACCGTGCAGTGGCACGACCGGCAGCGCGAGGCGGCGCTGCGCACGCTCTCCGGCGAGCTCTCCGCGCGCCGGTTCGCGTGCGGCGACCGCCTGCCCGAGAGCGCCAACGACGCGCTCGTGCTCCACGGCGGGTGGCTGCAGCAGGTGGGAGACCATCTCGGCTGCGAGAGGATCCTCGCCGGCGAGCACGCGGTCGCCGGCAACGCGCAACGCGCCTTCTGGCTCGAGAACCTGCTCCACGCCAACCACGTCGCCGCGCTGCGCGCCGGCACCCGCACGTCGCTCGGGGTCGGGCGCGAGATCTACGCGCCGGCGCAGCGGCTGTTCCGCGAGCGGGCGCTCGCGCGCACGAACGAGAACCAGGCCGGACAGTTCGTGCAGCATCTGATCCAGCTCTGGTCGACCGCCCACGAGCTCAAGATGGCGGGCGTCGCCGAGGACGCCGAGCGCTTCGCCTTCGACGATCTGCCCGACGTCATGGCGAACTACCAGTACCGGAGCGGGCAGTCGATGGTGAGCGGCGTGTCGCATGCGCTGCGCCAGTTCGCCGGGCCCGCGTCGGCGGTCGAGTTCCTGGTGGCGCGCGCCGAGAACGAGCCGCGCTGGCTGGTTCGCGTCCAGCAGGAGTTCTGGAACCAGCACGCCTGGACGCTGGCCAGCTGGCGGCACGAGGCGGGCCGGCTCGACGCGCGTCTCGAGCGCCGCCTTCTCGCGATCACCGTGAAGGAGCTGCGCGCCGAGATGCGCCATGCCCGCTCGCGCGGGCACGGCCTGTTCGATCGGCGCTGGAGCACGTTCTGGAGCGCGAAGCAGCGCGACTTCTCGGAGGCGGCGAAGGCGGAGCTCGCGGCCGGACCCGACGACGAGCCGGTGGCGCTGCGCATGGCCGACTACCTCTTCCGCGGGCTCGAGCAGCACGACGACGCGATCGCGGTCCTGCTCGAGCGCGCGCGCGGCGGCCGCCTCTCGCTCGACGGGCGGCAGACGCTGTGCGTCTACCTGCAGGAGCGCAGGCGGTGGGCCGAGTCGCTGCCGTTCCTGGCCGGGCTGATCGACCGGCGGCCGGAGCTGCTCGAGCTGCGGCTGATGCAGATGCGCGGCCTGCACGGCACGCGGCAGCTCGACGCGCTGGAGGCCGCGCGCTCCGCCATCGATGCGACCTGGCGCGAGCGCGGGCTCTGGCACGAGAGCGTGATCGCGAGCCTGGCGCAGGTCTCCTTCGACACCGAGCTGTGGGACGCGAGCGTCGCGTACTTCGGCGAGGCGATCGAGCTGCACGCGAAGAGCGCCCCGAACCGCGGAGTGGGCGACGGCACGCTCTCGACCTACTACGGCCAGCAGGCGCGCGCGCTCGCGCAGCTCGGGCGCACGGCGGAGGCCGTGGACGCGGCGGCGGGCGCGGTGGTCTCGTGGGGCCGGCGCGACGACCAGCGCCAGCAGGCGCTCGCCGCGCTCGAGCAGGTGCTGATGCAGGCGGAGAGCCTCGACGAATACGTCGCGACGCTCGACGCCGAGACGGCGCGCACCGGCCTCGAGAACCCGATCGTGCGCAAGGCGCTCGGGAAGGTCTGGCAGCGCAAGGGGGCGTGGGAGAAGGCGGCCGCGCAGTACAAGGCCTCGCTCGAGAGCGCCCCCCACGACGTCGAGGCCCGCCAGTCGCTGGTGGAGGTCTACGACCGCATGAAGCGGCCGGAGCTCGCGATCTCGCAGCTCTTCGCCAGCATGGAGTCAACCGGCCACGACGTCGCGCTCATGCGCGAGCTCGGCCGGCGGCTCACGCGGCTCGGCGCCGCGGAGCGCGCCGAGCGCGTGCACACCAACCTGGCCGAGATGCTCCCGCACGAGAGCGAGAGCCACGAGGCGCTGGCGCAGGTGCGCGAGGAGCAGCGCCGATTCGCCGACGCCGCCGACCAGTGGCGCCAGGTGGTGCGCGTGCGCACCAAGGAGCCGACCGGCTACCTCGGACTGGCCAAGGCGCTGCTCGCGGCGGGCGACCGGAAGTCGGCGCGCGAGCCGCTCGAGAAGCTGCTCGGCGGAGAGTGGGAGGCGCGCTTCGGCGACGTGAAGACGGAGGCGCGGGAGCTCCTGCGCCGGACGGCGGCCGACGACTGACGCCGTGCGCCGTCGGCGCGCCGCCCCCGAACCGCTCCCGGCCGCGCCCGTTGAGCGTCCGGTCGGGAGCACGCCACGCCGATGAAGCGCCGGGACGAGCGGTCGGGTCTGCGCAGGACCTTCGTCGTCAGCTACTTCCTCATGGTGTTCTGCGCCCCCCAGGACGCCGGTCGCCATCGACCGCGCCTGGAGCTCCAGGCCCCGTTCGCGTGGGCGCTGCTCGCGGTCGCGTCGTTCGCGCTCACGTCCTTCGCGGCCGTCCGGCTGGCGCGCCGCCCGTGACGCGGGGCGCATGGTCCCGCGCGGCGGCGGGCGCTACTGTGCCGCGACCATGGACAAGAAGAACGCAGCGCTCGACGCCAAGGCGGCCGCCGACTGGACCGGGCTGTTCTGGGAGAAGGAGATCGTCCCGACCCTCTCCCAGTACATCGCGATCCCCAACAAGTCGCCCTACTTCGACCCCCAGTGGGTCGAGAACGGCCACATGGAGCGGGCGGTCGGGCTGATCTCGGAGTGGTGCCGCAGGCACGCCCCGGAAGGGACGAAGCTCGAGGTCCAGCGGCTGAAGAACGAGAAGGGCGCGCCGCGCACGCCGCTCCTCTTCATGGAGGTGCCGGGCACCGGGAGCGACACCGTCCTGCTCTACGGCCACCTCGACAAGCAGCCCGAGATGACCGGCTGGCGCGCCGGACTCGATCCGTGGAAGCCGGTGCGCGAGGGCGAGCTCCTCTACGGGCGCGGCGGAGCGGACGACGGCTACTCCACCTTCGCGTCGCTCGCGGCGGTGAAGCTCCTGAAGGAACAGAAGAAGCCGCACGCGCGGCTCGTGATCGTGATCGAGGGGTGCGAGGAGAGCGGCAGCTACGACCTGCCCCACCACATCGACGCGCTGAAGCAGAGGATCGGCCAGCCGAGCCTCGTGGTCTGCCTCGACTCCGGCTGCGGCAACTACGACCAGCTCTGGACCACCACCTCGCTGCGCGGCCTGCTCGCCGGCAACCTCAAGGTCGAGATCCTGCGCGAAGGCGTCCATTCGGGCGACGCCACCGGCATCGTGCCGTCGAGCTTCCGCATCCTGCGCCAGCTCCTCTCGCGCCTCGAGGACGAGGAGACCGGGCGGATCAAGCCCGGCGAGTTCTGGGTCGAGATCCCGCCCGCCCGCCTCGAGCAGGCGAAGCTGTGCGCCGAGACGCTCGGCGACGAGGTCTTTTCCAAGTACCCGTGGCTCGACCCGAAGCGGCCCTCGCGGCTGCCCGGCGAGCGCCACGAGCTCGTGCTCAACCGGACGTGGCGCCCGCAGCTCGCCATCACCGGGGTCGACGGCATCCCGCCGCTCGGCAGCGCCGGCAACGTGCTGCGTCCCCAGACGACCGTGAAGGTCTCCTTCCGCATCCCGCCGCGGCTCGACCCGGCGAAGGCGACGGCCGCGCTCAAGGCGCTTTTCGAGAAGGACCCGCCCTACGGCGCGCGCGTCACCTTCGAGGCCGACAAGGGCTCGCCGGGCTGGGACGCGCCCCCCTTCGCGCCGTGGCTGGAGGCGTCGATGGAGCGCAGCTCGCGCGCCTTCTTCGGCAAGCCGGGCGCGTGCATGGGCGAGGGCGGCACGATCCCGTTCATGGGGATGCTGGGCGAGAAGTTCCCGCAGGCGCAGTTCCTGATCACCGGCGTCCTCGGCCCCGCCAGCAACGCCCACGGCCCCAACGAGTTCCTCAACCTCACCACCGGGAAGCGCCTCACCGGCTGCGTCGCGCAGGTGATCGCCGACCACTTCGTGCGCTGACGGCCGGACGCCGGGCGCCCGCTCAGATCCTCCCCGTCCGCGTGCAGTGGATGAAGTCGGTGCCGGCGGGGTCGCGGCCGGCGGTGCGGACGTCGGCGGCGATCTGGCCGCGGTGGTAGGCGGAGTGGAGGACGACGTGCATGAGGATGTCGCCGACCGTGCTCTCGAACTTCTCACCCTTCGAGTTGACGTAGTCGATCGGCGTCGCGAGGTCGGCGGGGGCGAGGTCGGCGAAGTAGTCCTGCCACCGGCGCGGCAGGCTCTTCACGTGGTCGGCGCACTGCGCCAGGGTGAAGTCGGGCCAGACGGCCACCGGCGCCCGGCGGTTCTCCAGGCGCGCGAGCCAGAGCAGCTCCGCTCCCACCACGTGGTTGAGCAGCTTCAGCGCGCGCGCCTCGGGCTTCGGCGCGGCCTGCAGGTTGGCGAGCGCCTCGCCGTTGGCCCACTCGTCGTACGCGAAGAGCCGCTCGAGCTGCTGCACGCCGTCCATCACCGGTTCCCTCCCGATCGGCCGCGCAACCACGCGACGAGCAGGTCGAGGAACTCGCGGTCGACCGGCCGCGCGGTGAAGTACTCCTGGAACGAGGGTTTCTGGCCCTGCACCTTCTTGAACAGGTGGTCGAGCCCGGGCAGCACCTTCAGCGTGACGTCGCGATTGCCCGCGTCGCGCAGCGCCCGCTCGAGCGCGGGGGCGTCGCGCTCGGCGGAGACCTGCAGGTCCTTGCCGCCCTGCACGATGAGCACCGGGCACGTCACCCGGCGGATCTGCGCGATCACGTCGCGGCGGGCGTGGCTGCGGTACCAGGCGCGATTGGCCCACTCGGGACGGTAGTCGAACCGGAGTTCGGAGGCGTCCCCGTCGCCCTCCCGGGTGAGCAGCTCGAGCGCCTCGCGGTGCGCCTCGAGCTCCGACTCGACCATTCCCGGCGGCAGCCCGGCCGCCTCGAGCGCCTGGCGCTTCTGCTCGCGCAGGATCTCGAACAGCGAGCGCCCGGGCGCCGCCATCAGCACGATCCCGGCCAGCGGCCGCTCGCAGGCGAGGACCGGCGCGGTCTCGCCGCCCTCGCTGTGGCCGATCACGAAGAGGCGCGCCGGGTCGACGTCGGCGCGCCCGCGCAGGAAGTCGACGCACGCGCGCGCGTCGGCGATCAGGTCGTCGAACGTGAGTCCTGCCGTCGGGCCGCTGCTCCGGCCGACGCCGCGGTCGTCGACGCGAAGCGTGAGGAAGCCGGCCTCGGTCAGGTGGTCGAGGAGCTCGTGGGTGCCGAGGTCGATCCCGCCCGCGATCCCCTCGCGATCCTGTCCGCCCGACCCGCTCACGAAGAAGACGGCCGGGAGCCGGCCGCTCGCGCCGTGGCGGCGCGCGACGGTGCCGGCGATCCGGACCGGGCCGCCGGCGCCGTCCACGCCTCCGCCGTCGTGCTCGATCACGACCTCCTCTCGCGCGAGGTCGGCGCGCCGCGGCGGCGCGCGCTCGACGTCGAGCTCAGGGAACGGCTCGTCGGTGCGCCGGATGCGGACCGCGCCGGCGGGGATCTCGATCTCGAACAGCTTCCCGTCTCGGCCGACCTTGAGCACCTCCCCGAGCGAGTCGCGGTACTTCTCCCCTTCGACGCTCTCGTCGCCGGCCTTCCCGGCGAATTCGCCCTGGTGGCGCAGTTCGTACGGCAGCGTCGTGGCGGCGTCGACCGAGAAGAGCACGAGGGAGCGCGGCGCGTCCTTCGCCGGCGGCGCCAGCGCGCCCACGAGCTCGATCATCCCGATCCAGTTGTTGGCGAGCACGAAGGCGTCCGCGGGCACGGCGACCTCGATCGGCTGCGTCGACGGCCCGCGGCCGATCGTGCCGACCGCCCGTCCGCCCGCGAAGGCGAGCTCGACGGAGTGGCTCGTGCCGCCCGCCTCGCCGTGCATCACCACGCGCAGCGGACGCCCGCGCTCGTCGGTCCACAGCTCGCCGACCGCGCGCTGCTCGAGCCGGCCGAGCGCGGTGGCCGTCTCGATCCGCAGCGCACCCTCGAACCGGTGCGCCTTCGTCCCGAGCAGGTCGGTCTCGCCGGCGTAACGCCAGCCGTGCTCGCCGATCCTCCGGCCGGCCGCCTCGATGACGAACGTCGCCTCGTCGCCGGCGGCGTAGACGTCGGCGACGCGCGCGCCGTCGCCGGCGAGGACCGCAAGACCCGCGAGCAGCCGCGCTCCGACGGCGATCATCGCTCTCCCTCCAGCTCCGCGCGGCGCTTCTGCAGCCAGGCGCGGTTCTTCTCGATCTGCGGCCGCTCGGGATGCGCCTCCGGCATGAAGCCGAGCCACCGCCCGAACAGCTCGTCGGCCTCCTTCAGACCGGCGCGCGCCTCCTCGAGCTCGCCGGCGCGGGCGCTGCGGTCGGCGTCCTCGGTGAGCATGCGCGCCAGCCGCTCGATCGCGTCGGGGTAGTCGGGCTCGAACTCGATCGTCGTGCGGTAGCTGCGCATCGCGCGCCGGGCGAGGCGGCGCTCCTCCGCCAGCGCCTCGCGCAGCGCGTCGCGCTCCTCGCCCTGCTCGCGCCGCCGGCGGATCTCGTCGCGCACGGCGTCGGCGCGCTGGTGGAACAGTCGGCCGAGCGCGAAGTGCGAGCGCGAGCTCTTCGGCTCGATCCGGATCGCCGAGCGCAGGTTGCGCTCCGCCTCGTCGAAGTGCTCCGGGCCGGCCTTCACCAGCAGGATCCCGAGCGCCTCGCGCAGCGACGCGCTTTGCGGCTCCTGAACCACCAGGCCGCGCAGGAGCTCGATCTCGCGCGCCGTGTCCTGCAGCGCGCCGGCCTGCACGACCTCCTCCATCGCCTGGATCACCTCGATCTTCCCGTAGACGTCGGGGAGCGTGCTCCCGTCGGGCGGATCGTCGGTGCGCGCCGCGGCCGCCGCGTAGCCCATGGCCTTGAGCCGGGCGAGGTCGCGCCCCGAGAGCGAGAGCGCGTCGCGCTCGAGCCGCGTCGCGGGGTTGGCGACGAGATCGTCGAGGCGGCGCGCGAGCAGGCGCGAGCGCGGCTCCTCGGGGTCGAAGACGTTGCGTTTCTCCTCCGGATCGGCGGCGCGGTCGAACAGCTCGAGCCGGTGCGACCGCAGGTGCTTGAGGGGGCCCTGCACGCAGCCGTCGAAGGGCGCCCAGCCGTGGTTGAGCCACGCGTACCAGCTCTCGAGCAGGATCGCGCGGTCGGGCGGATCGGAGGCCTCGCCGGTCATCAGCGCGGCGAGATCGACGCCGTCGAACTGGAGGTCGGGCTCGGCGATCCCGGCGGGGCCCAGCAGCGGGAGCAGCGTCGGCATGACGTCCACCAGCGAGACCTGCGCCGCCACGCGGCGCGGCGCGAGACCCGGGGCGCGCAGGAACATCGGGATGCGCACCGTGGAGTCGAACAGGAAGAAGCCGTGGCTCCCCTCCGGCGCGTCGCGCAGGCTCTCGCCGTGGTCGGAGGCGAAGAGGATGACCAGATCGTCGAGGATCGCGTGCCTGCGCAGCGCCGCGAGCAGCCGCCCGATCTGCAGGTCGGAGTAGCGGATCTCCTCCTCGTACATCATTCGCGCGTAGCGGTCGCCGTCGACGACGAACGTCGGCAGCGGCGGCGGCACGTCGGGCCTCAGGTAGGGGAAGTGCGGGTCGTAGAGGTGGATCCAGTAGAAGAACGGCGGGGTGCGGGCGAGCCGCGCAAGGTCCTCGAGCGCCCGGTCGATCACCGCGACGGCGGGGCGCTGCGTGCGCAGCACGTGGCCGGCGCCGGTCACCTCCGGCGCGTCGTAGCTCTGGAAGCCCTGGTCGAGCCCGAACATCGCGTCGAGCACGAACGCCCCCACCGCCGCGCCGGTGGCGTAGCCGTGGTCGCGCAGCACCTCGGCGAGCGTGCGCGCGCCGCTCGGCACCTTGAACGCCGAGTTCTCGTGCACGCCGTGCGAGCGCGGGTAGAGCCCGGTGAAGAGCGAGGCGTGCGCCGGCAGCGTGAGCGGCGCCACCGTGTAGGCGTCGTCGAACACGACCGACTCGCGCGCGAGCCCGTCGAGGTGGGGCGTCGGCGACGGCGTGCGCCCCATGAATCCCATGAAGTCGCGGCGCGCCGTGTCGAGCGAGATCACGAGCAGGTTCCGACCGCGCGCCGGAAACGACGGCGCGGCCGCCGCATCCTGCGGCGCGGCGAGCAGCGTGGCCAGGAGTGTCGGGGCGATCGGCATGGACGCGCCTTCGCGAGCGGCGGAAGGATCGTAGCCGCGCCGGCGACTCCGTCACCCGCGCCGCTCGAGCTCCTCCCGCCGCCGGATCACCCCGTCGCGCTTGCGGGCGACTCCCGGCCGGTCGGAGTGGTCGGCCGCGAGCGAGTCGTGCCAGCGCGTGAGCAGCTCCTCGACGTCGCGGTAGTGGGCGACGGCCTGCGCGAAGTCGCCGGCGCGCACGGCGCGCTCCGCCTCCTCGCCGAGCATCCACGCCAGCCGCTCGATCGCCTCGAAGAAGCGCGGGTCGAACTCGAGGCACGCCCGCAGCGCGGCGATGGCCTGGCGGGTGCGCTCGCGCTCCTCGAGGGTCCGCTCGCGCAGCTCCTCGCGCGGCCGCCCCTGCTGGCGCAGGAGCCGGAGCTCCTCCCGCAGCGCGTCGGCGCGCCGCTCGGCGCATCCGGCGAGGCCGAAGTGGGCGCTCGCGCGGCGCGGGTCGCGTCGCAGCGCCTCCTCGAAGCAGCGCGCCGCCTCCTCCAGGTGCGCGGGCCCCATTCCCGCGAGCACCAGCCCGAGCTCGTCGAGAAGCGGCGCGCTCCCCGGCTCCTGCGCGAGGAGCCGTCGCAGGATCGCCGCGTGCGCCGCCGCGTCGCCGGCGACGCGCGCGGCGGTGAGCTCCTCGAGCGCGGCGATGAAGGAGCTCTTCTCGTAGGGGTCGGGCAGGTCGGCGACGTCCGCCGGCGCCCCGTCGCCCCCGCCGGCCGCCGAGTAGCCCAGGCGCAGCAGGCGCGCGAGCGCGTCGCCCGTGAGCGTGAGCGGATCGCGGTCGAGCGGCCGCGCCGCGTCGAGGAGACCATCGAGCCGGAGGGAGAGCGAGAGCGAGCGCGCCTCCGCGGGATCGAACAGGTTGCGCGTCTCGTCGCGCGAACGGCCGTCGGCGCCGGGGGCGAAGAGCTCCTGGCGTCGCGACCGCACGTACTTGAGCCCGCCCTGCACGCAGCCGTCGAACGGCGCCCAGCGGTAGTTGAGCCAGCCGATCCAGCTCTCGAGCAGGAGCGCGCGGTCGGGCGGCTCCTGCGTCGCGTCGCGCAGGTGCAGCGAGAGGTCGACGCCCTCGAACTCCGGCTCGCCGGAGCGGTCGCGATCGGGGGCGAGCAGGCCGAGCAGCGTCGGCATGACGTCGGCCAGCGTCACCGGCGCGGTGAAGCGGCGCGCCGGGAGCCCCGGGTCGTGCAGCAGCAGCGGGATGCGGACGGTCGGATCGAGCAGGAAGAAGCCGTGGCTGCTCTCGGGCGCGTCGCCGAGGCTCTCGCCGTGATCGCTCGCGACCACGATCACGAGGTCGTCGGGCTCCGACTTCCCGCGCACGAGCTCCACCAGCCGC
>Ga0187893_10003854_pt1 | contig 29500 bp, 21 predicted proteins | sample MA1701074metaG_FD_139574 | JGI IMG/M metagenome (GOLD analysis project Ga0187893, IMG submission 139574) | White microbial mat communities from a basaltic lava cave in the Kipuka Kanohina Cave System on the Island of Hawaii, USA - MA170107-4 metaG ...
ATTGAGTGAAACAGCGTTTATCACGTTCACCAGATTACTCCGCGGTGCGTTAAAAACAGTAACGCCTGCGATGGAAATGTCCCTCATGATAACCGGACCAAAGTTGAACGTCGTAGTCCCGCCTCCGACGACTCCCACGAGAAGTAGCCTGCCAAGTGTTGCGAGTGATTTAAGATTGTTCTCCCATAGAGACGCGCCAACCTGGTCGAAAATTAAATCCACCCCCCTTTTATCCGTTATCTTCTTCACTTCCTCGGCGAAGTCGGATTTCTCATAGTTTATAGTCGCATCGGCGCCAAGCTCTTTTGCCTTATCCAGCTTCTCATCGGTTCCCGCCGTAGCAATAACTTTAGCGCCAATTAGTTTTGCCACCTGCACGGCAGCACTTCCTGTACCGCTTCCTGCCGCATGAACGAGCACAGTTTCTCCCGCCTTGAGGTTTCCCCTTTCATTGAGGCCATACCAGGCTGTGACGTAGCAAATAGGAAGCGTACAGGCGTCATCGTAGGAGAGTTCGGCAGGGATAGGCACAACGTTCTCCGCGGGGACTTTGACATACTCAGCAAACCCCCCGTATCTGTTCACGCCAATTACCTCAACCCCTCCCTTTATCTTAACGGCTGGGTCGACCACAACGCGCGCTCCAGGCTTAGGATCTGTAACGCCTTTTCCAACCTCAGCCACTTCACCCGCAATATCTACCCCTCCTATATGAGGAAGGTCGACAGGCCTTGGGGACTTTCCAGACCTGAGACGTAGATCCAGATGGTTTAGGGAAACCGCTTTCACTCGAACCAGAATATCCTGGTCCCCGATTTGAGGTTCTTGCACATCCTCGTATTTTAGGACTTCGACTCCGCCAAACTCGTGATACCTTATCGCCTTCATTAACGCGTCCTCCAGATCACATTATTTCTAGTTAGAATTTGAAATATGTTTATTCTACAATACTCATGAGTAAACTCGAAATTATCTGCTTAAACCGAGGCAAGCTGCTTAATTTGAACAAAAGGGTTTAATGTGATAGTTTTCTAAGAAAGTTTCAAAACTAGTATCTAGATATGAGGAGTTAATGTTCGGTATAGGAACAAGCGAATTATTGATAATTCTTTTGATCGCTCTTTTAGTCCTGGGCCCGAGGGAAATCCCTAAGATAGCGAAAACACTGGGCCGGGGGATGAGAGAGCTGCAGAGAGCCAAAGACGAACTGAGACAAACCCTGACTACTGAAGTCGAAGAAAAAGAGGAAAGCGTTAAACCCTCAAATTCTCCTGGAAATAATACCGACGAAAAAGAAGGAGAAGCCGCAAGCGATAACCCCTCGAACACAGACAAACAAAACAAGAAAGAGATTTAAGACCAACCGCAAATACGAATTTAGCTTACATATTCATGAATCCCACCATACTTTGAAGTTGCACAGAGAAATTCGGTCAGATACAATTCTCGAACCAGGATTTTACTGAAGGTTTTCAATGCCCAAACTCACAATAGACGGTAAAGAAGTAGAAGTAGAGGACGGATTGAATCTCATTCAGGCAGCGGCTAGAATCGGGATTGAAGTACCTCACTTCTGCTACCATCCGGCGCTAAGCGTCGTGGCACAATGCAGGCAATGTCTCGTGGAGGTTGAAGGTGTTCCAAAGGTGATGCCCGCCTGCAATACATTTGTGAGAGAAGGGCTGATCGTAAAAACCGATTCAGAAAGGGCAATCAACGCAAGAAAAGCCACCGTTGAATTCACCTTGATAAACCATCCTCTAGATTGTCCGATTTGCGACAAGGGCGGAGAGTGCCCTCTTCAGCTTACGACTTTCAAACACGGCCCGGGTTACAGCCGATTTGACGGTCCTGAAGAAAAAAAGGTCAGAAGAAAATACTACCTCAGCGATAGAATAATGTATGACCCCAACCGCTGTATAATGTGCACAAGGTGCGTCAGGTTTACCGACGAAATAACTAAAACAGGAGAGTTGGGTTTTGAAGGAAGGGGATTTAGGAAGAAAATAGTCGTTTTCCCAGAAAAAAATTTAGATAATGAGCTTGCCGGAAATGTAACCGACCTTTGCCCTGTGGGTGCGCTTCTCAATAAAGACAATCTTCATGAGGAAAGGGTATGGTACTGGAAATTTACAGAGACAGTTTGCCCTCTTTGCAGTAACGGCTGCAATATAACGGTGGGAGTTGACCCCAGAAAAGGGCGTGTGGCAAGGGTTCGCCCGAGAGTCAATCTTGAGGTGAACGAGTACTGGATTTGCGACAGGGGAAGGTATGAATTCAAGGAAGTTCAGGGAGCAAAACGACTCAAAGAACCGATCATGAGAATCGGCGAGGGATTTGAGACCGTAACATGGGATAAAGCGCTCGACTCTGTTTTAGAACAGGTCACTTTGGCGAGAAAAAAATCTCCTGAAAGTGTGGCGTTTATAGGTTCGCCCCTTATCACCAACGAAGAGCTTTATCTTATTAAAAAATTTGCTCAGGTTTTGAACATTAATGCGGTAACATGCAATACCGGCAAATTGGAAGGAGAAAAAAAGTTCGGACTCGTGAGTTCTGACCCGTACCCAAACAGCACAGGAGTGAGAAATATGGGGTTGGTTTTGGATGGAGATGGAATAAGACAACTGATAAAATCCGTTTTTGAGGGGAAAATTACCGCGCTTTACGTTGTGGCTGAAGACCTCTTTCAATTCGTTTCTCTAGATGAAAAATCGGAGCTCACAGAAGCGTTATCTAAACTCAAATTCTTAGCTGTCGAGGACTTCAAGATTACACAAACCGTAAAATTGGCTCATGTTATTCTTCCTGGAGCGACACCCTATGAAAAAGACGGGACTTTCACAAACGACGAAGAGAGAGTCCAAAGAATCAAGAAAACCATTTCCCCGCCCGGAGAAGCAAAACCGGACTGGGAAATTCTCACTCTTTTAGGAAAAAAATTTCAAGCGGAAAGTTTCAATTTTTCTAATCCGTCTCAAATCATGGTCGAAATTTCCGAGAGGATTCCTGCATACAAAGGTATGAACTACGACAAGATCGGAATGCTCGGCATGAAAAAGATGGAATAAAATCTGCCACAGATGAACACGAATTTACACGAATAAATAGAATAAACTGCGTGGGCAGGGTTCAAGACCGTCTCTGCTTTATGCTTAACCAAAAACATTTTTTCATTTGTGACCATTCGTGTTAATACGAGGCTAAAAAGAGAAAAACATGCTCTGGGTTGAAATCGGGATTTCTTTAGTCAAAATCGCTTTAGTTTTGTTTGTGGTTCTCACGCTTGTTGCTTACCTCACTCTAGCCGAGAGACGGATAAGCGCTTTTATTCAAGACAGATTAGGCCCAAACAGAGTAGGTCCATTTGGTTTCCTCCAACCGTTAGCAGATGGAGTGAAATTCATCTTTAAAGAAGACATCATCCCTGGGCACGCCTATAAACCGTTCTATGTGATGGCTCCTGCTCTTTCTCTCGTCACTGCGATTATCGCCCTTGCGGTAATCCCTATAGGTAAAGGGTTTAACACCACGATTCTAGGCCTGCTTGACCAGCCGTTTTATGTAAAACTTCAGATAGCCGACATCAATGCGGGATTACTTTATGTTCTTGCAATTACTTCTCTCAGCGTCTATGGCGTAGTCCTCGGCGGCTGGTCATCAAACAGCAAGTACTCACTCCTCGGCGGACTCCGCGCGGCAGCACAGATGATCAGCTACGAGCTTTCTCTGGGACTCTCAATCCTTGGAGTGATTCTTCTAGCAGGTTCTCTAAGATTGAGTGATATAGTGGAGGCACAGGAAAGGGTTTGGTTTGCAATACCCCAGGCTCTGGGTTTCCTTGTGTTTATGGTATCTTCATTTGCGGAAACAAACCGTCTTCCTTTTGACTTGCCAGAAGCAGAGCCTGAGATCGTTGCAGGTTATCACACCGAGTACAGCAGCATGAAATTTGCGATGTTCTTCATGGCTGAATATACACACATGATAGTGGCATCGGCCCTCATGGTCTGTTTTTTCCTCGGAGGCTGGTATCCTCTGCCCTTCGGCGGATGGTTTGGAATTGACATCGACAAATACTGGTATTTGCCTCCTCTTGTTTTCATAGGAAAGGTTTTTTTCTTGCTGTTTTTTTTCATATGGGTCCGGTGGACGATTCCCAGATTTCGTTACGACCAGGTGATGAAGCTGGGCTGGAAAGTTCTTTTCCCTCTTGCAGTACTCAATATCATAGCAACAAGCGCTTTTGTTGTATTCACAGGCACATAATTAAGCTCTTTTAATTTTCTAGAAGCTACCGTTATCGGGAACATATTTTTTGACTTAAGAAAACTAAGTGGGAGCGCCCTTTTTCAGGACGCTCCCACCTTCTTAAAGGAGGATGGAGGATGACGAGTTAAAATATCTACTTAATATTTGTAAATAGAATAAAGTAATCTACTTAAGTTGTCAATACCTAATATATAAAAAAACCGCTATCTGAAATTGTGTTTATCAAGATTCGATTTGTCGGACAGTTTCTGGAATAGTTTCTTTTTTGCGACTAAACTCCATGCACTGTCATTCCAATCCCCGTATCGAATCTATCGTCTTGGCTCAGGGCTTGTCATGAGGGAAGTGTAGGAATAAACTCCCGTACAGCTCAGAGACGGCTTGGCGCGATGGGGCACATCTGGAAGATGCTCCTGCAATAGTTCTAGAAACTTAGGATATTCTACAACCCTTTTGTTATCTTAGTTCATGAAATAAACATCGCATCACCGTAGCTCAGAAACCTGTACCCAGTTCTCTTTGCCTCTTCATAAGCCCTTAAAACAAACTCCCGCCCCGCAAACGCAGAGATGAGCATCAGAAGCGTGGACCGGGGAAGATGGAAATTCGTTATCAATCCATTCACGACCCGAAACCTAAAGCCTGGTCGAATGAAAAGAGCGGTCAAGCCTCTTCGAGGTTGTAAATTTCCGTCCTCGTCTGCATAAGATTCAAGCGTTCTTACCACAGTCGTTCCGACTGCAATAACTCTCCTACCTTCAGTCTTTGCCCCATTGACTCTCAGAGCCGTTTCCTCCGGAATCTCGGCATACTCAGCGTGCATATCATGGTCTTCAACGCTCTCCACCTTGACTGGTTTGAAAGTCCCGATTCCGACATGTAGTGTGATATAGCCAATCTCTACTCCTCGGCTCTTTATTTCATTCAAAATCGCCTCGGTAAAATGTAAACCCGCAGTTGGAGCGGCAATTGCGCCTTTTTTTTCTGCATATACAGTCTGATAGAAAATCCTATCTTTTTCCTCAGGTTCACGACGAATGTAAGGAGGGAGCGGCATTTTGCCTAAGCGCTCTATATGCTCATCCGCGTCCTCGTCAAACTCCACAAGCCATTGGTCTTCACCGTCTCTCAATATCTTCCCTTTGAGTCCACCATCAAAATCAACGACCGTACCGTTTTTAGGGTTTTTCATCATAGTTTTCCATACACGGGTGTTCATTCTCTCAGTAAGGAGTATTTCAAACCTTTTCTTGCCGTCCATTTTGCCGAATAGCCTTGCCGGAATAACCTTTGTGTTGTTGAGAACGAGCAAATCCCCTTGCCTCAACAGGTCGGGGAGTTCATAAAACCTCCGGTGTCCTATGCTATGATCGTTTTTATTTATAACCATCAATTTACAGTCATCCCTTTTTTGCAGAGGATAAAACGCAATCAGCTCCTCGGGGAGATGGTAGTCAAAATCTGAAGTATTCATCTGAGCGAGATTGTAGTGACAATTCATGAATTGCCACTTTATTGCGAACAAGGGTTGCCCCTACTTTTTATCTTTTTCCAAAAGAGTTCTAACAGCAAGCCTCAGTGCGTTCAGCCTTATAAACCCGGTCGCGTCGGCTTGATTGTATACGCTATCCTCCTCAAAAGTAGCCAAGTCCTTTTGATAGAGAGAAAAAGGAGAGCGCCTCCCGGCAATCGAGACGCTACCTTTGTAGATCTTCACCCTTGTGGTCCCGGTGACGTTTTTCTGAGATTCATCTACGGCTGACCTGAGCATCGCCATCTCCGGTGAGTACCAAAAGCCGTAGTATATAAGCTCTGAAAACTTGGAAACTAGTCCGTCTCTGATGTGCATAACCTCCCTGTCCATCGTAATTGATTCTACCGCCCTGTGTGCGGCGTGGAGTATGGTTCCGCCCGGGGTTTCATAGACACCGCGGGATTTTATCCCGACAAATCTGTTTTCCACCATGTCTACCCTTCCTACACCATTTTTTCCGCCGACCTCATTCAATTTATAGAGAAGCTCGACCGGTGAGAGCTCCTCACCATCAACCCTGATTGGAACCCCTTTTTCAAAATCTATATCTATATAAGCAGGCTCATCTGGAGCCATCTCTGGGGAAACGGTCATCTCAAACATGTCCTCGGGCGGCTGATTCCAAGGGTCTTCAAGAATCCCTCCTTCATAGCTTGTATGAAAAATGTTTCTATCGCAGCTATAAGGCTTCCTTGGCGTTACGGGAACGGGAATCCCATGTTCCTTTGCATAGGATATGAGCGCTTCTCTGGACTTTAAATCCCATTCGCGCCAGGGAGCTATAACTCGAATCGTGGGTTCCAGAGCATAGTAAGTCAATTCAAACCTCACTTGGTCATTCCCCTTTCCGGTCGCTCCATGCGCCACGGCATCGGCATTCTCTTTTTTAGCAACCTCGACCTGTTTTTTTGCAATTAGCGGTCTGCCAAGAGATGTCCCCATCAGGTACATACCCTCATACACTGCGTTTGCACTAAGTGCCGGAAAAACAAAATCCCTGACAAATTCCTCTCTCAAATCCTCTATATAGACCTTTTTAGCCCCTGTTTTCAGTGCCTTTTCTCTCACTTCATCTAAATCCTCCCCTTGACCCAAATCCGCCACGAAAGCTATAACCTCAGCCCTGTATTCCTCGATAAGCCATCTCAATATCACGGATGTATCGAGTCCACCCGAGTAAGCTAAGATTATCTTCTTCATTTCAGCCATCTTGAAACGCTCCATTCAAAGCATTAAATTCAACGGTTAAATCATGCAACAAGCCTTAAACCGTAAAGGTACTGACGGGCTGTGGCTCAAACATCCAAATAGTCTGTCATATCGCACGGATGTGAGGTATCTTCCTGTTTTATGTATGGATAATCTCAAAAAAGATTTCTCCCGGAGTTTATCCTGAGCGTAGCCGAAGGAGTCGAAATGACATTTTCGGATTTGGGCAACAACCCCTTGACACTAAAACTAAGCGGGATTTCAGATTACAAATTGCCTGAAAACCGGAATTAGTCTCCTGACCCTTATTCACCAGGTTCACCGGCCTTCGTTCCCCTCAGGTCATAATAATAGAATGTGGCTCCCTTGCCCTCATAAAACTTCTCCAAAGAAAGACCGACATATTCCAGCTTGGCGATATCATCCCCCATATAAGATGTGCGTTTTACTTCCTTAGACAGCTTGCAGACTATTGGTATATCGTTTGACGGAGTGTCCTGAGATGCAAAATTAAGCTGGAAATCTCCATCGATCGTCATATCGTTCCGAACCGCAAAGCCCAACGCCATATTGGCATTTATAAGCTCGACTACTACAACCTTTGCCATACTGCTTCCGCCTTCTGATTCTCCTCCGCCCTCTACTACAAAGGTATATCCGTAGTAATTGACCGGTATATTTTTCTCCGCTATCGAACTTAAATATGAGTAGTCTTCAGAAGTTATGAAGCACATAATCTGTAACATTTTCTCCTCCATGATTTTAGTTATGAGTCATTATCTAGAAATTTCGTTTCCTGCAACTTTCAGTTCTTAATCCATAAATCGGAGCGCTAATAATAACATGATTATCGCATAGTCTAAACCAGCCCTACCAAGCTCAGTTGCTTACCCACCCCTTTTCCGTCTCTTCTGTAGGAATGAAACCCGCTGTCACACTTTGTACAAACATCAATAACTTCTAAATCTTCGACTCCCTCTCTGATAAGAGCAACTTTATTTGCCTCTTTTATATCCAGGACATATTTTGAGCTGCTTCTCTTAGACAGGAATCCGTCCCAATCCTCAAATTTATCCTTAAACAAAGAAGCGACATCTTCGTCGACCTCATAGCAGCACTTTCCTATGGAGGGACCGAGCACAGCGCTAATATTTGACGGGTCGACTCCATAACTCTCTTTCATCCTGACCAGCGTTGCCCTAGTTATCTGTGAGAGGGTTCCCATCCAACCCGCGTGAACCGCTGCTGCAACCGAAGCCTTTCTATCGACGAGAAGAAGAGGCTGACAGTCGGCGGTAAAAACCCCGATCCCAATCCCCTTTAGACCCGTCACAATAGCATCGCCCTCATGTTCCGAACCCTCCCGCAACTCTTCTTTTATGACGAACACTTTGCTGCCGTGTACCTGATTCAAAGTGAATATCCTCTCGAGTCCGAAATAGCTTGCTGCTTCTTCCAGGTCGCCTTTGAACCTGCGATCGGAAAAACCGTGGACGACACTGCCTATTGTAGATAAGTTTGCGGCTTTAACCCAACTCATAGAGACAGATGATTGCTAATTCCAAACTAAATTTTTGCCCCGAATGAACACAAATTTGCGCGAATTACCTTAATCAAACGATGCAAGATACATGATTCAGGATGGATTGAGGTTTTAAATGCATCATCCTCGCATCCCGTTTATTTTCATCATTGTTTATTCAATACGTCAATCAGTTCTCTCATGTCACCCGGAAGAGGGATTTGAAATTCGACATACTCGCCAGTCCTGGGGTGACTAAAACCTATAGTTGACGCATGGAGTGCTTGCCTTCGCAGTTTTTTCGAGACGGAATCAGATAAATCCGAGTCGCGTTTCTTATTGCCATAAACCCTGTCTCCTAAAATCGGGTGTCCGTTTTCAGCGAAATGAACCCTTATTTGATGAGTTCTTCCGGTCTTTGGCTCAGCCTCCACCATGGTCGCATTGTCGTAACGTTTAACCACTCTCCACGAAGTCAATGCTTCTTTTGCGGTCTTTGCCTTTGTAGACATTTTAATCCTGTTAGTGGGGTGCCTGCCGATCGGCGAGGTAAATGAACCCGACTCTCCGCTAATTTTGCCAGAGACCAGAGCCAGATATCTCTTTTTCACTTCTCGCGATTTAAATTGACCCGTAAGAGCATGGTGAGCAAAATCATTCTTTGCGACGACCATCACACCTGACGTATCCTTATCCAGTCTATGAACTATTCCTGGCCTTATTTTCCCACCTATTCCGGAAAGTCCCGTACACTTGAAGAGTAACGCATTCACAAGAGTCCCTTCTCTTATCCCTGCGCCAGGATGGACCGTTATACCCTGGGGTTTATTCACCACTAGAATATCTTCGTCCTCGAAAAGAATTTCGATGGGTATGTCCTGTGGTTCGGCTTCGATAGGTTGAGGAGGAAGCAGTGTTATCGAAACCGTCTCGCCGCCGCTCAGTTTCTTTGATGGTTTTGTCCGCCTGCCTTCCACCAGAATAAGACCTTCTTCAATCAGTTTCCTTATCTGTGAGCGCGTATGGCCGGTGAGCAGTTGCGAAAAGGCGATATCCGCCCTTTTACCCGAAAAATCGTATGGTATTTGAACTGTCTCTGTAATAAATTCTTTGCTCATAATCTTTCTATATTTACAGCAGAATGGACACGATATTTTATGTCCCTACAACAATTTTTCCCAAATCCAGTAAGGAAGCTGTTCGATGGCGATAACAAATCTTGAATCGTATCAGAGCATACTGTTGTTTCTCTCATTTATTTTCACCCTTATTCTTTTCCTGTACTATCCTTCTGGCTGTGCTCGCAACAACTCCCGGGAGGTTCTTGTTCCAGAGAAGAGCACGGAGTTCCCTGTCTCTGAGATGGCGTATAAGATTGAGAGATATGTGGGAGGGCGTTTTTGGATTATTGACCAACGCCACCTTAACCTGGTAAATCTTAGCCCACTTGCGCGCCTGAGCCACCTCACGAAGTATATCCTCGTCTACTGTTTTTGATTGAGCGATGTTAATTACCTCCATATCCGAGAGACGAGGATTTTTCAGCACTGACCCAGCTACTATCCTGTTCGGGTCGCGAATTAGAATAGTACGAGAATCCCTATTCCCGAGAATCGCAAGCTTCACCCTTTGAGCTATGTTCATTTGCTTTATTATGTTGACCAAGTTTTCGCGCTTTTTCTCACCTATATCCTCTTCGCTCTCCTCGACGAAATCCTCTGCAAAATCAATACCGTCCAGAAACGATTCCTTTATGTCTTCGAGCAGGATTGATTCTATCTCTTCGGGCTCATCGGGGCTTTCCTGCGATTGTTGATATTCCTTCATGAACTCGGGAACCGACCCTCTCTTGGTTAAGTAAAGACTGAAGAAAGAGATCACTCTGTCGAGTGTTGACCTGCTTATCGACGAGTTCTTGCTCAGAGACTCGACTATTTCTTCCGAACGCAGAATACGCTCCTGATTATTTGCTATTAGGTCTAGAATAGACTGGCTGTGAACGGTCTCTGCAAGGTAAACGATAGTGTCGTTGTCTGTGTGGTGATTCAATATGATTTTTTGAATCAGGGATTCGCTCTCGGTATTTCTAGCCATGTAATCCAAAAGATCGGGAGGTGTCAATGCATCTCCAAGCACACTTGACATGACGCCTTCCGGTATCGATTTGAGAGATTTTTCAGCTTCTTCGCTAACTTCCTTATCCTCTTCCAAAGTAAGACCATAAAGCACAAGGGTCAGGTCTTTGGGCGGAACGGGAATAAGGCCCCGCGCTGCCATCAGACGCATTTCTCTAGGCATTGACGGGTCGATAAATTTCTTAATTGATTCAGGGATGTTTTCTAAAAAAGAGTTCTCCATAAACAGCTTTATTTTAAGTAAAAATGATAGATGATACAACTTTCCCCGATTTGCCAGGGATTTGACGAAATTTGTTAGGAAAAATTTTGGAGAATCGGTTTAATAGAAAATTTTTGAGCGATTTAAACAGGTTAGCAGTTGAATCATAATGGCATAGTTTTTGCTCAATAGTTAATTAGTCGCGGTGGCAAGTTCGGGAAAATACCGGTTCTGTTTTACGATGAGAGAGCAAGGGAATAAATCGACAGCTTTGACGAAGACCTCACAAGTACATAGCCGGAATTATTTATGTTTATTGAATTTCAGCCCGCGGTTATTTTTTTTCACAATGAATTTAAATGATACCGAACAATGGGCTTAAAATCTGGGAATATCATAAAGCTAGGAGAAATAAAATGAAGAGGCACGCTATGGAGCTGACACGGAACAACTATTCCAATTCAACCATAGTAATACTAAAATGGAGCGAGGTACTCGAAAGCGCATTTGATTACTATTATGCGGACTACGTTCCTGCCTGGACTTTGAGTGAAACGCCATTCAGCAACATAGGAGATAAGCTCTTTATCTCGAAAAAGAACCAAGAATGGGTTAGCTGGGAAAAAATCGACTTGGACGACAGGCCAGATGTTGCAACACTGTTTGACTTGCTGCCCGACCTTCTCAAAGACGATGAATACTGGAAGACGGTTCGCGAGCTCAAGAACAGTGGGATCGAAGACCCTGAAGACTATTTCTGGGAAAATATGTTTTCCTATCGACAATCAAACGAATTAAAGGTCAACGGAAGAAATTATAAAATCGAATGGGAAGCTTGAGTTCAATGGCTGCTTTGTAACCTTAGCCCATATTTCAAACTGGAAGCCGCATAGCAAAAGAGTTGATTCCGAAAATGGGATATCAATTGACAATGAATCTACCGCTTAGAAGGAAATTACATGGAAATATCCATAGAGCAATTCAAGACCATTTTCAATGAATCACTCGATGTCGTCGTAATAATAGACCCTTTAAGCGGGAATATTCTCTATGTTAATAACACCGTACGCTACAGTCTTGGATTCGATGCAGAAGCTCTAGTTGGAAAGCGCTTTTCAACCCTTTTTTCATCCGACTGCTCAACAAAAGCTGAAAAACTACTGGAAGAGACAAGAACTTACGGTCCGGTCTTTGCCGAACAGTGGTTCCTCCGTGCTGACGGCTCTGCGTGTCCGATGGACCTGACCACAACGTTGATACCATGGGACAACAAGGAGAACATAATTCTCGCTACCCTGAGAGACGTTACCGAGCAAAAGCTCGCAGAGGAGGCCTTGCACCGGAGCGAAAAGCTCATAGAAAATGCCCTGGATTTAATCTCAATTCTTAACACCACAGGGACGATTCGCTATGCAAGTCCTTCGCACAAACAAATGCTCGGATATGATCCGGAAGAACTAATAGGTGAGAGCGCTTTCACCTTCATTCATCCCGATGACCTCTCGGAAGCTGTCAAACGCTTTAATATTGGCTTACAAAACCCTGGCGTTCCACAATCAGCGGAGTTCCGTTTTCTGCATAAAGACGGTACATGGCGTACTCTTGAAAGTATAGGGAAAACTTTTACAGACGATTTGGGAGAAGTGAGCATTGTAATTAACTCTCGCGACATTACTGAACGAAAGCGAGCTGAATCCTTACAAAGAGGACAAAATATAGTGCTTGAAATGATAGCAAAAGGCGCCTCTTTACCCGACGTACTCAACGCCCTGATAGATTTCATCGAAAAACAGTCCGACGGCGCGATCTGTTCCGTTTTGCTCTTCGACTCAAACGAAAACAAATTGCGCTATTTTTCAGCGCCTAGTCTGCCTGATGAGTACAAATCTGCGATGGACGGCATTACTATTGGGCCGTGTGTCCGCTCGTGTGGCACGGCTGTATACAGGAGGGAAGCCGTTATAGTCTCTGATATTGCCAACGATCTTCTTTGGGCAGATTACAAAGAGATCGCCCTCAAGCATGGACTCAGGGCATGCTGGTCTACTCCGATCTTCTCGACAAACGGTGATGTGCTGGGAACTTTCGCAGTGTACTACCGTGAGCCGCGAAGTCCGAGTCAGCAGGATCTAGAACTTGTTAAAATCGCGACGCATATAGCTGGAATTGCTATAGGAGGTAATCAGGCCCAAAAAGCCATTTGGGAAAACCTGGCTCAATTATCAAAAAAGAACCGATACGAGACGATAGCTAGTGCTGTGACTCAGAGCGTCCATAAATCAATCAATCTGGAAGAGGTCCTGGAAAACGCGGTTGAAGCTCTGAGCAAGAATATTGAAGGTGCAGAGCATGTCGGCATTCATTTAGTGGATGGAGAAGAAGCAGTTATGAAAGCTTATAGGGGCCATCCAGACTGGTTTGTCGAGCGGGTACGAAGAATACCCTGCCCGAAGGGCTTTACCTGGAAGACAATAATTGACGGCAAGCCTAGGTATTGCCCGGATGTGGATGAAGACCCGTTTATCGGTCCAGCCGGAAGAGAAGTAGGTACAAAGAGCTATCTTTCTATGCCGATTAAATGCAGTGGAGAAACTATAGGTTGTGTCAACCTACATTCTTTCAAGAAGAACGCCTTTGAAGAAGAGGAACTCAAGCTGCTTGAAGTTACAGCTTACCAAATCGAGGCTGCGATCAACCATGCACGGTATGCAGAGGCTTTACAACAATCAGAAGAGCGTTACCGAACACTTTTTGATCAGTCTCCGGTCGGTGTTTATATCTTCGACAAGGATTTCACGATAACACATTGTAACGAGCGCATGGTTCAAATACTCCAGTCTTCCTATGACAAGATTATAGGGGTTAACTTGCGAAGACTGAAGAATCATTGTGTATTGCCTTTGATCGAAAAGGTGTTCGCAGGAGAGTTCGCAAGTTACGAAGGTTTCTATGAGGCAACAAATAGCTCCGCCAGGCTATGGACATCTATTAGGCTTTCTCCACTTAGGGATTCGTCCGGTAATGTCATAGGTGGAATGGCTGTTGTGGAAGACATAACCGAACGAAAAAAGATGGAAGAAGAACTGACTAAAGCCCAAAAACTGGAATCTCTGGGGATTCTGGCAGGCGGTATTGCTCACGATTTTAATAACATGCTCACTGTTATACTCGGCAACATCTCTGTCTCGAAGATGCAGGTAAATCCCCAAGATAAGATATTTAGAAGACTCAGCGAGGCGGAAAAAGCGTGTATTAGGACAAAAGATTTAACACAACAACTGCTGGCGTTCTCAAAAGGAGGAGCGCCGGTAAAGAAGGTAGTGTCGGCGGCGGGGGAGTTGATCAGAGAGACTGCGAGTTTTGCCGTTAGCGGATCGAATGTCCGTTGTGAATTTGATATCGGCAACGACCTTTGGCCGGTCGAGATAGATGAAGGACAGATAAGTCAAGTCATAAATAACCTTGTAATAAACGCTGAACAAGCTATGCCGAAGGGAGGCGTGATAAAGATAAAAGTTGAGAACATACTGGCAAGGGACGAAGAGGGCGTTCCATTAACAAAGGGAAAATACGTAAAGATCTCAGTAGAGGATAGCGGCGTGGGAATAGGCAAAGAATATTTACCCAGGATATTTGACCCCTACTTTACCACCAAGCAGAAGGGGAGCGGTCTTGGCCTTACGACTGTCTATTCCGTGATAAAGAACCATGAGGGGTACATAGGAGTGGATTCCGAGCTTGGTGTCGGCACAAAGTTTATCATTTATTTACCCGCGACTGAAGAAAAAGAGGCGCAAAACGGGCATGAGCGGGGTGTAGTTTCCGAGGGTGTTGGTAGGGTGCTTGTGATGGATGATGAAGAAAGCGTCAGAGAAGTTGCAGGAGAAATGCTAAAACACCTGGGATATGAGGTGGAATATGCTGGAAACGGCAGCGAGGCTATAGAGAAATACAATAAAGTCATGGAGAAAGGCAAGGCTTTTGATGTCGTGATAATCGATTTAACTATACCCGGTGGGATGGGAGGAAAAGAAGCGATGGAGTTGCTTCTCAACATAGACCCCAGTGTCAAGGCAATAGTATCTAGCGGATATTCAAACGACCCCGTTATGTCTGAGTACGTCAGATATGGTTTTAAAGGAGTGGTCTGTAAGCCATATAGAATGGAAGAACTGGGAAAAACAGTACAAGAAGTGATGAAGAGTTAGGGATAGTTCATTGAATTTAACTTTTAACTCTCACCTTTTCTCTCTTTTCAATAAAATCAACCGCTCTACCCTGATTAACAGATATTTCTATAAAACCCGAACTCCCCGCGATCGCTAGAAGCTTTCCTTTGGGTGCTTCGGCATAAGATTTAGAAAGACCATTGATCGCAGTTTTACCTATGAAGAATACCGATTCAGGTTTTATGAGATTGGAAGGGATGTTCGTAATCAAGTTCCCAAATATATCTTCGTGAATAAATTCGCCTATAATTTCATTTTTCCCTACCTTTGGCTCTCTGATCTCTATGGCAACCGGCTTTCTCACTGTCTTCCCTAATTCCTCAACTGCAACACCTAGGGAGAGATGCGCAGCAGCGGGGGCGAATATGTCTCTTCCGTGAAAAGTAGAACTCACATTCGAGAGCATGTATTTCACGTTCGTTATCTCAGCTACTTTAGCAGATTTCGAATCTCGGTAGATAAACGTGAAAAGCCCATTATCGGGCCCTATAAAAATATTTCCATCCGCTCTAACCACTAGCGGTTTTCTTCTACCCCCCACTCCGGGGTCGACAACAGCAACGTGGATAGTCTCCTCGGGAAAGTAGCGATAAAAATTCCTGAGAGTGAAAGCTCCATAAAAAACGTCGTGCGCAGGGATTTCGTGCGAAATATCTATGATTCTAGCATCGGGGTTAATCGAAAAAATAACCCCCTTCATTGCACCGACATAGTGGTCTTTTAGACCGAAGTCTGTTATTAAAGTTATTATCGGATACACACAATTTGCTCCTCAGTTTAGCTAAAGATAGTTTATCAAATTTATTATATTATTGTTTGGCAAACCGAATTGCTTTGCAAGAAAGCTATCTGAAACTTTATTCTTGCCTCATATAAGTATCTATTCGAAATAGGTCGCTCTTGTCTATCTTAATTAGCTTCGAGCTCAAGCAAGTGCAGTTGTGTATGAACAAAAATTGAATAAACCAATGAGAGTATTGAAAAACTATGAGTTGTGAGTTAAGAATTTAAAATAAGCAACTTACAACTTTTCGTTAATGAAATGAAATTTTATGTACTCGGCTCAGGCACTTGCGTTCCCTATGAAAGAAGAGGCTCTTCAGGATATACCATCAAACTCCAAAAAACAACGATTCTGCTTGACTGTGGGAACGGAACTACCTGGAAGCTGGGGAAAGTCGGTATTAATTATCTGGAAATAGACCATATCTTTTTGTCGCACTTTCATCCCGACCACACTTCAGATTTAATCCCGTTTTTGTTCGCGACAAAATACGGTCAATCAAAAAGAGAAAAACCGCTTCGCATATGGGGAGCGAAAGGATTTATGAAATTTTTCTCCGCACTGAAGGAAGCATATCCAGAGTGGATCGTGCCTCCTGAGCTTTCAATCGGTGAAATCGAAGAAGACATCCTGGAATTTGACGACTACAAGCTGACCGCCAGAAAAACAACTCACATAGAAAGCAGTCTGGCATACAGGATTGATTCTGAGGGAAAGTCTCTTGTTTATTCAGGAGACACAGATTATTCGGAATCGCTGATTGAACTTGCACAGTATACAGATGCGTTGGTTGTCGAATGCTCAGCGCCTGATGAAAAATTAAAAATAAAAGGACACCTCACCCCCAATGAGGTAGCCCAAATAGCCAATGAATCGAGGGCAAGAAAAATCATAATCACCCATCTATACCCCATCTGTGATGAATGGGATATAGTCAGCTCAATTAGAGAACAAGTCGAGGCAGACGTAATCATAGCAGAAGACCTGATGGCAATAGAAATTTAGAGATAGATGAATTTATCATTACGCAAGATCACATAAGCTTGAAACTGACAAGCTAAAGCATGTGAGCCTGGTGTTTTTTCAGCTTGACATCAAAACAAAACCTTGCTTTAATTGGTGAACAAGGAGGTAAAGACAATGGAACTTTTTGAAGCAATAGGATCAAGAAGAAGCGTAAGATTCTATAAACCCTGGAAGCCCGTAGAAGAATGGAAAATACAGATGATGCTTCAGGCAGCCAGATACGCGTCGTGCCAGGGCAACTGCGGCTCCACCGAAGCAATAGTTATTGATAAGAGTACCTATCCAAAAGAGAAATTTGAACAGATAGTAGAATGTGCGTCGCCGTTCAATGAAATACATTTACGTCAAGCTCCTGTAGTCATCGCGTGGTTATTAAACCTCGACGCGTGGTATAAAGAACTGGTCCAGTCTTTCGCCGTCCTATTTCCCTCTCGGGCGATTAGCGCAGCTCACGGGTGGACTTACAAATTGCTCACAGAAGTTACCTACCCCCGCCTTATGAGTTTTCCCCGCGAAAGGACTGAAGCGCTGCTCAGAATTGAATCGGGACAGGCTATAGCGAATGCCTTTCTAGTAGCAACAGAACTCGGGCTTGGATGCTGTCTTCTCGCAACTGGAAGAAAACCGACGGAGTTTCCAAAGGTGCTGGGAACCCCCGACAACGTGGTGCCTATATGGTTAATGTCCGTAGGATACGCTCTCGAATCACCCGGGCAAAGGCCGAGGAAACGTTTTGACCGCCTGTTTCATTCAAACGAATATGGAAAACCGTTGAAAGAAGACCTGACGGTTAAGGAAGAATTAACAAGAAGGAAGATGATTCAGCCTATGGATCCGCAACCGGGACGAGAAGAAGAAATAAAGCATATATGCAGAATGTTCGGTTTTACTGAAGATATGCCGGACATGCCAAAAGAACATATAAAAGCACTCTACAACGAATCTTCACCCTATTACGGCGAACTTCCACCAGGACTGGAAGAAAAGGGAGTATAGTCAATCAAGATAAAAAGTAGAGACATACCATGGCGTGTCTCTACTTTTCAAAAGCTAAACCCTTACTTATTGTGCAGTAACAATAGTTCTAGCACGGCTTCTTTCACCTCGTTAACTGTTATATCGCCCAGGCATTTAACTTGGTAAGGACATCTCGGAGTATGCCCAAACTTAGTGCAAGGACTACAGGACAGATTTTTGTTGATAACCAAGTGGCGTTTCCCGACAGGAGCCCACTTCTCCTGAATACCAGCGCCAAAAAGCGAAACTGTGGGCGTTCCAACTCCGTAAGAAAGGTGCATCAGTCCCGTATCTCCCGTCACAAAAAGATCGAGCAATGAGATTACAGCCGCGGTTTCGTCGAGAGAAGTCCTGCCGATCAAGTTCAGAATGTTTTCTGTCCCGGCAATTTCTGCAAAGTTTCTCGAATCCTTGATATCAACTCTGCCCCCTACAATCACAGTTCCAATACCTTCGCGGACTAGGCTTTTTGTGAGCTCTGCAAACCTTCTTATCCCCCACCTCCTCTCAGGAATTGTAGCTCCGGCAAAAACACCGACAACAGTCATCCATTTCTTCCTGAATTCCACAATTTCATGCATAACCTTGGAAACAACATTTGCGTCGAGAGGAATAAACGGCTCGTTGTCATTGAAATCATATTGTTTGCCCGTGACGGCTGAAACCAGGTTCAAAAAACTTTTGACTTCATAATCGTCATGAAAATACTGAACTGGGTGCGTAAAGAGTTTCTCTCTCTCATTAGTTGCAAAACCAGTTCTTATAGGCGCTCCTGTAAAATATGAGAGAGCTGCAGTAAGGCGGTGCCATTGCTCCGTGTCAATCGCTATGTCGTAATCAGACCTTATTATATTAAAAAGCTCAAGAGGAGGTCGAGAGTCATAGAGAAACAGGTTATTGAAGTACGAACAACCCATCAATATCCCCGCATTTCTCTTCTCGGCAAGAACGTTTATTTCGGAATCCTTAAAACTATCCCTTAGCTCCTTTAAAGCGGGAAAGAGAAGAGCGGCATCCCCTATACCCCCTGGGCGTATTACGAGGATTTTGGGCCGGAATTCTTTCGCCCTGACCCTTGGTCTTACGATTAATTTTAAGAGCGAGGATGCAAATCCCCCGAAAGCGCTATCAAAACTCTTGAGGAATTCAACCTTAAAGCTCATCAGTTTTCTTTGAGTAACGTTATCGAGTTCAGTTGCCAGAACACAGATAGTTATTGTCCTGTTTTAAATCCCAAAGACAATTTTCCGCCGCTCTATTTCGATCTTTAAAACGGAGTAATTAATGGATCATAAAGATGAGACTCGGGAAAGAAGTCTTAGAGGTTATTCTAAAAGCATTAGTCGGAAAGCCAATTCAAAAATTCGCTAAAAGAGTTGAAATAATAACCGGCTCCGTCACCCGCTAAGGGCACTTTTATTTTCGCTATATCTTTCTCAAGTTCCTTGAACAGGTTCTGAGGCTTTAAATCCTTATATTCCGAACTTCCCCATGGTCTAAACATACCCTCTTCTCCTTTCACATTCATCTGTCCGTTTGCAAAAAGCGCAATGTAATTGGTCTTGTTTTTAAAATAGAAAAACGCTTTTCCATTACGCTCTCTTTTACTCAAAAGTCTTGTGATATACTTCGGGTCATACTTATTCTCCACCTCTTCTTCATCGATGGAATTCGCAAATCTATAGTAAAAATTATGAATGAGTTGGTTTATCATTCTATGAAATCCCTGAGGATGATTCCTACGTCTAGCTGCTTAAGCTTTCTTAGAGCCCTTCTCTCGATCTGTCTTATGCGTTCCCTCGTGAGCCTGTAATGGTTCCCGATCTCATCGAGCGTGTACGAACTATCATAGCCGATTCCGAACCTCATTCTGAGAATTTCTTCCTCTCTATCGTTAAGACTGGAGAGCGCCTCCTCTATTTTTTCGCTCATCGTTGCCTTTGCAATGAGAGAATCAGTAGAAAGGCTGCTGTCTGGGATGAAGTCAATTAGCGTGCTTCTATCATCGTCCATGCTCGAACTAGGTGCATCCAGGTAGACCATACTAGTTGTGGTTGCGTTCATAACTTTTTTTACCTTCTGAACGGTCATACCCGATTCATGCGCAATTTCGTCGATATCTGGAGTCTCACCATTCTCGTTTTGGAGCATATTGGAGGTTTTATAAACCTTGTTTGCCTGTTCTAAAACTCGAATCGGCACTCTTATGACTCTTGTTTGATCAAAAAGAGAGCGAGAAATGCTTTGAATAATCCACCAAGACGCATATGTTGAAAACCTGTATCCTTTGGAATGATCAAACTTTTCCACTGCCTTGATGAGTCCTATGTTTCCCTCTTGTATGAGGTCGGCAAGGGGTAAACCACGCCCCATGTATTTTTTGGCTATACTTATAACAAGTCTCAAGTTTGCTTTTACAAACCTGTCTTTAAAAGTTTTAGCCTTTTTAGAATAAGCCCTATAGAGTGCGGAAAGCCTCTGAGTCCTTGATTTTGTGATAATAACTGCTACCTTAGCTTTAGCAACGGATTTTTGCGTTTTTTTAGAATGTCCATTAGAAGAACAGTTGCAAACGGACTGCTTCTTGAACCCGTTCCGGTTTTCCTGTGCTGTTCTCTCGAGCATTATTCTTACCTGCTTGGCTTTAGCTTCATATTTTTTTATTTTAATAGAAATCTCAACTTCATCGCTCGGCCTGAGAAGGGGTTCGGTCCCTACCTCTTTAAAATAAGATTGGAGAACTCTGTAGTCATCCTCTGAAATTACCCTTTGACCGTTGTTGACTGCCGTAGTGTTCTCTTCCTGCGAAACAATTTCATTTTGATTGTCCATGCCGTTTTCTTCGCCCAAATTATCATACGAAAAACCGTTCAGTGCCCCTACCAGGTTATTCTGTGCCATTTTATGCACCTCCATGAAGCTAAAAATTAGCAATATACATGCCACAAATCTCACAAACGTAATATACTGACATTATTGAGAAAATACTCCTCTTAAATAACATTTTCAGCATTTTTGGGCATCATACGAGCTTTACATAACAAAATTTGTCAAACAACTGTGAAGTTTTATCAGATTAGATTACCAAGCTTGACTTCAATAAAAGAAAGCATTAAGTTTTGTATAGATTTTATGGCTTGTAATGATATTACTGATTAGTGGTGAATCCTTTTCCCAATTTTCCGTAAAAACAAAAAATTGCCATGATAATTCAATGTGAGCGTTGCAATAGAAAATTTAAGATTGACGATTCCATGATCAAACCGCCGGGAAACAGAGTCAGGTGCTCAAAGTGTGGAAACACATTTTTTGTAGAAAGAAAAGAGGAAAAATTAAAAACTGGGACTGAACTGGAGAACCAGAGTGAAACAAGCGACTCCGGTTTCACAGACTCTTGGATAAATCCTGAATCAGAAATCCTTTCTCAGGAAAAAGAGTGTGAAAAAATAGAGTTGCAAAGAGAAGCATCATCTCTTGAGGAAAGCGAAATATCCGGAGAATCATCTCAAACACACGAAGAGTCCCGATCAGATATAGAGCAAACACCGATAACCGATGGAATTAACTGGGAAGAATTTGTCAGCATTACCAAGTCAAAGTCTGAAGATGAAAGCCTCGATATCAAAACAGTAAACAGCATTGAAAAAAGAGAACCCCAGTCGCAGTTTAACTGGGCAAAACTCCGTGTGGACGATGAGCCCGAAGAATCTTTGGCAGAGCCTCCAAAATTGTTTGCTGAAATGTCTGATGAAACGAATAGCGATTCACAATCAAGCTCTCAATTCAAAAAGATAAATCCGGAAACAGAGATTTCTAAAGAACCTAGACCGAATATCCTCACTCTGGACGACGAAAAACTGACAATTACGAAAAAGGAGAGTCAAAGAGCATCACACTATTCGTCAAACAACTTATATTCAGGAATAAATCCGCAAAGGACGAGCAGTTTGGTAGGAGAGGCAATTAAAAAATTTACCTATGTTCTGATAACCCTTCTAGTTTTGGCTATAATAGCAGGAGCGGGAATGGTAATCCTTGCAAACCAAGGATTAATTCCTCAAGAAAAAGTGAGAGGAATAAGCGAATCCATTTTATCCATACTTCCCGTAAATCTTACCGAAAACCCTGGAAAGGATATTATTGTCTCAGACCCAACAAGCAGATGGATAGGTACGCGAAATGGCCTTGTTTACGTCGTATCCGGGACTATTACCAATCGGTCTAAATACGTCGTGAATTATTTAAAACTGAAAAGCGACTTCACAAGTGACGGAAAAAGCCTATTTGAACGAGTGGTTTATGCTGGAAATACTTTTACTGAAAACGAACTTCAAACTCTGTCGATAGATGCTATGTTCGAAAAACTCAATAGAAGAAACGGTGATATTAACTTCGATAATCCCAAGAAACTAGCAGGGCTTAATTTCGGCATTGAACCAGGCGAGTCGGTTCCATTTTTCTCTATTTTCCCATCAGAAAGCAGAATATTGGGACTAAAGTATAATATCAGTGTAGCAGGTTTTGAGACTGCTCAGTAGTTCTATTTCTTACTAATGACAAAAACTGATTCAGTTTCTTCCCAAAGCTTTCTTGACATATCTCAAATTTAAGCTAAAGTCGTTAATCGCATTTATTTCTCCGAAATACCTTCTACAAGACGGTATTGGGTATTAGAACTTTACTATAATATAAATATAGTTTGGCGGGGAAGTTATAATCTACGTATATAGTTTCTTCTCCACAAAGAAGAAGTCACTTGTTATAGTCCTTTATATAATTACAGCTTCTTAATGGAGGCAGGAAATGGAGTCCGGCATACTAGACGAGCTTAATCCAGACCAGATAGATGCGGTAAAACATCCGAAAGGTCCCCTGCTTGTTCTCGCAGGCGCCGGCTCTGGCAAGACCAGAATCATAACCCAGAGAATCGCTTACTTAGTCAAACAAAAGCGGTTATCTCCTTCTAATATTCTTGCAGTTACGTTCACTAACAAAGCCGCGAATGAAATGAAAGAAAGGGTGCACCGACTCATAGGCCGTGATGCACGAGAACTGTGGATAGGCACTTTTCACTCGGTCTGCTTGAGAATTCTAAAGAAAGAAATAGATAAACTCGAAGGGTTCAGGAAGGACTTTGTAATCTATGATGAAGGCGATCAGATTAAGCTCATACGGGAATGTATGAACCAGTTAGGATTCAGCGACCGGATATTCGACCCGAGGTCTATACGCTCTCAGATCGATTCCGCTAAGAATAAAGGTCTTCATCCTGGAGATTTTGGGGCGGATATATACGATGAGAGGATTTCAAGAGTCTATGAACTATACGAGAGAGAACTCAGGAGATTAAATGCGCTCGATTTCGGAGACCTTCTCGATTTTACCGTTGCTCTATTCGAAAAAAGACTCGAGGTGTTAGAGAAGTATCAAAACCAGTTCCATCACATATTGGTCGACGAGTATCAAGACACCAACCACCTGCAGTACCAGGTTGTCAAGATGCTGTCGGGGATGCGTAGAAACATCTTTGTGGTGGGTGACGACAATCAGTCCATCTATGGATGGCGAGGGGCGGATATAGAAAATATTCTCAATTTTGAGAAGGATTTTCCTGAAACCAAAGTAATAAAACTCGAAAGAAACTACAGGTCAACTAAAAACATTCTCAAATCCGCTAACGCGTTAATTCTCAGAAACCGATACAGACGGGACAAAAAGCTGTGGACGGAGAACCCGGAAGGAGAGCCGATATTTTACTATGAAGCTCGAGATGAAAAAGACGAAGCCAAATACGTTGCATCACAAATCCAACACGAAATAAGTGCCAATAGACGCTCCTATGGCGATTTTGCAGTGTTTTATAGAACTAACAATCAGTCGCGCGTGATAGAAGAGGAGCTGCTTCACAAAGGACTCCCCTACGCGATAGTAGGAGGAGTGGGTTTTTACGAAAGGGCCGAGATAAAGGACATTATGGCTTACCTACGAGTTATAGCTAATCCGAGCTATGAGATAGGGCTAAGACGCATAATCAACCTGCCTCCCAGAGGAATTGGTAAAGGAACAATAGAAACTCTTGAGAATATAGCTAGAGAGAAAAGCCTTTCTTTGTTCGAGGCTATGGAGTTTGCCGTAAAAAATAAAGCTCTTCCGAGAAGAGCGTTAAATAGCCTAGAAAAATTTCGCGGAGTGCTTGTCGAGCTTATAAAGATCTCGAATAAGACCGGCGTGGGCAAGGTTCTCGAAATGATTCTCGAATCCACGGAGTACCTCGAAGTTTTGGAGAAAGAAGAAGAAAGGAAGAAAAACGTGGGAGAGATTTTAAACCTCGCAGCCGAGTTTGAAAAGGAAGAAAAAAATTCAAACATACATGATTTTCTCGATTGGATCGCGCTGGCGAGTGATGTAGACAGGTTCAGTGAAAAAACCGACAACGTAACACTCATGACTCTCCATTCCGCAAAAGGACTCGAATTCCCGGTGGTTTTCGTAATTGGAATGGAGGAAAGTCTTTTCCCTCACGCAAGATCTCTCGGAAATGGAAAACTTATAGAAGAGGAAAGAAGGTTATGTTACGTTGGGTTGACAAGAGCAAAAGAAAAAATCTTCCTGACGAGCACATCAAAAAGAAGAATATTCGGCGCTGAGCATAGGTCTATTCCGTCCAGGTTTATAATCGAGATACCCAGGAAGTTGCTTCATTGGGAAAACTATCAGATGGCAACGCGGAGTTACGATATCGACAACTATCAACTCTATAGATCGAACGAATCTTCCTTCCGGATGGACAACCCTGCACAAACACTTCCTATCTCAGACAGAAACGGGAATGGATACGTAATTGGAGAAAGAGTTATACATCCGTCTTTCGGAAATGGGGTTGTAAAAAGGATAGAAGGAATTGGAGATGAAACAAAAGTGATAGTTAGTTTTCCAAACCACGGTCAGAAAAAGATCATAGCAAGCTTTCTCAGACTAAAAAAGGGCTGACTTCATGTTAATAATCCGCCCATGAAATTCGAGCAAATAGCTTTTCTCGATACTCTACACTGGCTTTATCCGCACTCAATAGTTTAAGCTTACTCTTAACCCATCAAGAGATCATAGGAGGCAATCATGGATCAACAACTTAAGACCGGAGACAAGGCTCCGGCTTTTAATCTTCCAGGAGTTGATGGAAAAAACCATTCGCTTTCAGATTATAAAGATAAAAAGGTACTCGTTGTAATATTCAGCTGTAACCACTGTCCGTATGCACAGGCATACGAGGACAGAATTATCTCTCTGCAAAATGAATTCAACGATCACGCGGTGAGTTTCATCGTAATTAACTCGAACGACGACAAGAATTACCCGGAGGACAGCTTCGAGAACATGATAAAAAGAGCCGAAATGAAAGGATACAACTTTCCATATCTCAAAGACAGGTCCCAAGAGGTTGCCCATGGCTATGGAGCAACGCATACCCCTCACATTTTTGTCTTCGACGAAGAACGAAAACTAAGCTACACAGGGAAGATCGACGATAATTGGAAAGACCCTGGTAAAGTAAAGGAGCGCTATCTCAGGGACGCAATTCTGGCTCTGATTCAAGGAAAAAAAGTTACGAACCCAGAGACCTACGCCATAGGCTGCACAATAAAATGGGCAAAGTAACTTAGTAAAATGGAGAACTATGCCTGCGCGACTCCATTGCGGCTGGAAGCGCTCATTGAGGGTATAAGTTCAATACTGCCAGCGGATTTGATATGAGGCACCGTAAGCATAAAATCAAGCGACAACACGGTATGATTAAAGGATTGAAGGAATTTCTCGAAGAGAAACTATCCTTACTCGATTTTATTGAAGGAGTTATCCCCGGCGAGATAAAAGTGGGCAATGCAACCGGCGAGAGACTGGTCGTGAAATACAAGTACAGCACCATAAGCGGCGCCAAGCTGATTGCCAGAAGCGGCAATTCAAACCAGGAAGTTTTTGTGATAACTAAGTTTCCGGAAAAGTTGAAAAAAGTTATTGAAGACCTGTAGAATTAACGAACAAGAATAAAAAGTTCAAAATCAATAGCTTTTAAATAGTTTTTTTAGGATTAGCCATGTATGTACAACACAGAGAATAAATCAAAGCCGTTATTTTGCATGGCCTGCTGCTCAGAGCGCTTCGGAGGATTAACCCGAAGGTAAAAGTAATATTCATAAGCGGATTGAATGAAAACGATAGACCGGTCAAGACAACTGGAAGCGATTCTGCGGACGCCTTTTTACTTAAACCCCATTCAGCTATAACTCTCTTAAAAACCCTGCACGAAATTATCGGCGCTTCAAAGCAATCAACAAATGTGAATTAAAACCATACTTTTAACCCAGCCTCATAGCACCCTTTCCGAAAAGCCTTTCCACATCCTCAAAAAGCTTGTCATGAATATCGACTTTATAATCGCCTATTTCGACCACCGCATTTCCAACGTTCGTCTCGATGTGAAGATGCACCAAAGATTGGCCCGGATAACTTTCAAACATCTTCTTAAGTTTCAGAAAATTATCTCTGGAGGCATTCTCCCTCCTGACATTGATATGGAGTTGGGAGTCGTTCCTTTTTTCTCTCAGAGAAAATATCTCGGCAGCTTTTATCTTAACCCTCTCTTCCGATGGTTCTATTGTTCCCTTAACAATCACCGGCTCTGATTTTTCCTCTAATATCGGAAGAGATCTGCGGAGGAGGTCGTTAAAGACCATAACTTCCACTGAGCCCTTCATGTCTTCCAGCACGAGGTTGCCAAAAATGCCGGAACCGCTCTTTGTGTGCTTCACGCTGAGCGAACGCACAACTCCTGAAATAGAAACCTCTCGCCTTTCTTTTATCTCTGAGACGAGTTCCGTATCCGTGTTTGTATACTTTTTTATCTCTCCCATGTATTTTGCCATTGGATGGCTCGAAACATAAAACCCGAGGATGTCCATCTCATTCTTGAGTATCTCTTTTTCTTCCCATTCATCGACCTTGGGCAGTTCAGGTGTTGAGATAGAATCGGTCAGAGTAAAAAGCAAATTCTGCCCCTCAGGAGCGCTTTTTTGTACCCCCGAAGCGTAACTGATGAGGCTTTCAACGGCTGCCATGAGCTGCGCCCTGTTGACTCCCATAGAATCAAAAGCCCCGCTTTTTATCAGGCTCTCAAATGTCCTTCTATTTATCTTCTTTATATCAACCCTTTCGCAGAAATCAAATATCGACTCGAACCTTCCCCCTTCCTTCCTCGCCTTTATTATTGCCTCTACTGCCCCATCTCCTATATTTTTCGTCGCTGAAAGACCGAATCTTATCTTCCCTCCGGACGCGGTAAACCCGGACAAGCTTTCATTCACATCCGGAGCCAGTACCTTGATTGCCATTCCCCTGCACTCGGCTATGCTCGATATCACCTTATCTGTGTTTCCTGCCTCGACCGAGAGCAAAGCAGCCATGAATTCTGCCGGATAATGAGCTTTAAGATAAGCCGTTTGATAGGTGACAAGCGCATATGCTGCACTATGGCTTTTATTGAATGAATACTCGGCAAATTTCTCCATTGCATCGAATATCTCTTCCGCTTTCTTGAAACTGATTCCCTTTTTCTTCGCCCCGTGAAGAAATCTCTCTCTCTGACCCTTCATATCCTCGGGCTTTTTCTTTCCCATAGCGCGTCTTAGGAGATCTGCTTCCCCAAGGCTATACTCCGCGAGCACACTAGCAGTGTTCATTATCTGTTCCTGGTAAACGAAAAGACCGTACGTGTCTTTTAGAATCTCTTTTAGTTCAGGAAGGGGATAGTTTATTTTTTTCCGACCGTGTTTTCTCTTGATAAACTCATCTACCATCCCGCTGTCGAGCGGCCCGGGACGATAGAGAGCAAGAAGAGCGATTATATCCTCAAAACTAGAAGGTTGAAGCCTCATAAGAACCTCTATCATCCCTGATGATTCTATTTGAAATACCCCCCTGGTTCTTCCGTTTGAAAGAAGTCTGTATACATCCGGGTTGTCGAGAGGAACCCTTTTTAGGTCGAATTTCTGGCTCCCCTCAGAAAAGTAGTTCTGGTCGATTAACTTAATAGCCTTATCAATAACCGTTAGAGTTTTGAGCCCCAGAAAATCGAATTTTACAAACCCTAAGTCCTCCACGGAATTCATATCGAACTGTGTTACGGTTTCGTCGTTCGAGCCTCTATAGAGAGGGACGTAATCGGCAAGCGGCTCATTTGAAATTACGATTCCTGCGGCGTGAGTCGATGAGTGCCTCACCATATTCTCAAGAGGACGTGCTATTTCGATTAACTCTCTAAGATCCGGGGATTTCTGTATCAGTTCTTTAAGCTGAGGCACCTCAGAGATGGATTTGTCTATACTGAATACCTTTCCCCTGAAGGTAGGAATGAGCTTTGTGACCTTGTCGACGTCGGCATATGGAATCCCAAGAACCCTCCCAACGTCTTTCACCACAGCTTTAGCTGACATCGTTCCAAAGGTTCCTATTTGAGCTACTTTATCGGCTCCATATTTTTCAGTTATGTATTTTATAACTTCGTCTCTTCTCTCTCCGCAGAAATCAACATCTATATCGGGCATGCTTACGCGCTCAGGATTTAAAAACCTCTCAAAGAGAAGATTGTAGGGAATAGGATCGATCTCTGTTATACCTAGCGCATAAGCCACGAGACTCCCCGCAGCGCTGCCTCTTCCCGGTCCGACAGGAATACCTCGAGATTTCGCATAGTTTATAAAATCCGATACCACCAGAAAATATCCTGAAAACCCCATTTCTTTTATCATTTTGATTTCGATCTCTAGTCTTTCTCTGTATTTCTTTGCATTTTCCTCCGAGATCCCATTTTCTTTCAGCCTATCCTCGAGTCTTTCCCTTGAGAGATGTGCCATGTGGTCGTCCAGCGACTTCCCGTTTTCAAGCTCGAAAACAGGCAGCTTGTAGCCGTTTGCCTTGAATTCAAAATCGCACCTTTCCGCAACCTCCAGGGTACGCTCGATCGCATCCTCAAATTCATCCAGATGCACGAGCATCTCTTCTCGGGATTTCAGAAAGTATTCATCCCCTTTGAATTTGAATCTTTTTTCCTCTTTTACAGTCGTGCCGGTTTGTATGCAGAGAAGTATGTCATGGGGCTTTGAATCCGAACGCCTCAAATAGTGGCAGTCATTCGTTGCAACAAGGGGAATCTTAAGGCTCTTCCCGATCTCTTTTAACTTATGATTGACAATTTTCTGTTCCGGTAGGTTGTTTGCCTGAACCTCCAGATAGTATCTGTCGCCAAACATCTCTTTGTACTTCGCCGCAATTCGCAGCGCTCCTTGGAGGTCGTTGTTAAGAATCTGCTTGCAAAGCTCTCCGTTAAGGCAGCCGCTCAGCACTATAAGCCCTTCTCTATGGGAATCTAAAAGCTCGTGATCGACACGCGGCCTTCTATAGAAACCCTCGAAGTAGGCCCTCGTAACTAGCCTTGAGAGGTTCTTATAGCCATCTCCGTTCATCGAGAGAATAATTAAATGATGGTTTTTCTCTTCCTGAGACTTATCTTGTCTCGC
>Ga0187893_10003855_pt1 | contig 29500 bp, 32 predicted proteins | sample MA1701074metaG_FD_139574 | JGI IMG/M metagenome (GOLD analysis project Ga0187893, IMG submission 139574) | White microbial mat communities from a basaltic lava cave in the Kipuka Kanohina Cave System on the Island of Hawaii, USA - MA170107-4 metaG ...
CTGCGCGCCGTCACGCTCGGGGCGACCCTTCCCTCTCTCGGGCCCGCCGGCTAGGGCTCACGACTGCCGAAGGCAAGCGCCGCCAAGGCTCCCTCGGTGGCCAGGCCGCGGCCCCACCATGCCCTGTGTAGCTCGAACCCCACCTCGATCTTGTCGGGTTCCGGCCAGTCAGTGAGCTCGTCGAGGCCGATCCTGCCGATCCAGGTGCCCGTAGTCTTGACGATAGCCGCCCACGGGCCGAACCCGTTCACCCGCCATTGGCGCAAGCTACTCTCGTGGAGGTTGTCGATTCGCTGCGGTGGCAGGTTTCGCTGGCCGACGACGGCGGGGTCACTCAGAAGACGCCGAAGTTCGACGCCGTCTTCCTCGCGCCAGGGACGCAAGAAGAGGCGATCCGTCTCCACCGCCTCACTACCCCACCGCTACCGTCGCCGCCGGGCAGCCGGTGAAGTCGGCCCGCTCCAGTGGTTGGTCAGGCGGCGGGCGGCCCGTCCTCCGTGGGCGTCAGGATGACGGTTCATCGACGGTGATCGCGAACGTCTTCGCGTAGCGCGGCTGCTTCTTGGCGAGTGCGACCACGGTGAGCCTGTACTCGCCCGGGCGCGGCTCCACGATGTCGAAGTTGATCCAGCCGCTCTTCGCGTGAGGAATGTTGCTCGGCGGCCAGTAGTAGTAGATCCTCTGCGCGTCCTTCTTCAGGGTCCATGTCGAATGGTACAGGTTCGCCACGAGGCCCGTTCGAGCATCTTTGCGGAGGGCCTCCGCGGCCGCGATAGTGACCATGGACTTGAGCCCCCGGTTGCGACCGGCAGAATCCTCGAGCGCGCGCGGGGTCTCCTCCAGCGGGTAGTGCGCGCTTGACGCTTCCCACCGCGGCGCGGCAGTATCGCGCCGTGGGTCAGCGCTCCGGGATCGACGTCGGCGACCCGTGGGAGGCCATCGAGGCGTGCTATGCGCGCGGGTGGACCGACGGCCTGCCCGTGGTGCCTCCCACCGATGCGCTGGTGGACCGCATGCTCGCCGCCGGTCCATGGGCCACGGGGGACGTGTTGCTGCACGAGCCCGTGCGCGATCGCGCGGTGACGGCGGAGAAGGCGGCGATCAACGCGGTGATGGCGGGCTGCCGGCCGGAGTACTTCGCCGTGGTGGGCGCCGCGCTCCAGGCCATCGGCGATCCCGCCTTCATGCTCCACGGCCCAGCCACCAGCACGGGCGGCTCCGCCCTCATGGTTATCGTCAACGGGCCGATCGCTGGGCGGCTCGATCTGAATGCGGGCGCCAACCTCTTCGGCCCCGGCGCGCGCGCCAATGCCACCATCGGTCGGACGCTCAGGTTGGTCCTGCTCAACTGCCTGGACTGCCGGCCGGGCGTGCTCGACAAGTCGACCCAGGGCTGGCCGGGAAAATACTCGCTCTGCTTCGCCGAGGACGAGGCCCAGAGCCCGTGGGAACCGCTGTCCGTCTCCCGCGGCGTCCCCGTCGGGCGCTCCGCCGTGACCGTCTACGCCGCCGAGTCCGGACACAACGTCCTGAGCCACGGAACGGGCGATCCCGAGCGCCTGCTGGCCTGCTTCGCCGACGCCCTGGCCGGGCTTGGCAGTCTGAGCCCGGGCCGGTCCGTGGTTGTCTTCGCCCCCGAGCACGCGCAGCACCTCCGCCGCGCCGGCTGGACGCGGCCCCGGGTGCAGCAGTGGCTCTACGACCACGCCTGGCGCTCGCTGGCCGACCTCAAGCGCGGGGGCAAGGTCGAGCCCGCCTTCTACACCAACCCTGACCTCGTGGACTGGCTCTACCGCGACGCGCCCGGCGGCCGGCCCGAGCCTCCGCCCGCTCCGGAGGATGCCGACCGCGCCGCGCCCGCCGACGAGGCCGTGCGCGTGCACCGGGGCCTTGGCCCGCAGGACATCTTGCTCACGGTGGGCGGCGGCGCCGCCGGCGGCCACTCGGCCTTCTTCCCCTCATGGAGCCGCGGCCGCTCCGTTCCCTTCGTCACCAAGGAGGTGCCAGCATGACCCGCATCCTCGATCCCACGCTCGCCGACGCGGCCGGCCCCGCCGCCCTGCGCCGCGCCCCCAGGCCGCGCGCGCTCCGCGGCCTCACCGTGGGCCTCCTCGCCAACGGCAAGTCCAACGGCATGGCGCTGCTGGACGGCATCGTCGAGCGGCTGCGCGAGCGCCACGGCATCGGCGAGGTGGTGCGCGCGGCCAAGACCAACGCGAGCGCGCCCGTCTCCGACGAGGATACCGAGCGTCTCGCCAAGCGCTGCGCGGTCGTCGTCACCGCCATCGGCGACTGAGGGTCCTGCTCGTCGGGCAGTGTGCTCGACGCCATCACCTTCGAGAAGCGGGGAATCCCGGCCGCGGTCGTCATCACCGAGCCCTTCGTACCGACGGCCGAGGCCATGGCCCGCCTGGCCGGCATGCCCGGCTACCCCTACGCCGTGCTGCCGCATCCTGTGGGCAGCCTGACGCCCGCCGAGGTCGCCCAGCGCGCCGACACGATCGCCGCCCGCGTCGAGGCCCTGCTCCTCGACTGCCTCTGAGGGCGCGGCGTCCTGCGGGAGTCCTGAGCTCGCCTAGGCTGAGGCTAGGGGGAGGAGCCAGCGAAAGGGGGGCGCCTATGGCGGCTATAATCGCTCCCATGCAACGCATGAGCCGGCTCGCCGCAGGCGCCGCGCTCGGCCTCGCGGCTCTCTCGACCTCCTGCAGCGAGAACGTCGTGCGCACGATGGTCCCGTCGCCCATCGTCATGCAGGACGAGCGGCTCGACTTCTCGCGCATGGTCCGGCCCGAGAGCCGCGGCACCGAGGTGAGCGTGCTGTTCGCGACGACGCGCGCGCCGGCGCCACCGGAGGCGCCCGAGCGCTATACGAGCCGCGCGGGCGACGCGGCGCGCCTCGGCGTCGCGCGGGTGCAGCTCGGCGAACCAGGGTGGTCGTTCGACGAGCTCGTCAGGTCCGACCGCACGAGCCGCCCGGAGGCGCCGCGTCCGGCGCGCGTGGTCGCGGTCGAGGAGTTCGGCGTGTTCGGCGCGCCGGGCAGCGAGGCCGAGCGGGAGTTGGTCGCGGCCATCGACCGCCAGGTCAAGCACTCGCCCAGCGGCTCCGTGGTGATCTACGTGCCCGGCTACCGGTCGACCTTCGACCAGGTGATGGTGCTGATGGGCAGCTGGGCGCACTTCCTCGGGCGCTACTCGCCGATGATCGCGTTCTCCTGGCCCACGGGTACGTGGGTGTGGAACTATCTGTTCGACTGCCCACGCGCGCGCGCCTTCGTGCCCGACATCGCGCGGCTGATCGCGCTCGTCGGCGAGCGCAGCCAGGCGCAGCGCCTGAATTTGCTGGCCTTCAGCTGCGGCTCGCCGCTGCTGGCCGAGGCGCTGGTGCAGCTGCGCGAAGCGCACCCGGACGAGGACGCCGAGGCGTTGCAGCGGCGCTACCGCATCGCCAACGCCATCTTCGTCGCGGCCGACATCGACCTGCAAACCTTTGCCCGCTCGCACCTGCCGGCGCTTACGGATATCGCGCGGCGCACGGAGGTGTACCTGTCGGAGAACGACGGCGCGCTGAAGTTCGCGGCGCTGCTGGCGCGCGCCTCGCGGCTCGGACGGCCGCGCTTGGAGGAACTCACGCGCGAGGACCTGGAGACGTTGGCGAGCAACGAGCGCCTGGTCAGCGTCGACGTAACTGACGTCTACGGCCCGCATGAGCTGACCGGCATGCGCGGCCACGGCTACTGGATCGCGAACCAGCGCGTCTCCAGCGACGTGCTGCTCTCGATGATCTATCCCTTCGACCCGGCCTGGCGCGGCCTCGTGCACGGGCCGGGGCTCGGCATGTGGACCTTCCCCGACGACTACCCGCGGCGCGTCGGCGACGCCGTGTACCAGGCGGTGCCCGAGGTGCGCCGCGAGGGGCCTTAGACTCGGCGTCCTGACGCTCCTGTAGCGTCCGTTGGGTTCACTGATGTTCGGCCCCCCTTAGCGTTCTTGGCCTTGGGGGCCGCCGGTAAGTCCTTCATCTTCTTCGCCCTGTTCTGCGGCGCCCGCTTTGGGCTCTTCTTGGGCCGATGCGACGCCGCGGAGTTCAGCGACTAAGCCGGGGTAGCCCCGAGCGGTTCAGGTACACGGTGTCTCCTTCGACGCGTACCTGATAGGTGGGCACATCGGCGGCGGCGGGGCCGCTGAGTAGCTTGCCGGTGCGCACATCGAACTGGGCGAAGTGCAACGGGCACTCGATGACATGGCCGTCGAGCGTTCCCCTCGAGAGGGGCGCCTGCCGGTGACCGCAGGCATCCTGCAGCGCGTAGAAGGCGCCGTCGACATTCGCCAGCAGCACACGCTCGCGGTCGACGGCCACCCACATCATGGCGCCCGGCGACAGCGCGGACGCCCTGGTCACCGGCACGAACCCCTCCAGCATGCCGCGCCGATCCGGAACGGGAGCTAGTTCAGCTTGAAGCCGAACAGGTGCGCGGCATTTCCGGACGTGATCTTGCGCAGGTCCTCCTCGGGAGTCCCGGCAAAGATGCGCTCCAGGAACTCCCGCGACTTCGGCCAGGTCGACTCGGCGTGGGGGAAATCGCTGCCCCAGAGCATGTTGTCGACACCGATCGTGTCGCGCAGCTGCACCCCGAGGTCGTCCTCCATGAATTCCACGAACATGTTGCGGTGCCAGTAGTCACTCGGCAGGAGCCCATCCCTCGACTTCCAGCCCCGCGTGAACACCGGCCGCTCTCGATACGTGAAGTCCATTTGCTTGAGCCAGTGAGGAATCCAGGCCATCTCGTGCTCCACGGAGCCGACCTTCAATCGGGGGTGCCGATCGAAGACGCCGGCGAAGACCATGGCCGACAGCGAATAGCGCACCCAGTAGTCCGTGGTGGACCGGCCCGCCCCCGTGAGCTCGCTGAGATCCATGGTGAACTCGCAGCCCGGGATGCCGCCGCGCGGCGTGCCGATGTGCAGGAGCAGCGGCAGCCCGACGTCCTGTGCGGTCCACCAGAGGCGCTCGTAGAGCGGATGGCGATAGGGCCGATCCGCCAGCGGCGAGACGGGAATGAACGCCCCCACCAGTCCGAGCTTCGCGCAGCGCTCCAGCTCTCCACAGGCGTCTTCCACGTCGTCCACGTTGAGCATGGCGATGCCCTTGAGGCGGTCGGGGTAGGGTTTGCAGAAGTCCGCAATCCAGTCGTTGTACACGCGGCAGATGGCGGAGAGCAGGGCACTGTCCGGGATGCGGTACCAGAAAAGGCCCTGGCTCGGCTGCAGACAGGCCCCCCACACCCCGTCCATCTCGTTCTCTTTGATCATGGCCTGCGGATCGTAGGCGGCGAGCCTGACGTCGTCCCACCTGCCCAGAAAATCGATCTGGGAGGGGTCTTCGAACCGCTGTCCCGCCTGCATCACCGCGCCCAGGGTGCCGACCTGCTGTCCGTCGATGAACCACGCGTCGTACTCACGACCCGTCGGCGTTTTCAGCCGCTCCATCCGAGGCGCTCGATCTTTGAATCTGGGCTCGATACGGCCCGTGTACAGGTCCGGTGGCTCGACAATGTGGGAATCGGCCGAGATGAGCTTGTACGCTGTCATCGCATACCTCCCCGGGTGAATCGAAAGCGGCCTCCGGTCATTTGACGCCTCACGCGGCCTGGTTGGCGGGATCCCCTCCTTGCGTCGCACGTCGTTCGGTGGAGCAACCGTACGTCTGCGCGCCTTCGTTGTCAAAGGCGGCGGATTGCTACCCGGCCGGGGAGCGACTAGGATTCGCAGCATGAAGATCACGGACGTGACCGTCAGGCGGTACAGCGTCTCGCGCGATCCCCGGGCGTACGCGGCGGACATTCACATCGTCGAGGTCCACACAGATACCGGGGTGAGTGGCATGGGATTCGTGACCGCCGCCACCGTCACCAGCGACATCGCGGCAACCCTGGTCCGGCGGATTCTGAAGGCGGCCGTGGTCGGCGAGAATCCGCTGCTCACGGAGGACCTCTGGCGGCGGATGCACGAGGCCATCCCGCGCCGCGGTGGCGAGGGCATCGTGCGGGCCTGCATGGCGGGCGTCGATTTCGCCCTGTGGGACCTGAAGGGCAAGCTCCTGAACGCCCCGGTGTCGGCGCTCCTCGGCGGCCGGCGCCCTCGGGTCGCGACCTACGCGAACTGTGCCCACGGTCTGCCGCCTGACACGCTGGCGGCGAAAGCGGCCGAATACGTGCAGCGCGGTCATACCGCGCTGAAGATCCGCGGCTCCTTCGTATCGGTGCAGGAAGCGACCGAGCGCGTGAAGCACGTCCGCGAGGCCATCGGGCCCGACGTCAGGCTGATGGTGGACGTCAACGGCACCTGGGACGTCGATACCGCGATCGAGCAGCTCAAGCGCTGGGAGCGGTATGACGTGTACTGGCTCGAAGAGCCAGTACCGCCCGACGACATCCCCGGCTACGTGAGAGTCCGGCAGCGGGCGGGGCGCACCTACATCGTCGGTGGCGAGCAGCACGTCGGGGTGCTGGAATTCCGCCAGCTCATCGAGCAGGGCGCCGTCGACATCGTCCAGCCCAACGCGGCGATCACGGGTGGCATCACGGACTGGCTCCGCATCCACGCTCTCGCCACGCTCTCGAGCGTGCCGGTGTCGCCGTGGGATCTCCAGATGGTGCACGTGCACCTAGCGGCCGGGCTTCCCAACGTCAAGTGGATCGAGTACTTCATGGCCGACAACCCGTTGCTCGAATTCCAGAGCCGGCTGTTCAAGGGGCCGCTCCTACGCGAGGAGACTACGGGGGATGGGATCTTCCTCGTGCCGCCGGACGCCCCCGGCCTTGGCCTGGAGCTGGACGAGGCGGTGGCCGCCGCCGCCCTCGTCGCGGAGTAGGATCACTTAGCGCCGCTCCTCCAGGATGATGGCGGCGATCCGCTCGGCCAGGGCGGCGATGGTCTTCGACGGGTTCAGGCCCAGCGCTTCGGGGACGATGGCCCCGTCGGCCACGTAGAGGTTGGGGTAGCCGAAGATCTCACCGGCGTGTGCAAATATCTCATGCGGATTGACATCTAAAAGCATACGAATTAATGTCCATCGTATGCGGACCACGCTGGACATACCTGAGGAGCTTATCGAGGAGGCACGCCGACTGCTCGGGTTCAAGTCCAAGACCGACACGGTCGTGGTGTCTCTCCGAGAGCTGATCCGGCGTCGAAGGATCGAGGAGCTCAAGACCCTCCTCGGCAAGATCGACCTCGACGTGGACGTTTGGGCGTCCCGGCGTCGCCCCCGCCGGCGATGATCTGCGTCGACACCTCGGTGTGGGTGACGGCCTTGCGCCGCGCCGCGAGCGCGGAGGCCCGCCACCTCTCCGAGTTGCTCGACATGGATGATGTCGCCCTGCCCGCGCCCGTGCGGGCAGAGATTCTTTCTGGCGCCTCGCGGCGAGACCGCCCACGCCTGCGCAGCACCTTGTCGGCGCTGCCCGTGTTCTATCCGGAGTCAGCGACCTGGCAGCGTATCGACGGCTGGATCGAGCAGGCCGGCGATGCGGGCGAGCGCTTCGGGGTCATGGACTTGCTCATTGCGGCGATCGCGGCGGAGCAGCAGGCGGCCGTGTGGTCCCTCGACGACGATTTCGCGCGCATGTCCCGGCTCCGGTTCGTCGAGCTTCATCGTCCCCGCTGACGTCCTCGTCCCACAAACGCCCCCCGAGCGACTGGCCACTGCTTCCGCAGTTCTGCCGCCTCAACGACCGGTCCCCCGCGACGCGTCCACCGCCGCCTACGCGAGCCTTGACGTGCGGTGCCCGTGCTGACCGTGGGGGACGTGGGGGCGGGGACGCCGGGTCAAGGTGTCCGTCTCGTTCCGGAACTGGCCTGCCTGCTGCGCCCTTGACCGCGCCTGACGGAGGCTACATTATGATGTTAGTACATCGACCCACAGGAGAGTATCGATCGCCTCCTATCACCGAACCCAAGTGCTCCTCGAGGGCTGGCAGCACGCGGCCCTAAAGAGTCTTGCCGAGCGAGAGGGGGTGAGCGTCTCCGATCTCGTCCGGCGGATCGTGTCCCAACGCCTCCGTCCTCGTCCGGCCTCGCGCAAGGGACTGACGGTCATCGCCGCCATCGGTCGCGACCGGAGGGCCGCCGGCCGCGACCATGACCGATGGCTGTACGGGTCGGATGACTCGAGGTGACGGGTCAACGGCTCTTCGTCGACACCGGGGCGTGGTTCGCCTACGTGAACGGCGCCGACCCGGACCATCAACACGTTCGGCAAATTCTCGATCATGCCTCTGCCCGTCTGGTTACCTCCAGCTACGTTTTCGACGAGACAATCACCCTCACCCAGGCTCGTCTTGGCCACCGACGAGCGGTCGCGGTCGGTCGGACGCTGCTCGATCTCGCTGTCGTCGAGTTGCTCTCAGTGACCCCCGCTGACGAGCGGGCGGCCTGGTCCCTGTTCGAGCAGCGCGGCGACAAAGCGTACAGCTTCACCGATTGCACAAGCTTCGTCCTGATGCGGCGGGGGAGAATCGCGGCGGCGGTAGCCCTCGACGAGCACTTTGCCCAGGAGGGGTTCGCCGTGGTTCCCGAGAGGCGGCCAAGGCGGTAAGGGCCTGGCGCTCGTGCGCTTGACACAACGAGCTACGCGGCGCACTGTTTCTGGCCAGGATCAGCCCGTTCATCGTCGACGCTCACCGAATCACCCAGAAGGAGGCAGCCATGGCCATAACCCTCTCCCACGGGGGGCCCACCATCTACCAATGTCCGACGCGCTCCCGACAGGTGCTGGTCGGCACAATTGAGGGAGTGGTGTGCATGGAACGCGATGCGGTCGGCCCGGGGTGGCATGTCGCTGACCGCACGTTGACCGACAAGCACATTCATGCGCTTCTGGTCGAGCCGGAGAGCGGTACCATCCTGGCCGGGGCGAACCGCGGCTCCATCTTCGCGAGCATCGATGAGGGCCGCACCTGGGAGCGCCGAGATCAGGGGCTCACCGAGCCCGATGTGTACAGTCTCGCCTGTGCCCGCCTGCCGGGCGGCCCACGAATCTTTGCGGGAACGGAGCCGGCGCATCTGTTCTACAGCGATGATCTTGGACGCCACTGGGCGGAGCTGCCCGCCCTACGCGCGACGGATACCTCGGCCTGGCGCTTCCCCGCTCCCCCCTATATTGCCCATACCAAGCATATTGCCGTCCACCCCTCGCACCCGCATACGCTGTGGGTGGGCATCGAGCAGGGCGGCCTCCTGAAGAGCACCGATGCCGGCGCCAGCTTTCAGGTGATCCCGGGAATGGACGAGGACGTGCACCGTACCCTGATCAATCCCCTCCGGCCCGATCAGATGTACGTCACCACCGGGGTCGGGATGTACGTGACCGCCGACGGTGGCCGGAGCTGGGAGCAGTGGACAGATCAGCAGCACGAGATCGGCGGCTATCCCGACCTTCTCGTGCATCATCCCAGAAGACCGGACCTCATGTTCATTGCCTCCGCCCTGAAAGGGCCGGGGAGCTGGTATCGAGAGCACTACGCGGGCTCCCGAATCTCCAAGAGCACCGACGGCGGTCAAACCTGGCAGCCCGTGCGCAACGGGTTCCCGGAGCGGCTGCGCACGGCCTTCGAGGCCATGTGTCTGGAAGACTGGGGAGAGTCGTTCTCGCTCTTCGGAGCGACGGCAACCGGCGAAGTGTGGGTCAGCGATGACGGCGGTGAACACTGGTGCCTGGCGCTCCAGGGTCTGGCCCCGATCTCCAAGGGCTCGCACTACGCGGCCTTTGTGGCGGCCTGAGCCGATTATGAGTTCGACCACCGCGATCGTCGGCAGCGGCCGGTACACCGTCACCGTATCAACGGTGCTCAGGCGTCGGTGGCTCCAACGGGTGGACGGCTAGCGCGGAGCGGAGATTCCGCGCGAATTCCTCGAGGAGCGTGTCGGCCTTCTTCCGGATGACAGGCTGACCGAACTCGCCAATCCGGCCGAGCACGGCGAGGTCGGTGTCGATCCGGACGCGCGTGCCGACCTCGGCCGGCACCAGCGTGAGACTCAAGCGGGCGCGGATCCCTCCGCCCAGCCGCCGGTCGTTCGCCTCGGCGCGCATGCGCGCCCGCCACGCCTCGCGATCCGCTTCCTCCACGGTGATGGTGCCCTCGAGGGCGAGACGGATGGGACCGACCCCAATTCTTAGTCCGCCTCGGTAGGCGCTGGCGTCCACCGCCTCGATGCGCTCGACGCCTGGCACGCAGCGCCCGACCGCAGGGACATCCATCAGGAAGTCCCACAGGCGCTCGCGCGCCACCGGGATCAGGCACTCCTGGGTAAACGTCACCGGACGCCCCGCACGGCTCGGCGCGCTGCCTCCCACGCCTGCGTGAGCGCCCGCACGACCATGACGGCCGTCATCTCGCGCTTGTACGCGGCCGATCCCCGGTGATCGCTCAGCGGATCGACATCGGCCCGGGCGGCGTCACCCGCGGCCCGGAGCAGGCTCTCATCGAGCCGCTGGCCCGCGAGCTGCGCCTCCGCTGACGGGCTGCGGAGCGGCGTCATCCCGACCGAGCCGAGCCCGATCCTCGCCTCGCGGCAGCGCTCCCCGTCCGACTCCAGGGTGACCGTCGCGGCAACGGCCACCGTCGCGTAGTCATCGACGGTCCGGGGGAGGAACTTGATGAAGCTCGCTCCGCTCGCCGGGGGAAGGAGCGGAACGCTGACCGCGGTGATGACCTCACCCGGCTCGAGCGCGGTCTCGTAGTAGCCGCGGAAGAGCTCGGCGAGCGGCAGTTCGCGCCGGCCCCCGGACTGTCGGATTTCGACCCGGGCGCCGAGGGCCAGGAGCGTCACCGGCGGATCTTGATTCGGGTCGGCGTGAGCGAGGGCTCCGCCGACGGTTCCCATGTGCCGGATGCGGATCGTCCCCACCCGGCGGAAGGTCTCGGCCAGGACGGGCAAGCGCTCCCGAAGGAGCGGGGCCAGCTCCGCGTCACGGTGAGTCACGAGGGCCCCGAGGCGAACGGCGCCGTTCGTCGCCTCGACCCGGTCGCACCCCGGCACCTCCCGCAGGCTCACCAGGCAGGCCGGGCGCAGGAGACGCTGTCGCAGCATGGTTACCAGGGCGGTGCCGCCGGCGATCGCCTTGGCCTCGTCGCCGTACTCCTGAAGGATGGCGAGCGCTTCGTCGAGGCTACGCGGCGCGCGATAGTCGAAGGCGTTCACGGTCTCGCCTGGGCGGCCGCCCGGATCGACTCGACGATCTTGTAATAGCCCGTGCACCGGCAGAGATTTCCGAGCATCCACTCCCGGATCTCTGCCTCACTCGGGTTCGGGTTCGTGTCGAGGAGCGCTTTGGCCGCCACGACCTGACCCGGCGTGCAGATCCCGCACTGAAAGCCCCCGAAGTCGATGAACGCCTGCTGGACGGGGTGGAGGCGCTCATCCTCGGCGAGGCCCTCGATAGTCGTGACCTCGCGGCCGTCGGCGAAGGCGGCCAGCGCGATGCATGAGCTGATCATCTTGCCATCGAGCAGGACGGTGCAGGCGCCGCAGACCCCCACCCCGCAGCCTTCCTTGGAGCCCGTGAGCCCGAGATCGTAGCGGAGGCAGTCGAGGAGCGTGCGGTAGCTCGGCACCTCCACGTCGTGGGATGTTCCGTTCACGGTGAGGCGGATCACGCCGGCTTCTCCCTGAGCGCAAAGTAGACCTTCTCGGCCGTGATCGGCAGGTCGAGGATGCGCACCCCGCACGCATCGGCCACGGCATTGGCAATGGCGGGCGCGACGGCGCTGATGCTGCCCTCCCCGATGGCCTTGGCGCGGAACGGGCCCGGTCCCACCAGGTCCTCCAAGAGCACAGTGGTGAGGGGCGGAATGTCGGCGACCGTCGGGAGCTTGAAGTCGCCGAGGCTGAGTGTGCTGATGCGGCCGTCCTCAGTGCCGAGCTCTTCGCTCAGCGCGAATCCGAGCCCCTGGATCAGCCCGCCCTCGATCTGTCCCTGGTGGCCGAGGGGGTTGATGATGGTGCCCACGTCGTGCGCCGTGGTGAAGCGGCGCACCGTCACCTGACCCGTCTGGGGATCGACGGCGACCTCGGCCACCTGGGCCGTGAAGGAGGTGACGGCGGCGTGTGCCCGGGCATCGTAGAAGTACGAGGCCTCCAGCGTCCGGCCGTCGCGCGCGGCCGCCTGCGCGATGGTGGCAAACGAGGCCCCGGGTGTCCCGACCTTCTCCGCTTCGGCGCGAATCTGCTCCTTGAGCTTCTCGGCCGCGTGGTAAGCGGCGCGCCCGCCCGTGTGGGTGACGCGGCTGCCGCCCACGCCCGAATCAGTCTCGAAGGTGTCGGTGGTGGCGAGCTCGACCTGCACCTCGTCGAGGGACAGGTCGAGGACTTCGGCCACGATCTGCCGGAGTACCAGGTGGGCGCCCGTCCCGGTGTCGGGCAGCCCGATCACCAAGGCCACCGTGCCCTTGCTCTCCAGGCGCACGTGCGCGTTGGTGAAGCCCACCCCGATGTGGCGGTGCGTCATCGCCACCCCGCGGCCGATCCAGGGCCCTGGCTTCTCCCGGGACCAGTCGCTCGCCTTCAGGGCCGCCTCGAGAGTCTCCTTGGCGCGGCCGTGCTCGAGGTGGTGGCCGTTGGCAAGGCGATCGCCATCGGCGAGCAGGTTCCGTCGCCGGAACTCCGCCGGGTCGAGCCCCAGCTCCTTCGCGATCATATCCATGTGCGACTCCCCGGCGAAGACCATCTGCGGCTCGCCGGGCGACCGGGCATGCCCGCAGGGGATGCTGTGGGTGTAGACGCAGAGCGATTCGATCGCGAGATGCGGGATGCGGTAGACGCCCGCGCCCATGCCGGCGCCGCCCAGGTTCACGCTCGGTGCCGGCTTGAACGCGGCGTAGGCCCCGGCGTTGAAAAGCGCCCGCACGCGCCGGGCTACGATCCGCCCGTCATTCGTCACCCCGGTGCGCACGGTGATGATCGACGGATGACGCGGATTGCCCGCCATCAGCTCCTCCGCGTAGCTCATGACCATCTTCACGGGCCGCCCGGTCACGCGGGCCAGGTGATAGGCGAGCGGCAGGTCCATCAGCGAGCCCTTGCCGCCGAAGTCACCGCCGATCGGGGTCAGGTTGACGCGGATCTGCCCCTTGGGGAGCTGGAGCGCGTGGGCGAGCAGCTCCTTGAGGCGGAAGGGCATCTTGTTTGACGCCCACACCTGCACCCGACCGTCGTGGTCGATGGCCACCACACCCGCGTGGGGCTCGAGGTAGCCGTGATGGGCGAGCTGGGTGCGGAAAGTGTGCTCGAAGATTCGATCCGCCTCGCGGAATCCGGCTTCCACGTCGCCCAGCGCGAAGCGGAGAACCGACTGCACGTTCGGGTGCGGCCGCTCGGGCGGCGCGCCCTCGTAGGCGCCGGGGTTCTCGTGCACGAGGGGGGCGCCGTCCTCGATCGCCGCCGCGGCATCGACGACAGCCGGCAGATCCTCGTACTCCACGTCGATAAGGGCGAGGGCCTCGTCCGCAATGTCCGGATCGAGCGCCGCTGCCACCGCGACCTTCTCGCCGATGAAGCGCACGCGGTCGCGCGCCAGCACCGGCATGTCGAACATGCGCCGTCCCACCAGCACGTCCGGGAGGTCCCGCGCGGTGAGGACGGCCAGGACGCCGGGGAGCGCCCGCGCCATCGCCGTGTCGATGCGGATGATCCGCGCGTGGGGCAACGGGCTGCGGAGGACCTTGCCCCAGACGAGTCCGGGCAGGGTCACGTCGGCGGAGTAGCGGGTCGCGCCGCTGACCTTCTCGATGCCGTCGAGCCGGCCGATGGGCTGTCCAACAATCCGGTGTGCCATCGAAGGTCCTTTCGCTCGGAATGGCTGGTGCCAGCGAGGATAGAGCGAACCCGAGGCGCCATCAAGACGCTCAGGGCCCGCTCACCGTTGGACACTAGCTCAGCTAGCTGGCGTCGAGCGAGTCGAACGTCCAGCGCTCGAGCGGGACCATGGATTCGAGGTCGGGTTCGAAGGCCACCCCGTAGCCAGGAGTGGCCAGCGAGCCGAGGCGCAGCCGGCCGCTCTCGATGGAGAGCCAGGCCTCCCGCTCGTCGCCGGTGTAGAGGTCGCCGTGGTAGCGCACCGCCGCCGCCCGCTCTCGCGGTGAGCAGTGGGCGAGGCCGCGGACGTAGTGGTGGCCGTTGCGCTCGACGTGGGCGATTCGGAGCGCCCGCACCGTGGCCAGGTCTTGCTGTAGCGGCACCACCGGGACGTTGGTGAGGTCCTCCGCGCTCATGAAGAGTCGCTCGGCCTCGGGCCGCCCCGCGTTCAGCCGCTCGACGAGGGATCGGTTGAGGAATGACTTCATGATGCCCTTGCAGTTCTTGGTGGAGACCCCGCGGTAGCCGAGGCCGAGGGCGCGCGCGAAGGCCTCGAGATCGCCATCGCTCTCGTCGATGATGATGGGCACCCGGCGGGCGAGGGCGCCGAGACCCTCGGTGGCTCCGGGGTCCAGGGCGATGGCGCGATCGAGCGGCTGCTCGATGAATACGGTCGAACGCCACAGACGGGCGAGAGGCGGCGCCGTCTCGATGGCCTCCACCAGGGCCGCGAACTCGGCCATGGTCTTGTACTGCTCGTTGCCGTCGAGGGTGACGAGGTAGTCGCCCGCGATCAGCTGGTCGAGGGTGGCCGCGATGCGAGTGAGGCGCTCCACATCCGCCTCGACGTTGCCCCCGACCTTCAGCTTGAAGTGGCGGAGCCCGTGCGTCTGTACGCACTCCTCCAGGGTCTGAGGCAGGCCGTCGCGCAGCCAGCCGTCGGCCGGTACATCCCCTGCGACGATGGGATCGACCAGGCCCACCGTGTGGCGAACGGCGATCGAGTCGGCCGGGGTCTGACGCGCCCACGCCAGCAGGTCGGTCCGGGAGAGCGTGCGATGCACCGCTTCGGGGCGGATCCCGAGCACGTCGTCACGCAGCATGCCCAGGACATCGCGGCCGGACAGGCGTCCGGCCGCGTCGGCCAGCGCCCGCTCGAACAGCGACGACCCGAAGCTTGCGGTGAGGCCGTTCAACCCAAGCTCGGGCCCGCGCCGCGCGCACTCTGTGTAAGCCTCGGACCACACCTCGAAGAGGGGCCGCGGCGCCCGGGCCGCATCGAGGTAGGCAGCTTGCGCGGTGCGGATCGCTGCGAGCTGGTCCCTCACATTGTCGCGGAAGCTCTTGGCCGGATCCTTGTCAAACCACTTGGGCGGCAGGTTGTCGGCGGCGAATCCGCGCCCGCGCCGCCCGTCGGCCGCCTCGACCTCCACCGCGAGGTGGAGCAGCGGAAAGTGCGTGAGGGTGACCGCGCCGTAGCGGAAGGGTAGGCGCGTGCGCAGATTCCGCAGGTGGCAGGAAGCGGACTTGAGCGCGAGGGCCAGACTCATCGGCCCCGTCTGGAGCCTTCCGTCATTCAGGTCCGGGGCGTGCTGAGCGGAAGGAAGGCGCGGCCGGCCGAAGTTCCGCCGTTGACGGCCAGCACCTCGCCCGTCACGTAGTCGGCGAACGGTGAAGCCAGGAAGAGGGCGGCGTTGGCGATGTCGTGCGCCGTGCCGGCCCGGCCCCAGGGGATCTGGGCGGTCAGGGCAGCTTCGTACTCCTCGCTGATCGGCGACGTCTCGCTGTCCACCTTGACCAATCCGGGGGCGATACAGTTCACGTTGATGCGCTGGGCCGCCAGCTCCAGCGCCAGCACCCGGGTGAACATGACCACCGCCGCCTTGGAGGCGCAGTAGTGGGAGGCGCCCACCCGCCCGCTGGCGTAGGCACCGGAGGCGATCGTGATGATCTTGCCCGCGCTCCCCCTCGCGACCATGCGGCGCGCCGCCGCCTGGCACGTGAGGAACACACCGCGCGCGTTGGTCTCCATCACGCGGTCCCACTCCTCGACGGCCATGTCGAGGACGGGCGTGTTGGGATAGATCCCGGCGTTGGCGACGGCCACCGTGACCGGACCGAGCGCCTTCTCCGCCTCGGCCACGAATCGGGCTACCTCACCTGCGTTGCGCACGTCGACCACCTGCGGGAACACGTCCCGGCCCAGCGCGGCGGCGGCGCGCTTCACTGCGGCCTCGCGCACGTCGCCCAGGGCCACGCGGGCGCCGGCCTGGTGGAACGCGCGCGCGATGCCCTGCCCGATGCCGGCGGCAGCGCCGGTGACCAGCACGGCGCGGTCCTTGAAGTCGAAGGGCATCAAGCCACCTGGGACCGCAACTGCTCGGCGACGATGTCGATCGTCTCGTGGATGGCCGGATAGGTCGAGTACGAGACCTCCAGCGCGATGTGCTGGCAGCCAAGGGCGCGATAGCGGCCCAGTTCCTCGACGATCCTGGCCACGGGGCCCCCGATCACGTGTCGCCCGCGGAGAAGCGCCATGTCCACGGCCGCCCGATGCACGCCCTCGATCAGGATCGGGATGCGCAGCGACAGCGCGGGCTCGCCCTCGCGCCCCGCTTCTCGCCAGAACCGGCGAACCGTTTCCACGCCCTGCCGGAAGGCGTCTGGATCGGTAGCCGTCGCGTGCCAGCCGTCGGCGAGGCGAGCCACCCGGCGCAGGGCGCCCTCGCTGTTGCCGCCGACGTAGAGCGGGGGCCGGGGTTTCTGCAGCGGCAGAGGTGAGAACGTGACGTCGTGCAGGCGATGGCGCCGGGTCACGATCTCCGGGTGGTTCTGCGTCCACAGGGTCCGGAACAGCTCGAGTGACTCCTCGCTCCGGCTCACGCGCTCCTTGAAGGACACGCCCAGCGCATCGAACTCACCCTCGAGCCAGCCGATGGCCGCGCCGACGATCAAGCGGCCGCCCGAGAGCACGTCGACGCTGGCGAGCAACTTGGCCACCGGGATCGGTGACCGATAAGGCAGGATCACCACGCTCGTGCCCAGGGCAATCCGTGACGTCACCGCGGCCAGCCACGGCAGCATCGCGAGCGGATCGAGCATGTGCTCGCGATAGATGAGATCGACCCCGCTGGGGACGATGACGTGGTCGGTGACCCAGATCGAATCGAGGCCGCGTTCGTCGGTGCGGCGGGCGACCTCCTGCATCCGCGGGACCTCGATGGGGCGGCCGTAGTGCGGCAGGCAGATACCGAGCTTCATGGGCGGGGAGTATACCGCGTTAGTTAGCCGGGGACGCCTCCATCGCGGGCGAGGCGGTGGCGCAGCTCCTGCCACCATCTCACTCGCCACCTCCGCGCGCGGCCGCGACTCTCATTCGGGTCCGTTACAACAGCGGAGCCGTGAGCAATCCGTCGAGATCAGCGTGAAAGAGTTGCTCTGGCGAGTCGGCGGGTAGACATCTCAGTGGATGATTGCCGGGCCTTCGTGGGTGTTCACCTCCGCGCCGGCCATTTCGTACCGCCCTGGCCGGCCTCAGCGATAGAGATCCCCCAAGTCGTGCCAGCGCACCACGGCATCGTTCGGACGGCCGCGCTCTCGTGGCGCCGCCTCGCGAGTGAAGATACGGCGCCCGATCGTTGCGTTGCGCCGGTTGGGGTAGAGGCCCACCTTCGCCTCGAGTTCGTCACGCACGGCTCGGGCGGAGCGGACGGCGCCCCACCGGCACTCGCCCAGGTCCGTCCAGCCGTCCTGGCGAATCCCGACCACGTCGATCTGGCAGCGCTTGTCCCAGTACTCCCCCACCTCGAACGGCGCCGCGCCGCGCTCCCGCGAGTACAGGTGGGGGAGAGCCTCCCGGCACAACCCCTCGAAGCAGCTCCCGAGGTAGCCGTCCAGATCAGGACGGATGCGGTCGCGGAAGGCCCGCTCGGGACCCATCTGAGCGAGGTAGCTCGTATTGGGGAACACGAAACGGAACCAGAAGCGGAGCAGGGCGTCGTCCAGCGCAAATCGTACGTGCCGTGCCGCCGTCGGGCCGCCGGTGAGCGGGTAGCGGCGCCTCAAGTAGCCGAGCTGGACGAGCTGCTGGAGGTAGTAGTGCAGGCTACGGTCACCGATCCCGGTCGCTTGCGAGATGTCCCGCGGGGTCACCCGCCCGCCCGCGATGGCGAGGAGGACAGCGAAATAGCTCTCGACCTCGCGCAGCTCCTCGCGCAGGAGGAACTCCGGCTCGTGGCGGAGGGGGGCGTGTTCCTCCAGCACCTCGGCCACCAGGTTGGCCTCGATCGACCGGCGTGCATCGAAGCGGCTCAAGTACCACGGCACGCCGCCGCAGACGAAGTAGGCCCGGGCGCGATCGACCGTCGAGTACGCGGGGTGAAAGAGGGCCGCTTCACGGTAGTCGAACGGGCGCAGCAGGATCTGGGCAGTGCGTCGGCCGAAGAGCGGGCTCTTGCGTCCCAGCACCTGCCGCTCCATGAAGCCTATGTAGGAGCCGCACAGGATCACGAGCGTGCGGCCGCTCGCGCGCCAGCGGCGGTCCCAGAGATCCTGGAGGACGGAGGGTAGCTCGGGACTCGCGGCGACCGTCCACTGGAACTCGTCGAAGACAAGCACGAGCTTCTCGCTTCGCGTCCAGCGGTCGCTCACGGCGGCGAGGGCGTTTTTCCATCCGTCGAAGCTTGCCGTGGCCAGGAGCGGCTCGTCGAGGACGAGGGCGGCGGTCTCGAGAAATTCTCGTCGCTGGAGCGCCCCCGGCGCTTGCTTACCCAGAAAGTACAGGCCGCGGCGCTCCCCCAGAAAGCGGAGGATCAGCTCGCTCTTGCCGACGCGCCTCCGCCCATAGATGGGGATGAGGCTGCTGGCGGGGCCATCGTAAGCCGCCACCAGGGTCCGCAGCTCGGCGGCGCGTCCCACGAATCGGCCAGGGCCCATGCCTCACCATCTATGACAAGTCATAACTTGTCAAGTCACAACTCGTCAAGTTATTCCACGCTCACAGACCGCTCCCGCGCCTACGCCCTGGTGGACGGCATCGTGGCCGAAGGTCGCAAGGCGGGTAGGCCGGACCGGCCCGTGTTATCTTTCACTCCACCGACGCCCCGAGGAGGATCCCCATGAGCGTCATGAAGCGACTGCTCGCCATCTGTGCGGCCCTGGTTGCCCTGGCGACCGGGCTCCCGTCGCCCGTCCCCGCGCAGACCGTCCTGCGTGTGGTGATGCACTCCGACCTCAAGATCATCGACCCGATCTGGACCACCGCCTACATCGTCCGCAACCACGGCTACATGGTCTACGACACGCTCTTCGCCATGGACGCCAAGGGCGAGATCCGAGCGCAGATGGTGGACAAGTACGAGGTCAGCAAGGACCAGCTCACCTACACGCTGACCCTGCGCGACGGTCTGACCTGGCACGACGGCACTCCGGTGACGGCGGAGGACTGCGTGGCCTCGGTGAAGCGCTGGGCGGCCAAGGACTCCATGGGCCAGAAGATGATGAGCTTCGTGAAGGAAATGACGGTCGTCAACCCCAAGACCTTTCGCATCGTTCTGAAGGAGCCGACCGGGCTCGTCCTCGGCGCCCTCGGCAAGCCGTCCTCCAACGTGCCCTTCATGATGCCCAAGCGTGTGGCCGACACGGATCCCAACACGCAGATCTCCGACACCACCGGCTCCGGACCGTTCATCTTCAAGAAGGACGAGTGGAAGCCCGGTGACAAGGCCGTGTACGTCAAGAATCCGAACTACAAGCCGCGGGCCGACGCGCCTTCGGCACTGGCCGGTGGCAAGGTCGTGAAGGTCGACCGCGTGGAATGGCGGGCTATCCCCGACCACCAGACGGCCATCAACGCCCTGCTGGCGGGGGAGATCGACTACATCGAGTCGCCGCCCCACGACCTCTACCCCGTTATCAAGGCCGACGCCAGCGTGCGCCTGGTCAGCCTGAACCCGCTCGGCAACCAGTACACCTTCCGCTACAACACGTTGCACAAGCCCTTCGACAACGCCAAGGTGCGTCAGGCCGTCTTCTACGCCTTCAACCAGGAGGATTTCCTGAAAGGCGTGATCGGCGACGCCACCTACTACAAGACCTGCCAGTCCTTCTTCCCGTGCGGGTCGCCGATGTATACCACCAAGGGCATGGACGGGCTCCTGCAGTCCAACTTCCAGAAGTCGCAGGCGCTACTGAAGGAGGCCGGCTACGACGGCACTGCCATCGTGCTCATGCATTCCACCGACCTCGCCGTGCTCAACAACCTGGCCCCGGTGGCCAAGAACCTCTTGGAGAAGGGCGGGTTCAAGGTGGACATGCAGTCGATGGACTGGCAGACCCTGGTGGCGCGCCGGGCCAAGAAGGACCCGCCGACGGCAGGCGGCTGGCACGCCTTCCTCACCTCGTGGGTCTCGGCCGACATCCTCAACCCGGTGATGATGGGCTTCCTCAACGCCTCATGCGACAAAGCCATGTTCGGCTGGCCCTGCGACAAGGAGATCGAGAGCCTCCGAGACGGCTTCGCCAAGGAGACGAACCCGGCGAAGCAGAAGGCCCTGGCCGAGTCTGCCCAGGTGCGGGCCACTCAGTACCCGACCCACATCCCGCTTGGCCACTGGTTCGGCGCCGTCGCCGCGCGCAAGAACGTCACCGGGATGATGGAAGCCCCCGTCACCGTGTTCTGGAACGTCGAGAAGAAGTAGAGCGCCCGGCGCGGCCGGCGAGGGCGACTCACCCCGCCGGCCGCCCCGCCGTCATGCTGAGCTACGTCGCCCGCCGGATCCTGGCCACCATCCCCGTCATGGCCGTGGTGGCCGTGGTCGTGTTCAGCCTGCTGCGGCTGACCACCGGTGATCCGGCGGCGATCATCGCCGGCGACAACGCCACCTCGCAGGACGTGGCGGCCATCCGCACCAAGCTCGGCCTCGATCGCCCCCTCCCGCAACAGTTCGCCATCTGGATCGCCAGCGTCGCGCGCGGCGATTTCGGGGAGTCGTTCTTCTTCAAGAAGCCCGTCTCGCACCTGATCGCCGAGCGCCTGCAACCCACCTTGGCCCTGGCCACGTGCACCTTGATCCTCGCCGTGTCCATGGCGGTGCCGCTCGGCGTGATCGCCGCCTGGCGGCGCGGCACCTGGCTCGACCGCGGGGTGATGGGCCTGTCGGTGCTCGGCTTCTCGGTGCCGACGTTCGTCATCGGCTACGTGCTGATCTACCTGGTGGCCATCCAGTTCGGCTGGCTCCCCGTGCAGGGCTACCAGCGTCTGGAAGACGGCTTCGGCGGGTTCATCCAGCGGCTGGTGCTGCCGAGCTTCACCCTGGCCGCCGTCTATGTGGCGCTCATCGCGCGGATCACCCGGGCCAGCGTACTGGAGGTGATGAACGCCGACCACGTCCGCACAGCCCGCGCCAAGGGCTTGGCCGACGTCTCCGTGATGCTGCGCCACGTGCTCCGTAATGCCGCCGTGCCCATCGTGACCATCATCGGGCTTGGCATCGCCCTCCTGATCGGCGGGGTGGTGGTCACGGAGTCGGTTTACGCGATCCCCGGGCTCGGACGCCTCACCGTGGACGCCGTGCTGGCCCGTGACTACCCCACGGTGCAGGCGGTCATCCTGCTCTTCTCGTTCGTCTACGTATTCATCAACCTCCTCGTCGATCTGACCTACACCTTGCTCGATCCCAGGATCCGCTATTGAGCACCGTGGCCGACCCCGCCCCCATCGGCGTCCTGGAGCGGGTGCCGGCCACGCGACCGGGCACCGTCCGGCGCATCACCCGGAACCGAAGCATCATCATCGGCGGCGCCATGCTGGCCCTGGTCGCCCTCGTGGGCGGGCTGGCCCCGCTGCTCGGCACCGTGGATCCCGCCCAGGTGGAGCCGGCCCTGCGCAACAAGCGGCCCGGCCAGGTGGTCACCAGCCTGAACGCCGACGGCACCCGGACCGAGCGGACGCTCTGGATGGGCACCGACAGCCTCGGGCGCGACGTCTACAGCCGCGTCGTGTACGGCGCGCGGGTCTCCCTGGCGGTGGGGGTGACGGTGGCCCTGCTGAGCGCCGCCATCGGCCTGGTGATCGGGGTCGTCTCCGGCTACGTGCGGGCCCTGGACACGATCGTCATGCGCGTGATGGACGGTCTCATGTCCATCCCGGGAATCCTGCTGGCCATCGGCCTGGTGTCGCTCTCACGGGCCGGGCTGCGCACGGTCATCATCGCCATCGTCATCCCCGAGGTGCCGCGGGTGGTCCGGCTCGTCCGGTCCGTGGTGCTCTCGATCCGCGAGGAGCCGTACGTGGAGGCGGCGGTGGCCCTCGGGGCGCGCACGCCGGCCCTGCTCGTGCGCCACGTGGTGCCGAACACGGTGGCGCCGCTCATCGTGCAGGCTACCTTCGTCTGCGCCTCGGCCATCCTGATCGAGGCCACCTGGTCGTTCCTGGGCGTCGGCATCCCCCCCGCCACGCCCACCTGGGGCAACATCATGGCCGAGGGGCGTACGCTCTTCCGCGTCTTCCCGCACAACATTCTCTTTCCTGGCATCCTGCTCGCTGTCACCGTGCTCGCCGTCAACATGCTGGGCGACGGCCTGCGCGACATGCTCGATCCCAAGACGCGCAAGCAGGTGTGAGACCGCCCACCATCATGCTGCGCTCGCGCCTCGCCTGCGTGGGCTGCCACCAGCGCTGAGCGGGACCGTATCCGATGCGAGACATTGACCCATCCGAGCGCCCGGCCTAGGCTGTATCCGGGAATCGTTGTATCCGGGAGTGGCACATGGCCTACCCATTCGGGTATACGCGCGGATGGACTCGAGCCGACTACGACCGGCTGATCGCCGAGGGCGCCTTCGACCACGGGGAGCCGGTCGAGCTGCTCGGGGGCGAGCTGATAGCGCGTGAACCCCAGGGGAGCTATCACGTCACCACCATCGCGTTGGCGGCCCACGCGCTGGAGCGGGCTTTTGGCCCCGGGTGGACGGTGCGGCAGCAGGCGCCCATTGCTCTCGACGACGAATCAGAACCCGAGCCTGACCTCGCCGTGGTCCGTGGCGAACCGATCGATTTCCTCGACGGCCACCCCGCGCGGCCAGCCCTCGTGGTCGAGGTTGCTGAGACCTCCCTCAAGCTTGACCGCGATTTCAAGGGCGCGTTCTACGCCCGGGCTGGGTTGCCAGAATACTGGATCATCAACGTACGAGCTCGCTCTCTCGAGGTGCACCGTGCTCCCGGTTCCGATCCCACGCGCTCCATCGGGTGGCGCTACCGCGAGATCGTCGTGCTCGGCCCCGCCGACCAGGTGACGCCGCTCGCTCTCGGCGCCCACTCGATCGCGGTGGCTGATCTGTTGCCACCTCCACGGCCGTGAATATGCGAAGCGAACCTCGTCAGCGCATGGTGTTGGGGAGCCAGAGGACGATCTGGGGGAACACCATGATGAGGATGGTGGTCAGGACGATGGCGATCATCAGGATGCTCGTCCCTGTATAGACCTTCATGAGCCCCACGTTGGCGGTGGAGCTGACCACGAAGGCGATCATGCCTACCGGGGGAAACACGAGCCCCATGGAGACCATCAGCATCGACATGACGCCGAACCAGATGGGGTCGAAGCCGAGGGCCGTGATGAGGGGAAACGTGAGCTGCAAGGTCAGGAGCAGCAAGGGTAGCTCGTCCATGAACATGCTCACAACGAAGTAGGAGACCACGATCCCCACGATGACGACCCATCGGTTGAGGTTCATCTCAGTCACCACCGCCACCACCTGCTGGGGGATCTTGCTCATGGCCATGTAGTAGCCGAACACGGTGGCGCCGATGAGGATCATGAAGATCAGGGCGGAGATCTTGATGGTCTGCCTGATCGCCTCGAAGGCCCCCGCCCACGTGAGACGTCCGAATGCGACCCCGATCAGCCCGGCCAGGAAGGCGCCGAGGGCGCCCACCTCGGTGGGAGTGGCCACGCCCGTGTACAGCAGGACGATGACCAGCGCGATCAGCAGCAGGCTCGACCAGATCCGCCGCAGGCTCGCCCAGCGCTCGTGGGCCGTCACCACGTAAGTCTCGGGAGCGTGGGAGGGGCGAACCCGGACCCAGACCAGAATGGCCACGACCAGAAACGCCCCCACGATGAGGGCGGGGACCACGCCGGCGATGAGCAGCTTGCCGATGGAGGTCTGGGTGGTGATGCCGTAGATCACCATGCCCACGCTCGGCGGAATGAGGATGTCGAGGGTCGACCCGATCCCGATCGATCCCGCCGCCAGCTCGTCCGAGTAGCCGCGGCGACGCATCTCGGGCATGGCAATGCTCGACATCACGGCCGCCGCCGCCAGGCTGGCCCCCGACATGGCCCCGAAGATCCCGCACGCGAACACGGTGGCGATGGCGAGCCCGCCGCGGACGGACGAGAGCCAGTTGGCCCCGGCCGTGTAGAGGTCGCGGGCGAGGCCCCCGGAGGCCGAGAAGTAGGCCATGAGAATGAACATGGGAATCGTGGTCAACACGTACTCGGCCGCCACCCCGTAGGGGGTCGTGCCCAGGATGCGCAGGACCACGTTCCAGTCGGCCCCGAGCAGGTAAATGCCGACGATCCCAGCGACGGCCAGGGAGAAGGCGATGGGGACGCCCAGCAGCAGCGCGCCGATCATGACCAGGAACGGCACGTAGACCATGGGTCAGTTGTTCATGAGGAGGCTCGAGCGACCCGTCCGCACTTCCTTGAGATCGACCAGCATCAACATGGTGGTGAGAAACAGCCCGATGGAGACGAGCAGGTGGGCGGGCCACAGGGGCAGCTCGAGGGTCACGAACGTGGTCTTGGTTGACCAGACGTGACGGGCCTGCTCGAAGGTGGCGAAAACGAGGAGCGCGCAGTACGCGATGGACATGAGCTGGACGAGATGGTCGACGATGAGCCTTGGCTGCCGGCCGAAGCGCTCGACCAGGAACGTGACTCGTATGTTGGCGCCCTGCCGGTAGGCGTACGGCATGGCCAGAAAGACCGCCGCGATCATCAGGTAGTTGGTGGTGAGCTCGTAGGCGGCGAGGATCGGCCGGTTAAGCAGATAGCGGCCCCCGGCATCGGCGGCTGTGAGGAGCATCATGCCGAAGGTGGCGACGGCCGCCACGAGGGTCAGGATCCGCTCGCAGCCGTCCAGCCACCTCAGCATGAGCGCCGCGTCCTGCCCCGGGCCCTACGGATCGTACTTCTTGACGGCCTCCCGGAGATCGTTGAGAAGCTGGCGCCCGGGGAGCCCCTTGCCCTCCATGCTCTTCAACCAGTCCTCCTCGATGGGCTTGAGGCGCGCGGCCCAGCGCTGACGCTCTTCCGAGGGTACCGTGTAGATAGTCGCCCCCGCCTTCTTGGCGACCGCGATGCCCTCGAGGTCGTTCTTGTCCCAGGCGACGCCGGTGAACTCGGCCCCCCAGACCCCGCTCAGATCGTCGATCACCTTGCGCAGATCGGGCGGCAGGCTGTCGTACTTCTTCTGGTTCATCATGGTAAAGAGCGGAGCGGCGTAGAGGTTGACCACCGTGTGATGCTTCAGAACCTCGGCCAGCTTGAAAGACCAGATCGCCTCCCACGGGAAGATCGTCCCGTCGACGGTGCCGCGCTCGAGCGCGGTGTAGGTGTCAGGGGCGGGGATGCTGACGGGGACGGCGCCGAGGGTCTTGACCATGTTCGTGAGCATGGGAGTCGCCGCGCGGATCTTCAGACCGGCGAGGTCCTCCACGACCTTGACCTGCTTCTTGGCCAAATGGAACTGACCAGGCCCGTGAACCCAGATCCAGAGCAGCTTCACGTCCTTGAACTCTGCCCTGAAGTACTTGTCGACGAGCGATTGGACAGCCAGGCTACCGCCCTTTGACGACTTGAACAGCAATGGCAGCTCGGTCACCGAGATGAGCGGGAAGCGGCCCGGTGTGTAGCCCGGGGTGGCGAACCCCATGTCGGCGATGCCGTTCACGACCATGTCGTAGTGGTCGGCCGGCTTGCCCAAGGTGCTGCCTGGATAGATGGTCACCTTGAGCCGGCCGCCGCTCTTCTCTTCGATCATCTTGGCCCAGGGGACCATCACGCCCGTGTGATGGCCGTGGGCGATGCCGACCCAGCTCGAGAACTTCAGCTCGATGGGCTTGTCCTGGGCGGCGGCGGGGCCGGGGAGCAGCCAGAGCCAGGCCAGGGCGACGATCATCCACGCGTGTCTCATCGTTGAGTCCCCCTCTGTCGACCTCGGGATGATGACGCGCGGCAGTCAGGGCCCGCGACGTCGCGGACGCGGCGGATCATAGCACGGCCGATTGGACGGGGGCCGGTCGGAACAACCCACCAATCAGACGTTGCAGCTCACTTCGTCTCGATCTTGCCCACTCGTCGAACCCCCTCGGCCAGGCGCCGGGCGTCGGCGTCGAAGAACGTGCGGAACTCCTGACCCTGCTTGAAGGTGATCGGCGTCTCCAGCTTGGTCATGGCCGCCTTGAAGTCGGAATCGGCGACCACCGCGCGCATCGCCTCCCGCAGCTTGACGAGGACCGGCTCCGGCGTCCCCTTTGGCGCGAAGAGCCCGGCCCAGATGTAAAACTCGGCCCCCGGGTAGCCCAGCTCCTTGAAGGTCGGCACCTCGGGCAGAGCAGCGATGCGTTGATCCCCCCAGCCCGCCAGCACCCTCAGCTTGCCCGCCTTGATGTGCGGCAGCACCACCGACGGCCCCGAGGCCAGCGCATCGACGTGACCGCCGAGGAGCGCGGTGACGGCGGGGCCGCCGCCGGGAAACGGCACGTGCCGGAGCTTGATCCCTGCCGCCTGCTGCAACAGCTCCATGGCCATGTGCAAGGTGCCGTAGATGCCCGACGAGCTGTAGCTGATCTGGTCTGGCCGCTGGCGGGCATCCTCGATGAACTCCCGAGCCGTCTTCCACGGGCTCTCCGTCCGCACGACCAGGATGGTCGGATCCGCCGAGATCAGGGCGATCGGTTCGAACTGATCCACCGTGAAGGCGGGCGGCCGCCCGAAGAGCTTGTCGGCCTCGGGGATGATCGAGATCGAGGACAGGGCCAGCAGCAAGGTGTAGCCGTCCGGCTTGCTGGTAGCGACGTATTGCATACCGACCGCGCCGGCCGCCCCCGTCTTGTTGACCACCCCCACCGGGGCCTTGAGCGTCTTTTCCAGGGCGGCCGCCACGGGCCGCGCCGTGAGGTCGGCCACGCCGCCGGGCGGAAAGGGCGCCACGATGGTGATGGCGCGGTTCGGAAACGCTTCCTGGGCGGCCACCCCACCGCCCGAGATTCCGACAAGCGTCGCCAGCACGAGAATGATCACGGTGGTCATGGGCGTCCTCCCTCGAAGTCGTCGACAGCCTAGCACGATCGCTCGGGTAAGCTGCGCGGGCACGGCGTTAGAATGCGCGCGAGGGAGGGCGGCATGACGACCGAAACCGCAGGCAATCCCACCACAAGCAAGACAATCGCCGATCTCATCGAGGACCGTTTCGGTGTGCCCACGGAGGCGGGCCGTGGCCTCCCGGCCGACGGAACCGTCGCTCTCATCCTCTCCCACCGCACGCAGCGACGCTACAAGCCCGATCCGGTACCGGACGAGGTTCTTCAGATCGTGCTCGGGGCGGCGCTGTCGGCGCCCTCCAAGTCAGACCTCCAGCAGGTCGCCATCGTTCTCGTCAAGGACCGTGCGAAGCAGGCCACCATCGGTGGCTGGATTCCCGACATGCCGTGGATCGCCACCGCTCCGCTCTTTGCGGTGTTCTGCGGCGATCATCGACGCATCCGCCGGGTGGCCGAGCTGCGCGGCCGACCATTTCCCAACGACACGCTCGACATGTTCATGAACGCGGCCGTCGACGCCGGTCTGGTGCTGCAGAACTTCATCACGGCGGCCGAAGCACTCGGGCTCGGGTGTTGCCCCATCAGCGTGGTGCGCAACCACGTGGAGAAGCTCGCCGAGCTGCTCGAACTACCGGCCGGGGTCTTCCCGGTGTCCGGGCTGTGCGTTGGGTATCCCCTCCAGCGAGGCTGGATCAGCATGCGGCTCCCGGCGGCGGTCACCGTCCACACCGACCGCTACGACGACCGCGATCTGCCCGCCCAGCTCGAGGCCTACGACCGGCGGCGCGAGGCGCGCCATGCCACGCCCCGCGACAGCCAGCGCTACGTGGAGCGGTTCGGCCACAGCGAGCCCTACGGGTGGTCGGAGGACAAGGCCCGCCAGTACTCCGTCCCCGAGCGCCACAACTTCGGCCCCTTCATCCGCCGCCACGGCTTCGGGCTCGCGTAAGCAAGCGGCCCGGCAGGCGAGCTCGAAGAGCCTGTATGATATCGTTTAGATATCATACAGACGATGGAGAGTTGCTATGCCCGACATCCTCGTACGCGGCCTCGGACGGGAAACCGTGGAACGCCTGAAGCGGCGCGCCAAGGCAAGCGGCCGCTCGTTGCAGCAAGAGGTCAACCGGGCGCCCCTGGAGATTCATCCGAACGAGCCTTTGACGGCGGCGGCGCTGGACATCGCCGTGCGGCACAACATCAGCGCCTATGACGGCCTCTACCTCGCCCTGGCGGCTGGGCACGGGTGCCAACTCGTCACCGCCGATCGACGGCTCTATGAGATCTGTCGTGCCACTGAGATGGCGCCCTTGCTAGTGTGGGTGGGTGAGCTGCCCGGCCCGCATCGCTGAACGTGCCTATCCGGACCATCACGCTCGTCCTCTTTCTCGGCGCCGGCTGCACGTTGATCCACCTCACCGAGCCGTCGCGGAAAGCCGGGCCCTCGGGGTCTCTGCTCACCCGGATCCTGGTGACGGCGACGGCGGAAGACGAAAGCGCGGGCCGAGTCCTGGAGCGCGAGGTCGTTGCGCGACTGGCGGACACCGGCACCCCGGGGGTCGCGGCTCACCCGTTGTTGCCGGCGGGCTCGTCGGCCGAGGGCGCGGCCCTAACTGCGCTGGCCGACCGTGTCGGGGCCGATGCAATTCTGGATGTCCGCCTTGCCCTCGACACCCGACTAGAGCCGCCTTCAGTGAAAGTGACGGTCGTCCCAGCCGTCACCTACTGGGGCAATCCCCGCGCAGCAGGCCGGGCGCCCTACGCCTCCTACACACGGACGGGCGCACGCCCGGTCGATGAGGCCCGGCTAGAGGCGAGTCTCCGGACGGTCCGTGACCAGACGTCCATCTGGTCCGCCTCCACCGAGGCCTTCCCGCGGACTGACCTGCCGCGGGCCACCCGCGACTTTGCCGAGCTCGTGGTGCGTGAGCTCCGGCACCAGCGCTTGATCGCGGCTTACATCCGCTCGCCAGTCACGGTGACGGGCACGCCCTTGGTGATGGAGTCGAATACGGGCGAGTAAGTCGGTCCGAGCCGGCCACACCGAGGGCGCCCGCGAGGCTCTTCACCAGGGCGGCGAAGAACTGCTCGCCCGTGCCGCCGAAGAGTCGGTCGGGTGCAGTATGCGCCAGCCGGGTTCGGTCATCCGCGCGTGTGGTTCATCGCTTCGACCACATTCTTGACGGGAAGGGTCGTATCCTGAAGGGGATGGGAGACACTGCGGTGCCCACTGGCACCCCGGAGGATACACAATGAGCAACTCCAAGGTGAAGGCGGTTCCCGACGGCTATCACAGTGCGACCGCGTATCTGATCA
>Ga0187893_10003856_pt1 | contig 29491 bp, 29 predicted proteins | sample MA1701074metaG_FD_139574 | JGI IMG/M metagenome (GOLD analysis project Ga0187893, IMG submission 139574) | White microbial mat communities from a basaltic lava cave in the Kipuka Kanohina Cave System on the Island of Hawaii, USA - MA170107-4 metaG ...
CCTACGATCAGCTCCTCCTCGACCTCTCCACTCAACACCAGCCCGCCAATACCACCGAAACCATCCTCGTCACCGAAATGGCCAACGCCCACTGGAAACTCCTCCGCTCCGAGCGCATGGAGTTCGAATTCCTCGAAAAGCATCCCAACCCGTTCGTCGAAGACGGCGAAACACCGTCCATCCAGCTCATGCGCGTCAACCGCTATGAAAACTCCGCCCGTCGCGCCTTCCACAAGTCGCTCGACCAGCTTCGAAAGCTCCAAACCCAGCGCCAAAAGGAGAACGCGCAAATCAGCGACGCCCTCGACGAAATGCTCTTGAGAGAGCTTGACAAAGCGAAGCCGAAACGAACAAGTCAAGCGATATCAACAGAAGAATGGATCGACGACGCCACCCATCTCAAGTCCGCCATGGAAGGTGTCCTCAACGCCCTCCCCAAGGAAGTCCGCGACGTTGTCCGCGCCTCCGATGGCAGCGAGGTGAGCGGTTCCGAGCAGGTGTCAGGAGTTGACTGAGGCTTTGACGGATTGGGGCGCCAGCCGGGATACCAGCACTGGACTCGCTGCAGTCTTAAAAACGTCGAAACGGATTTCCCCGTGCACAGTGGCCAGACGGAGTTGGTCGAGAAGCCAGCCGCTCTTCCACTGGAACCCTTGAATCGAGTCCGCGGTGATGGAGTGGGTGCGCTGGCGGAACCAGCGGTTGGTAACGAACACCAGTTCGGTCGGGGAGAAGATCAGATACCCGGTCGAATTTCGCACCTGCCGAATGCTGCGCGTCGCGGCACAGCGCAAACCATAGCCTCGACCAGTGGGTTCGAGACAGGGAGCCAGCGAATTCCAAAGCGGGACAAGACTGGGGTGCAAGGAAGCGGGTGCGGGTGGGAGCGGATTCACCGGCCCAGCTGTGAACCAACTTCCAATGGCCGAGATCGCGGCGGTGAACTCCAACCGGATCAGCCGGAAAATCTTCGGAGCCAGGATCGTGAACACCGTGAGGAAAATCGCCAGCATCGTCAGGAAGAGCAGTGGATGTGCGAACACGAACCAGAGACCCGCGGGGACGAATAAATCCTCCGCGACACTCAGCACAAAGTTCGAAAATGGCTCCGGGCTGTGATTCACGGCAAGCCGTGTCGCAGCTTTGGTCGAGTGCGAGGTGAGTGCGACTCCGCCGGCCAGAACCGCCAGGATCGTCTTGGTGGCAGGGTCGAAATCGCCGAGCGCGGTGGCCGCCATGAGCCCCGCCGCCAGCGGCCGAACCACCGTATGGATCGAGTCCCAGATGCTGTCGATCCAAGGGACTTTGTCGGCTAGGAACTCGATGGCGCAAAGTACGCCCGCGGCAATCAGGACTTTGGTATCCGCCAGAACCGAGAGGCTCTGTAGAGACGAAGCGGGTTGGAACAGGCCGTATTTGATGGCCATGCCAAGCCCGAAGACTGTGGCATAAAGCCGCACGCCGGAAAAAAAGCCTAAGCCGAGAACCGAGGCCAGCAACTGAAGAACGTCCACTGGAGTCCTTTCTAACATAACCGTCAGGGCACGCGCACGGCACACACACTCCAACCGGCCCGCGCTGCCCAGGCTTGAGCCGGGCGGACGGGAGTGGCCGTTTCGCCGTAGGCGATGGAGACGGCCAGCTTGAAAAGCATGTTCCAAGAACGCTATCTTGGAACGTTCTTCCCTCAACAAGATGGCTTCTGTCGACTTGATCTGGAAAAACGGCAGGTTTGGGCAGACATCGCGCCGGGACGCATGGTGGGTTTCACCGCTGGGCGTGTTCCTCGGACTCGGCGCGTTCGTCGTTTATTCCACGTGGGCTGCATTCCAGGGCAATCATTATTGGTATGGTCCGTACCTCTCGCCCATGTATGCTCCGGAGTTTTTTGGTGATTCTCCCCACGCACTGATTCCGGGTCCGCAGCCGGGATGGTGGCCTATGGTGCTTCCATTTTCGCCGGCGTTTCTGATTCTTTGGGCGCCGGCTCTATTCCGCTTTACCTGTTACTACTATCGGGGCGCATACTATAAGGCCTTCTGGGCGGACCCACCCTCGTGCGCCGTGAGTGAGCCTCGAACCACCTATTGGGGCGAGCGAACCCTTCCGCTGGTGCTGCATAACGCGCACCGCTACGTGTTCTACATTGCCGTGATCTTCATCGGGATTCTCGCTTACGATTCGTGGATCGCTTTCTGGTTTGCCAATGGGCAAGGCGGCAAGAAGTTCGGTATTGGTGTGGGATCGCTGGTGTTGACGCTGAACACGATCCTGCTCGGCGCCTACACATTCGGCTGCCACTGCTCGCGCCACCTTTGTGGAGGAGGGATGGACCGCATTTCCGAGTCGGCCATCAAGTCGAAGCTCTACGCGATCACGAGCTGGCTCAACGATCGTCACAAGCAGTTCGCTTGGGCGAGTCTGTTCTCGGTTGGCTTCGCCGATATTTATGTGCGTCTATGCTCGATGGGGATCTGGGCCGACCTTAGGCTCCTGTAATGTCGTATCATCTTTAATCCGATCTTTTTTAATCCGATCTTTATGCTGACAGTCTCCTCCCATGACGTCCTGGTGGTGGGCGGTGGTGGTGCTGGCCTGCGGGCCGCGATCGCCGTTTGCGAAACCAATCCTGATCTAAGCCTGGCGGTCGTATCGAAGGTCTATCCGATGCGAAGCCACACAGTTTCCGCTGAAGGCGGGGCCGCGGGAGCCATTGGGAAGGACGACAGCCTCGACGAGCATGCCTACGATACCGTGTCCGGCGGCGATTGGCTCTGCGACCAGGATGCCGTGGAAGCTTTTGTCAAAGAGGCTCCGGAGGAATTGCTGCTCTTGGAACACTGGGGCTGTCCCTGGAGCCGGGAAAAGGATGGACACATTGCCGTTCGTCCCTTCGGCGGCATGAAGAAAATGCGGACCTGGTTCGCCGCCGATAAGACCGGGTTTCACATGCTCCACACGCTGTTCCAGACGTCGCTCAAGTACAGCAGCATCATCCGCTATGACGAGTATTTTGTCACCAAGCTGCTGGTGGACGATGGCCGGGTTCATGGCGTGGTCGCAATCGAGATGGCAACCGGCAAAGTTCATGCCATCACAGCCAAGGCCGTGATTCTCACCACGGGCGGCTGTGGCAAGGTTTTTCCGTACACGACGAATGCCAATATCAAGACCGGCGACGGGATGGGGTTAGCCTACCAGGCCGGTGCGGCGCTAAAGGACATGGAATTTGTCCAGTATCATCCCACGGGTCTCCCGTTCACCGGAATCCTCATCACCGAGGCGGCGCGCGCCGAGGGCGGGTATCTGCTCAACAAGGACGGCTACCGGTACCTACAGGACTACAATCTCGGCAAGCCACAGCCAACGCCGGTCCTCCGCAGTATGGAACTTGGCCCTCGCGATCGCTTGTCTCAGGCATTCATGAAAGAGTTCGAGAAAGGCAGGACGATCGAGGGACCGTACGGGCCGGTGGTTCACCTGGATCTCCGGCATCTTGGCGAAAAGGTCATCAATACGAAAATCCCCTTCGTCCGTGAGTTGTGCCTTAAGTACGAGAACATCGACCCTGTGCGGGAGCTGGTTCCGGTCCGGCCCGTGATTCACTACATGATGGGTGGCGTTCACACCGACATCAACGGCGCCACATCGCTGCCCGGGTTATACGCCGCCGGAGAGGTCGCCTGCGTGAGCATTAATGGCGCCAACCGCCTGGGATCGAATTCGCTGCCCGAGTTACTGGTGTTCGGGGCGCGGGCTGGGCGCGCCGCCGCGGTCTTTGCTGCCGGTCAAAAGGGTGGAGCCTCGGGCGCCACACTGGCGCAGGCGTCAGATGAAACCGAGAGACTGGAGAAGTTTCGTGTTCGCGCGAGCAGCGGAAGCGAGCGCATCTCGACCATCCGTGTCGAAATGCAAAAAGCCATGGAGGGTGGGGCAGGAATTTACCGGACGGGCTTGTCCCTGGAAGAAGCGGCGGCGAAGATCCGGAAGCTGAAAGAACGGTCGAACAACATCGCGCTGGATGACCATAGCCACACGTTCAACACCGAGCTGATTGCCGCGCTCGAGCTCTACTTCATGCTGGACGTGGCCGATACCATGGTCCACTGCGGTCTGAACCGGACTGAATCCCGCGGCGCACACCAGCGAACCGACTTTCCGGCGAGGGACGATACCAAGTTCCTCGCGCACTCCATGGTATATCGAAACGCAGATGGGTCCCCCCGAGTGGATTACGCACCGGTGACAATTACTCGTTGGCCTCCGGCTGAACGGGTATATGGCAAATAGGCGGGTTAAAGATGGCTGAAACAATCACGCTCGAAATCAAGCGCTACTCTCCAGAAAAGGGTGCGGAACCGCAGTTCCAACGCTATGAAGCCCCTCTTCGGAAGGACTGGGTTGTTCTCGACGCTCTGAACCATATAAAGGACAGGGAGGACGGTTCCTTGTCGTTCCGGTGGTCCTGCCGCATGGGGATTTGCGGCAGTTGCGGCATGATGGTGAATGGTGAGCCCAAGCTGACTTGCGCCACTTTTCTGACGGAGTACAGTCCAGGTCCAATCCGTGTGGAGCCGCTGGCGAATTTCCCCGTCATTCGCGACCTGATTATCGAAATGTCGGATTTCCTGGGAAAGCTCTCCAAGGTGAAACCCTGGATCGTCCGCAAGGAAGAGAAGCCTGTCTCGCAGGGTGAATACCTTCAAACTCCGGAAGAATTGGATGCCTTCAAGCAGTACAGCATGTGCATCAATTGCCTGTTGTGCTACGCGGCGTGCCCTGTTTACGGATTGGATCCGTTGTTCGTCGGTCCCGCCGCCGCTGCTTTGGCGCAACGGTACAACCTGGATTCAAGAGATGAGGGGGCCCAGGAGCGGATGGATATCCTTTCGCAGCATGATGGAATCTGGGGCTGCACGTTCGTCGGCGAATGCACCAAGGTGTGTCCCAAGCATGTGGATCCTGCTGGAGCCATCCAGCGCTACAAACTGACGGCCGCCACCGAGTGGGCCAAATCTATGCTGATGCCCTGGAAAGGGAAATGAATATGACCTCCCACACATTCCATCCGAAGTGGCATCGAGCTCGCATATCAACCTATTGGTGGCTCGAGCGATGGGCCTATCTCAAATTCATTCTCCGGGAAGTGAGCAGCGTTTTCGTAGCCTGTTTCGTCGTGATGACTTTGCTCCAGATCCGTGCGCTGGGGCAAGGACCGGAATCGTACCTGCAGTTCGAGGAACGCATGCGCTCCCCATTCTGGATAACCCTGAACGTCATTAGCTTGCTGTTCGTGCTGTACCATGCGATCACCTGGTTCAATCTGGCGCCGAAGGCCATGGAAGTCCGCATGGGCGGCAAGCGCGTTCCGGACATTCTGATCGCAGGTTCGAACTATGCAGCATGGCTGGTCGTTTCGGCCGCGATCGCATGGATCGTACTGGGAGGTCAATAGAAAATATCATGTCCACCTCCAAACGATCGAATGAACCGTTCTTTTGGCTTCTGTTCAGCGCCGGCGGCGTGATGGCCGCACTGTTCATACCGATCCAGTTGTTTCTGTTTGGGCTGGCGATTCCGCTGGGCTGGGTCGATCCACCGGCGTATGAGCGGCTTCTCACACTGGCCGGACATCCTCTAGCGCGGATTTATCTCTTCCTGTTGTGTACCCTTTCTCTTTTTCACTGGGCGCATCGGTTCCGGTTCACTCTCTACGATGGTCTTCAGATCAAGCATCTGAATGAACTCGTTTTCATCCTCTGCTACGGCGGGGCCGTCCTGGGCACTGGACTTGCGGCTTGGTGGTTATGGAGCTTGCCGTGAACTCTGACGGCGAACTGAAGTTCGCCGCTGCACACGGAAGCGTGCCCCACATGGATTAATGGCTGCCAGCGACTACAAGCGGTTCAGTTATGACGTGCTCGTGATCGGTGCTGGCGGCGCCGGATTGCGGGCGGCCATCGAGGCTTCCTCGATGGGAATCAAGGTCGGTGTAGTGTGCAAGTCGCTGCTTGGCAAAGCGCATACAGTGATGGCCGAAGGCGGCATGGCGGCGGCAATGGCCAACGTGGATGACCGCGACTCCTGGCAAGTCCACTTCGCCGATACCATGCGCGGCGGCCAATATCTCAACAACCCGCGCATGGCGGAGCTCCATGCCAAGGAGGCTCCCGCGAGAGTGCACGAGATGGAAGCCTGGGGTGCGGTGTTTGACCGCACCAGCGACGGTCGCATCTTGCAGCGCAACTTCGGCGGCCACCGCTACCCCCGATTGGCGCATGTGGGAGATCGCACCGGTCTCGAGATGATCCGCACATTGCAGGACCACGGTATTCATCAGGGCATGGAAGTGCACATGGAGTGCACTGTGATCACACTTCTGCTCGATGAGGGGCGCGTGTCGGGAGCATTGGGATACGACCGGGAAAAGGGTCACTTTCTCGTTTGGGAAGCCAAAGCCGTCGTGCTGGCAACGGGCGGCGTGGGCCGCGCGTTCCGGGTCACCTCGAACAGTTGGGAGTACACTGGCGACGGCCAAGCGCTGGCGTATCGCGCTGGAGCCGAGCTAATGGATATGGAGTTTGTGCAGTTCCATCCCACGGGGATGGTGTGGCCGCCGAGTGTCGTCGGAGTTCTGGCGACGGAAGGCGTGCGCGGAGAAGGCGGAATTCTACTTAACCGCGATGGGCGGCGCTTCATGTTCGACGACATTCCGGAAATGTATAGAGCCCAGACGGCAGACTCCGAAGAAGAAGGTTGGCGCTACGTACGCGGCGACAAGAGCGCCCGGCGGCCGCCGGAATTGTTGACCCGCGACCATGTGGCGCGCTGCATCAACCGTGAAGTCAAAGCAGGCCGCGGGAGCCCGCACGGCGGCGTGTTCCTGGACATCGCATGGATCAAGAAGCATATTCCGGACTCGGAGGCGCACATCAAGAAAAAGCTCCCGAGCATGTACCACCAGTTCAAGGAATTCGCGGACATAGACATCACGAAGGAACCGATGGAGGTGGGTCCCACGACGCACTACATCATGGGCGGGATTCAAGTGGACCCCGACTCACAGATGTCCACCGTGCCCGGCCTGTTCGCGGCGGGAGAAGTCGCCGCCGGCTTGCACGGCGCCAACCGGCTGGGTGGCAATTCGCTGTCCGACCTGCTCGTTTTCGGTAAGCGGGCGGGCGAGTACGCAGCGAAGTTTGCCAGAGAGACCGTGCCCGCCCGGATCAATGACGAGCAAGTGGAGTTAGCCGTGAAGGAATCGCTCGCGCCCTTTGAGCGTCAAGGCGAAGGTCCGTTCCAGATCCAATACGCACTGCAGGAGAAGATGCAGTCGCTGGTTGGTATCGTGCGGCAGGAGAGCGAGATGAAGCAGGCGGTGGTGGCCCTGGATGCATTGAAGGCGCGCACCGCTAAGGTAAGCGTTGTGGGGAACCGGCAGTACAACGGCGGCTGGCACACGGCGCTCGACCTGCAGAATCTAATGGTGGTAGCCGAGGCTATCACTTTGTCGGCGATCGCCCGCAAGGAAAGCCGAGGGGCGCAGTTCCGCGAGGACTATCCAAACAAGGATACTGAGTGGGGCAAGTACAATCTTGTGGTGAAGGAGGGCGCGGAAGGGGAGATGATCGTGGAGAAGCGGCCGGTTGTGCCGCTCACCGACGAGTTGAAGAAGATCATCGAGGAGCAGAAGTAATGCTCGAAACCGCCACGTTACGAATCTGGCGAGGCGACTCACAGGGGGGCGCCTTCAAAGACTACAAGATTCAGATCGAAGAAGGACTGATGGTCCTCGATGCGGTGCACAAGGTTCAGGCTGAGCAGGCCAACGATCTGGCAGTGCGGTGGAATTGTAAGGCGGGCAAGTGCGGGTCATGCTCGGCCGAGATCAACGGGAAGCCGCGGCTGATGTGCATGACCTTGCTCGACAAGCTGGACCTCTCGATGCCGGTGATCGTCGAGCCCATGCATTCCTTCCCTCCGATCCGGGACCTGGTCACCGACGTGAGCTGGAACTTCGAGGTCAAGAAGAAGATCAAGAAGTTCAAGCCGCGCAAGCCCGATCATCCCGACGGGACATGGCGCATGCAGCAGGCAGACGCCGACCGCGTGCAGGAGTTCCGAAAATGCATCGAGTGTTTCTTGTGCCAGGATGTGTGCCACGTGCTACGCGAGCACGCAAAACATGAGGAGTTCATCGGACCTCGATTCTTTGTCTATGCGGCCGCGTTGGAGATGCATCCCTTAGATACCGAAGACCGGCTGGCCGATCTGAAGGATGCTAACGGGCTCGGCTATTGCAACATTACCACCTGCTGCCGGCAAGTATGTCCGGAAAACATCACAATCACGGAGAATGCCATCATTCCGCTGAAGGAGCGAGTGGTGGACCGCTACTACGATCCATTGAAGAGGCTATTCCGGGTGTTTGGGGGATAGCTGGAATCTTGGTAAGCTTTCAATGGCTCAGCCTGATGTCGGAGGCTTTCGCCGGTGGCTTGAACAGCAGCGCCAGAAGCAGCGCCGCGCCTAACGCCGTCGCCATCGGAGCCAGGAACAGTCGCCCGAAGTCGACCGTTCCTGCCGCCGTGCGCGTGGCGTTTCCGATCGCGGGCCAAATGAAATTCGCCACAAAGGGGCCAAAGCCGAGGATCAGGAAATTGAACAGCCCCTGCGCGGACGAGCGGGCGTCCTTGGGGAAGAACTCGTCGACGAAGATGTATACCGTGGCGAAGAAGAACGCATAGCAGACGCCGTGCAGCAGATTTACAGTGATGGCGACGGCGGGCACCGGCACCAGTGCGAACAGACCGAAGCGAACGGCGTGCCCGAGGATCCCGAGGATCATGGTTGTTCGCCACCCCAGCTTCTTGAGGCAGACTCCGAGAATCGCCATCGTCCCGATCTCGGCCACTTGTCCGATCGACATGACGGGTGTCACCCAGTTTGCCGGAATGCCGATCGACTTCAAATAGTCGTTGGTCCAAATAAAATAACACATGTGAACAGCGGCATCGAAGAAGGTCACAATGAACAGAATCAGCACGAATGGAACCTTGAGCAGCCGGATGGCTTCGAGCCAAGCGAACCGTTCGGCGCCTTCCGAGGCCGCCTTTGGGGGGGTGTGAGGCAAAAAGAGGCTGAATCCCGCTAGTACAATAGATGCAATTCCAGAAACGAAAAAGGTACTGGCAACACGCTTTTGTAGGGGGTCTCCGGAGAGTGGCGTAGCCAACGCGGCGCCGAGCCACTCAGAAAAAGAAGTTGTACCGTAGTCCGGCACTTTGGCCCAGTCCACCAGGATGAACACAAAGGGCCACGCGGCCGCGATCCAGCCAATCGTTCCCCAAAGGCGCACGGGGCCGAAGTCCTTTTGCGGGTCGCGGATGTTGGCGAAGGTGATTGAGTTCACGATCGAGAGGGTTGGCACGAAAAACAGGCAATGTACGAGCATCAACAGAAAGAATGGCCAAAAGTCGCGAGTCCATGTCAGGGCGAGCATCGAAACGCCGCCAATCAAGTGTGAGGCGGCGAGAAACCGTTCGGCGGCGAAGTGACGGTCGGCAAACTGGGCCGAAAAGAACATCGCCGTGAAAGAGGCAATGGAGAACGCATTGAGAATCCAGGATTGCTGGATGGAATCGAAACCCAGCGAAGGCAGGTAACCGAAGATGAGTGGTAGCCAGGCGCCCCAAATGAAAAACTCAAGAAACATCATGACAGAGAGCCTGGATCGCGGATTGGACATGGCGGAGATGAGGAGTCCCGAAGAGGGATTCAGAATTTTATCAGAAACAGTAGGGAGACTGCGCGTGTCTATATTAAACGACAGGCTAGATCGTTCGTTCTAGTTCTGGGTAAACCAAAGTAATACCCACAATCGGGGGTCCCCCAAGTGGGGGCTTGGCAATAGGGCGGCTTGAGCGCCACAATGAGCCGTTCAGCCTAGAACTATCGCATATATAGTTTGGGTGCAACTAGACAGACCGGCCCATAGCCGGCAGAATGGAGAAAGCCAAGTGCTACAAAACTATCTAGAAAACATAGCAAAACAGACCAAGCTCGTTGCCGTGGAGGATCCATCAAAAATACACGGTGAAAACAAGAGAATTCGCGTGATGATCGTGGATGATCATCCCGTAGTGCGGCAAGGCCTAAAGACCTTGCTGCAATTGGAGGAAGATCTGGAGATTGCTGGAGAGGCCGATAACGGAACCCAAGCCATCAAGCAGATGACGGACGTCCAGCCGGATGTGATGCTTCTGGATTTGAAGATGCCAGGGATGGATGGCTTGGCGACGCTTCAAACTCTTCAGATGACACCGAGCAAAACGAAGGTCATCATGCTGACCGCTCTCGAAGAGCAGAATGATTGGGTCCGTGCGATGAAGTTGGGTTGTTGGGGCGTTGTGAGCAAGCAGACCCAGCCGGATCTGATCGCAAAGAGCATCCGCAAAGTACATTCCGGCGAGATCTGGCTCGACTCGCGGACAACCGCGGCCGTGATCCGTCAGTTCGCGGATGGCACAAGTGAAAGCGGTCGCGCCGGTGATAAGAAGGTGATGTTGAGCGCCCGTGAGAAAGAGATTGTTTCGCTCGTGGCCCAGGGCTTCAAGAATAAGGAAATGGCCGAGAAGCTCTATATCAGCGAGCAGACGGTGAAAAATCACCTGCACAACATCTTCGAAAAACTCGGCGTGACGGACCGGCTCGAGCTCGCCCTCTACGCCATTCACAACAACCTGTACTCCGGCGAAGCCGCCTAAGTAGACAATGAGTCCTTGAGGGGCAGGGTGCAGCCTGCCCCACACCGGAAAACACTCTAAGCGAAGTTGTATTTTCGCGCTTTCTCGTCCCAGAGAATCTTCTTGCTGTTGCGAAACGAAAGCGTCGCCATGTGGCCGCTGATGGCCGCCTGCTGTCCCACTTCCACGGGCGCCACGAGCTGTGCTTTTCCGTGGACTGCCTCGATCAGGTTGCGGAGATGTGCCTCGACAGCCAGGTTGTCGTTGCCGGCCAGCTCGATCTTGACTTCCTTTCGAACGGTAACGTGCTTTTGCGGCGTGTAAGAGAGGATGGTCCGGTTCAGCACTTCGACCGTTCCATCGTTGCCACAGAATTGTTCGCCGTAACCGTAGTTATCATTGCCAAAGTAGCACGAATAATTCAGATGGAACTTATCGGCATATTCGTAGAGAGCCGAGAAGGTGTCGGGGACTTCGCGGTCGTCATTGGGGTCGGTCCAGCGATAGACGCCTCCGGAAGCCATGCAAGACGAGGGTACAGTCTTACCCAGAACGAAATTGGTGATATCGGTTTGATGCACGAGCAGGTCGGTAGAGATGCCGCCTGAGTAGTCCCAGTACAGCCGCCACTGATAGTAGCGCTGGGTATCGAAGTTCCGCTTGGGTGCGGGGCCCAGGAAGCGGTTCCAATCGGTATTTTGCGGGCTTGCGTCTTTGGGAATCGCATACCGCCACGCCGGGGCTCCACCGGCGAGAGCGTTCCGGTACCAAAATGCTCGAACGTAATGGCACTCGCCGATCATGCCCTGCGAGATCCACTGCTTTGCGGTTCCATAGAGCGAGTTGGATCGGTTTTGCGTCCCAACCTGGATCTTCAAGTTGGCGCCTTTGGCGGCCCTGAGAATCTCCTCGCCCTCCTCGATGGTGTGAGCCAGCGGTTTTTCGATATAGATGTGCTTGCCGGCTTTGATCGCATCGAGGGTCATCCTATGATGCAGATGTTCGGGTGTGGCAATGATGACCACGCGGATGTCCCGGTTAGCGAGGACCTCTTGATAATCGAGATGAGTTGTCGGTGTATTCCTGCCGATCGTCTGGACTCGATCCTTCGCGCGGTTGAGGTTTCCCGAGTAAGTGTCGCACACTGAAAGAATGCGCACGCCCGCTCCGTTGCCCGCGTAAAGGCGTTCCATCAGGTACGTGCCGCGTCCACCTGTGCCGACGACGCCTACCGTTACCGGATCCGCTGCAGCCATCGAGGGCACATAGGCGGGAGCCGCGAGCGCGGCGGATTTGAGAGCCGCAGACTTGAGAATGTTACGGCGGGAAACACGGTCGAGCGTCGGAAGTCCTTCGGACATGGGAAACTCCTTAGGTTTCTGAGTGAACTAACAGGATAACAAAGCGAATGAAAGCGGCCACGCCCCACATCATGCTGCTGGTTGGACTTCCCGGATCCGGGAAGTCAACTTGGGCAGCCCGCCAGAAACTTCCTGTGCTCTCGAGCGACGCCATTCGCGGATTGCTTGCGGATGACACTACCGATCAATCCGTCCACAAGCGCGTCTTCGCCACCATTCGATACCTCCTGCGTCACCGGCTCGCGATCGGCCGCCCGTACACCTGCATCGACGCTACCCATCTTACGCCCAAGGAGCGGAAGCCCTATCTGAAACTGGGAGTACCGGTGGAGGCCGTTTTCTTCAATGCCCCCGCGGAAATCTGCAAACGACGGAATGCACTCCGCGATCGTAACGTGCCGGAAGAGATCATCGACCGGATGGCCGCAAAGCTCGTGCGGCCCACGAGACGGGAAGGATTCTCGCGCATCCGCGTGATAACTCCTAAGAGCTAATGACATGCCGCCGGCTGAATAGCAGCGCCGGAATCAGCAAGGCTACTCCGACTCCGGCGGCAACAATACGAACGGGAGATCCGGCATCCACCGCCAACCCGGCGGCTTGGACACTCGCGGTGAGCGCGATGATGTTGGAGGCATAGTCCGCCGAGAAAACGCGGCCCCGAAAGCGATCCTCGGCCAAGCCCTGCAACAATGCCGTCGAGAAAACCCAGATGATCGATCCTCCGGAATGCGCCACAGTCACACAGGCGACAGCCGTCCAGAGATTGGGCGCCTGGCTCAGGAAGAGATAGCCGGCGGCGCCCATCAAGAATCCGTAGGCGATGCCGCGCCGCAACCTGGCCCTTTCGCCACCCGCCCAGTAACTTCCAATCACAGGACCCAGGATCGCTCCGAGACCGCGCGCGCCCAATAACACGCTCATGCCAAGCATAGCCGACGACCCAATCGGAAAGATACGTTCGCCATAGATCGAAAGAACAACGTAGTTAGCGCCCATGATGCCCAGGCCGGCTTTCGCCAGGATCGTGGCTGCCAGACGGCGGTCGCGGCGGATGTACCGGAAACCTTCGAGAACCGGCGTGAAATTGAACAGATCGTGAAAAGCAAGCGGTGGGTGCCCCTCCGCGTGTGGTTCCTCGACCTTGATCCTTGCCAACAACAGCGCCGAAACCACAAAGGAGATCGCATTGATCAGGAAGGCAACATCCCGTCCGAGCCATACGGCAAGCAGTCCACCCAGCGTTGAGCCGATTGCCAGATTGAAAGACCAAGTAGTGGACGACAGCGTGTTCGCCACCAACGTTTCCCGTCCATCGCGCGTGAGATTCGGGAGCAGAGCGCTGCGCCCCGGCTCGAACAATCCCCACATCACGGTCTCGAACAGCAGCAGGATATAGATCGGCCATATCACGTCCTGGCGGATCGCCAACAGCATCCCCAGGACGATCACCACGCGTACAAGATCCGCGAAAATCATTACAGATCGCCGCCGCAACCGATCGTTGATGACGCCCGCCATCGGCGAAGTGATTACCTGTGGCAGCACCTGCAGTACAACGGCGGAGGCCACGGCCATTGCTGTGCCCGTGCGTTCGAGGAGAAGGCTGTAGATGACCACCGCGTAAAGCCAGTCGCCGAGCTCGCTCACAATCTGCGCCAACCATAACAAGCGGAAATTCCGGTTGGTGCGGATCAACCCCCAGTAGTCGGCCAATGTCACGCGAACAGGCCCATCCGCTGCTTGACGGTCTGGACGGTATCGTTGGCGATCGGAGTGACTCTTTCGGCGCCTAGCCGGAGGATCTGGGCAACATACTGCGGATCCGCCGTGATCTCGCGGTAGCGCTGCTGGAACGGCTCCAGATGCGACACCACCATATCGGCGACCTCCTTCTTGAGGTCGCCATACCGCTTACCCTCAAAATGGGATCGAATCCTTTCATCACTCCATTCACTGAAGGCCTGGAAAATCGAGAGCAGATTGGCGACACCTTCGCCGATGGATTCATAGTTCACGCCCGGCTGCGTGTCCGTGACTGCGCGCATGATCTTCTTCCGCGCCACATCCGGAGGATCCAGCAGCGCCACCGCGTGATTGGCGACGGCCGCGGACTTGCTCATCTTCTTCGTGGGGTCGTCCAGTCCCATGACGCGCGCGCCGACCGTAGGAAGCTGTGTCGCCGGCACAACAAACGTTTCCCCGTACAGCGAATTGAAGCGTTGTGCGATGTCGCGGGTGAGCTCGAGATGCTGCCCTTGATCCTCGCCCACAGGAACAATGGCGGCCTGGTAAAGCAGTATGTCCGCCGCCATGAGCACCGGGTATTGCAGCAACCCGTCGCCCACCGACACAAGCTGATCTTCCTTGCCGGCTTCGATCTTCACCTTCAGTTGATCGAGCCGATGGCGGAATTGAGTCATGCGGTGCAGCCAGCCGATGGGAGTTACGCATGTCAGCATCCACGCCAGCTCAGCGTGCGCCGGGACAGCGGATTGGACAATCAGCGAAGACACCTTCGGATCGATGCCCGCTGCCAGAAACAACGCGGCGATCTCGACAATCTTGGCGCGCAGCTCATCCGGCTTCTGATAGATCGTAACGGCGTGCAGATCCACGACGCAGAAGATGCACTCGAATTCATGCTGGAGCCGCACGAAGTTCTTGATCGCCCCTAGGTAATTGCCGATGTGAAGATTGCCCGACGGCTGTACGCCGGATAAGACTCGTTTGCGCATGCTTACACTGGAGAAGGGAGGTAATCAACCATCCTAAACGAAGTTCGGATTGAGAAGCTGGTCTACGGAGGGGAAGCGCTCGCTCGATCGAATGGCCAGGTGGTGCTGGTAAGCCGGGCGCTGCCAGGCGAGCTCGTACGGATCGACACGTTGCGAACGAAGAAGGACCTGGTGCGCGCGGCGGCCTCCGATGTTGTCGAGCCGTCGGAAAACCGAGTCACGCCGTTATGCCCTTATTTTGGAAAATGCGGCGGCTGCCAATATCAGCATGCAACTTACTCGTATCAATTGGAACAGAAGCGGGAGATCCTCGCTGAAGTATTGGCGCGTGTGGGAAAGATCGCGCCTCCGCCTGCGATCACGATTGAATCCGGACCCGAGTGGAACTATCGAAATCGCGTCCAGCTTCACTTGGAAGGCAAGCGGATCGGCTTCCATGCCGCGGGAACCCACTTGGTAACCGCGGTGGACCAGTGCGTCGTCTCATCACCCAAGCTCAATGAGGCGATCGCCGCTCTTCGTCAAATGACCCACAGCCAGCGTTGGCCCGGCTTCCTCAAGTCGATCGAGCTGTTCACCAATGAGGAGGAGGTTCAGATCAATGTGCTCGATTCCGGGCCGCGATATCTCAACAAGGCGTTCTTTGAATGGTGCGAAAAGTCTATTCCGGGCGCCAACAACACCGCCCTGGACTATGCAGCGGCCGGCCAGACATTCCGTGTAAGTCACAAGTCGTTCTTCCAGGTGAATCGTTTTCTAATCGAACGGCTTGTCGACATTTCACTCCGTACATCCACTGGCCGGACCGCCTGGGACCTTTACGCCGGCGTCGGCTTGTTCTCGACCGCCCTGGCCAAACGCTTTGAGCAAGTCACGGCAGTCGAGGTGGCGCGGAGCGCCGTAGCCGACCTGGAATGCAATCTGGACCGGGCCAACGTGCAAGCGCGGACGCTCCAGACCTCCGTCGAATTGTTCCTGTCGCAGCAAACCTCCGCGCCGGACTTCGTCATTGCCGATCCCCCGCGCGCAGGACTAGGGAAGGATGTTGTGGGACACCTCGTGCGGCTTAAACCGAAGGTGGTGGTGGTGGTGAGCTGTGATGCGGCGACAATGGCGCGCGACGTTGCAGGATTGGTCACCGGCGGCTATCGGGTCGATACTATGACGATGATCGACTTGTTCCCACACACGGCGCAGCTCGAGACGGTGACGAAACTCGTGCTGTAGGATCATGGCCAATGGAACCGAATTGGATTCGCCCGGAAGACCTCGTAGGAGAAGAATGGGCGGAGTGCCCACCACACCGTTGCGGGAGCGCGGTCCTGCACAAGTTCGGGAGGGATGTGCGTGTGAAACACAAACGACCAGCCGTGCCATTCCGACTCCGTCCGGTAGCCGGCCGCCCGCACAAACTTTGCGAACTCCGCGTTACTGACCGGACGCATGTCCATCCAGAAGGCATCGAGCGTGACCTCGCGCACCGGACCTTCTCCATCGGCTGGAAAGGCCTCGGGCGAATCGGTACCCATAAGGGAACGCCCGCCATCCAAGCGGAGCATCCCTTCCGTGGAGCCTGTTGTTGCGCGTTGGCGTTCTTCCGCGCCCTGCGGGACACCTCGAGTTGGCTGAGCCGCTGTTTACCTGGAGCGCAGCAGGGATGTGTTGCGACTTTGAATTCCGGATTCACCGCGTTTACACCTTACCTAACAAGAACTTTTCCGAGAAAGTGGAGTTCTCAGCGCGTTTGATTCCTCAAGATGTACGACTCGATGGCCACAATCCAGTCGCACTCCTTCACGAGCTTACGAGTGACGGACTTCAGTCAAAGTCGGAAGAGGAGTATATTGACATATTCGATAGATGCCGTCTCTCATTTGAAACCGCATCATCGCGCGCGACGCCGTGCGCGGAAGGCGCGGGAGGTCGCTCGATAAAAACGCCGATGCGGACCGCTGCGGAGCTACCGTGTCAATACGCCATGTCCGTGTATTGATAGCCGAGCTCGGTTCCGTATTTCACATCGTTGATAGTGTACGAGGAATACGGTTGGTGCAAATCCCATGGCCGAAACGCGACCGTATCCTTGGATAGTATCCAGCGCTCGAAAAGCTTGTCGCAATACGCTGATGAAACCAGAACAGGGGGTCTTTGGGGGACGTCTCGGGGTTTGCCATAGTCCCGCCTACCCATGAATGCACAATGTTGTGTAGTTCTTCCAATGCATCGGAAAAGGACGAGAAGGACTCTTCCGCCAAGACCTCTACCACCTTCGACGCGGTGGGCAGCCGGTCTCCGTCGTGAGTGAGCGCCCTGGTCACACCCATCCAGCGAAGAGTTCCTGCTCGAATCCGTCAGATATCTTTCGTGTTCCGATCCAGCGCCAGTAAGGCAACTCGACGGAGGAATCGATGGCGCGGAGCTTCTCTTCAAACTTGAGAATGAAGATGCGATGCCATGGAAGGAACTGTTCATAGTTACTGTGGATGTGTGTCGAATGGTCCGCATGCGAATCGACGAAACTGTCCCATTCGCCACACTTCTAACTCTACAGCCGCTTCACCAAGTCACCCAACAGGTCCTCGAGTAACGGGCTCACGGGATAGGGATGCATCCGGTAATGCCGGAACCCCTCACCATACTTCACGCCCGTGTACCTCCCCACTTGAGCCGACCACTCCTCCATCGTCTCCAGGTAGTTGTCCATGTTGTGATGCTCTTTGAGCCATACTCTTTGCGACTCGTGACAAGCGAGCATTTCTCGCTTGACCGCCAAAGTCGAAGTGATATCGACCACAAAGTGCGGGACCAACGGCCGCGAATCGCGATCGGTCCCCTCTGCCGGATCGACGAAGTACAGGTGTGGGATCTTCTTCAGCACCGGTTCCCCGCCGTACATAGACGTGTCGTAGTTAGGCGCTGGGGCTGCGAAGCAGGCGTCCCGAACCAGCCGCGAGGTAGTCTCGTGATCGCAGTGGTAATCGTTGGACGGCGCGGTCAGCACCAGGTCCGGGTGCGTACGCCGCAACAGCCACACGACTCTGCGCCGCGAGGCGTCGTCTTCGTAGATCGCAAGATCGCGAAACTCGCCGCACAGGTATTCGGCGCCGATAATGGCCGCTCCGCGCTTGGCTTCTCTTCGCCGGATGGAAGCGATCTCGCTGGGGATGTGATGATTGGAGCCGCAGTCGCCCGCCGTCATGGTAACAATCGTAATGTGGTGGCCACGCTGAGCCAGCAGGGCCAGTGTCCCACCCGTGAAAATCTCGGCGTCGTCGGGATGAGCGTGAATGTGAAGAATTCGCAAATCCTTTCTATTGTACGGCCTCAGGGGCGCCTCACGGTACAATGACAAGTCTATGAAGCTGATCAGCCATACCATCACTCAGGGCCCGACGCGCGCACCCGCCCGCGCCATGCTCAAGGCGATCGGATTCACCGACGAGGACCTGGCCAGACCCAATATCGGCATCGCCAACACCTGGACCGAAACGATGCCCTGTAATTACCGTCTCCGCGAGCTCGCTGAGTACGTCAAGCAGGGTGTCCGCGCCGCCGGCGGTACGCCCATGGAGTTCAACACCGTGGCCATCAGCGACGGGGTCACCATGGGCACAGAAGGCATGAAGGCGTCGCTCATCAGCCGCGACCTCATCGCCGACTCCATCGAGCTCGTCGCGCGTGGTCATATGTTCGACGGCCTTATCTGCCTCGTCGCCTGCGACAAGACGATCCCGGGCGCCGCGATGGCATTGCTGCGGCTCAACATTCCCGGTCTCGTTCTCTACGGCGGCTCGATTCTTCCCGGCCAGTACAAGGGCCGTGATCTCACGGTCCAGGACGTATTCGAAGCCGTAGGCGCGCATGCTGCCGGCAAGATCTCCAACGAGGAGCTCAAGGCAATCGAGGACACCGCCTGCCCGGGCGCCGGAGCCTGTGGCGGTCAGTTCACCGCCAACACCATGGCAACCGTGATGGAAGTGATCGGCCTGTGCCCATTTGGGATGGCATCCGTGCCGCAAGTGGACCGGCGCAAGATGGATGTCGCCCGCAAAGCCGGTGAGATTGTCATGGACGCGGTGAAGAAGGATCGCAAGCCACGCGACATTTGCACAAGTCAGGCATTTGAGAATGCGATTGCCGCGGTGTCCGCTTCCGGAGGCTCGACGAATGCGGTGCTCCATCTGCTTGCGATGGCCCACGAAGCAGGCGTGGAATTGAAGATCGATATGTTCCAAACCATCAGCCAGCGTACGCCGTTGCTGTGCGACCTCAAGCCGGCCGGAAAGTATACTGCCGTCGACGTCGATAAAGCAGGCGGAATTCCCGTCATCGCGCAACGGCTGGTCGAGGGCGGCTTCGTGCATAAGGACGCCGTCACAGTCACGGGTCAAACGATCGGCCAGGAAGCGGCTCAAGCGCACGAGACTCCTGGTCAGGATGTGATTCGGCCCGTCTCGTCGCCGATCAAGGCATCGGGTGGATTAGTGATTCTCAGGGGAAGCCTCGCGCCGGAAGGCTGTGTGATCAAGGTCACCGGCATAGAGCGCAAGCGGCACAAAGGTCCTGCGCGTGTTTTCGATCGGGAAGAAGACGCCATGGACGCTGTGCTGAATGGCTCGATCCAGCCCAACGATGTGCTGGTGATCCGTCAGGAGGGGCCCAAAGGCGGTCCGGGGATGCGCGAGATGCTGGGCGTCACCAGCGCCATTATGGGCGCGGGCCTGGGTGATTCCACCGCACTCGTCACCGATGGCCGGTTTAGCGGCGCTACGCGAGGGTTCATGGTCGGCCATGTGGCGCCGGAAGCCTTCTCAGGCGGTCCTATCGCGGCAGTCCAAGATGGCGACGTGATCAGCATCGACATCGAAAACCGCAAGATCGATATCGAGCTGCCCGCTTCCGCGCTTCAGGATCGCCTCAAGAACTGGAAAGCGCCAGAGCCTAAATACAAATCCGGTGTGTTTTCCAAGTACATCAAGAGCGTGTCATCCTCCTCGGTGGGAGCCGTTACCTCTTGAATTCAGATTCATTCTCATAGCTAGCAGAGTTTCTTGCTGTCTGGCCAGTTCTGCTCATCCGATCGTACAGCTCCGCCACCACCTGAACAGCGGATTCCGCTGCATTCCGGTCCGGTTCCTCATTGGCATTGCCGTAGCCATCCATCTCGCCTGTGCCCCCATCCTGCACAACGATTCCGTCCCGCCTCGAGAGAACATACACGCTCTTATACATCACTCCATAATTAACTTCCGGCTGCGGAATCAACCACGCAATCTGACCCCGTACAGGAACAATCGATTCGTCTTTCCACAACGCTCTTGCCCCATAGCCGGTTGCATTGATCAGCACCTTCTGAGCCACCTGGCTTAACTCGGATGGCGAATGAAACTCGATCCTCTCGATCCTACCACCCTCGACCAGGAAGTCCGTCATAAGTTGCCGCGAATATCCCGCTATGTTGAAAGTGAGCATAGAGTTTCGCCTGGCGTATTGGGTTGGAAAAGGGTGGCTCCCCGGAGGCAGATCCCGGAAACGGGGCGTCAAATCGCTCACGCGGTTCTGATAGTGCGCAAAGCTCAGAGTACTATCGCGGCGCTGATTGACTCGCCTCTCAGCCGGGTTGATATCGGACAGAAAGTACTGATCGATCCATTCCACTGGATTACCCGCAATGCCCAGATAGCTCTCATAGATGCGAAACGAAGTGCGGCACATCTTCTCCCAGAGGGCAGGAAACTCGGGCGATACCGAGTTCGTGAGTGCTATTCGTGAGTCGGGACTCCAGGATCCGGTCGCTAGCGCGGATCGCACATCCGGCGGACGTTCCTTGGCATAAATGGTAACCTTGGCTCCTGCGCGCTGCAGGAGAATGGCCGAGGTCAGCCCCAGAGCTCCGCATCCGATGACCGCGACGTCGCGCTCACCCGCGGACATAGCTTTCTCGACAGCGATACTGCTCGATCCCCACGACAGCGACCAGCCACTACCACCATGACCATAGTTGTGCACAATGATTTTGTCGCCGACACGCTCGACGTCAAGCCTGGGCCCGGCCGCACGGAAGGGCCGGAGGCAAACGGTGACACGGAAGATCCGGTCCACCTGTGCCCGGATCGGCATCAGCCTGGGGAGTACAGCATAAGACGGAAGGCCTGGAGGAGTCGCTAGGGTCCCGGCCCTGCGTGCGCAGGCACTAAAGCTCGCCACGGCGGCCGCTCCCAGGAAATCACGTCGATCCATCAGCCTCCTCGCAGAACCAAATTGGGGGTTCCGCCCGTTCGTGACGCCGGCGCCTAAATTATAGATGCGAAAAAAGCCACCCATCGCGGGTGGCTTTCACGTTTCTGGATTATGGGACGTTATCAAAGGTGCGAATCAAGCAACGATGTAACGTCCGTCTTGCCTACTGCCCCTACTTTCTGCGCCACTACCTGGCCACCTTTGAACACCAGCAGAGTCGGAATTCCACGGATGTTATACCGCATCGCCGTCCCGCCGTTTTCATCGACGTTCAGCTTGCCGACCTTCACGCGACCGTTGTAGTCATCCGCAATCGAATCAATCGTCGGGCTCATCATGCGGCACGGACCGCACCATTCCGCCCAAAAATCCACCAGTACAGGGACTTCGGCGTTCAACACGTCCTTTTCCCAGGTCTGGTCTGTAAATGTAAGTGTGTTTGGACCTGCCATATCTTTCTCTTCTTTCAGTTTATATGATGGCGGAGATGACCAAAAGGTTGCAGCGCATGCCTCTTGCCGCAGGTTTCCTGGGGCTCCTCGTCTATGCCGATCTTCCCACGCGATCCCCATTTCCGGGCCACGTTCGAGCCAAACTCGCGATTCGCGATGAAGCAGGCCGTCCCAGTGGCGTCCGCTTGCGAGTCACCAATGACCAGGGGGAATACTTCGCCCCATTGGGCCACCTTTCGCAAATCGACGCGACCCGCCGCATGTCCGGCGATCTGATGCTCGGCGACGACGAGACAAGTCCCCGCCGCTTATACGCCTATGTCTATGACGGTCACGAAATCGACCTTCCACCGGGATACTACACATTCGAGGCGCGCAAGGGCTATGAATTCAATTACGTCGAGCAGAAGATTTCGATCGCCCAGCCGGGACAAGTCGTGGCCATTCCCTTGCGCCGCTTCTCGAATTTTGAGGCGCAAGGTTGGTATCCCGGCGACACACACATGCATTTCCCGGACCCGGCCGGCGTTCGATACGAAATGGAATGTGAAGGTCTGCGCGTCTGCAGTCTGCTACTGCTGAAGGGCGGCTACAGAGATGCGCGACGTCCCGGCAACGGCCACTTCCAGAATGTCGAACACTTCACGGGGCGGCTTCACCCAATGTCGGATAGCCGCCACTTCTTGAAAGTCGGCGAAGAATTCCGGCATGGTCTTCTCGCCCACCTGATCTTTCAGAACCTGCGGCAGATCGTATGGCCGGTGAGCGTCGGCCAGTTGCGCGAGAACGGGTCGGGCGGCTACGACTGGCCATTAATGCTCCACGCGGCTGACGACGCGCATGAGCAAGGCGGACTGGTAACATGGGCGCATTGGCCCTATCCCTCGATGGAAGCGCCGATGGACATCGCGCTCGGCCGCATCGATTCTTTGGATATTCTCACTACGGGCAATCCGTTCGAACATCATCCGATTCTCGTCGATATCTACAAGATGCACGGTCCGTCGGCTTATTCGAAGCCTCCGATCGAAATGTACTACCACTACCTGAACTGCGGGTTCCGCGTCGCCACGTCGTCCGGCTCCGACAAAATGGGGTTGAACCCGCCGCTGGGGAGCGCGCGAACGTACGTGAAAACAGCGGGCCCGTTGACATATGACTCGTGGATCGAAGGAATCCGCAAAGGCCGTACGTTTATCAGCACGGCGCCGCTGCTCGAGTTCTCGGTGAACGGTCAGGAAGCAGGGGATACTCTACGTCTCTCTCCAGGCAAAGCGAAGCTGGCTGTAAAAGCCCGCGCGATTTCACAAGAGCCATACGAAGTGCTCGAAATCCTGGTGAATGGCAAAGTGGTACGAACCGCGCGGGCCTCGGGCCCTCAGCGCGAAGCCGCGATTAACGAGTCGATCGAAGTGGAACGCGGAGGATGGATCGCGGCGCGCGCGCATGGGAAAAAGATGCTCCCCTACGGTGCGGCCTGGTGGATGATGCCTGTATTCGCACACTCGTCTCCAATCTATCTGGATATGCCTGAACGCCACGCGGATGCGCGGGAATCTGCGGCGATTCTGCTGGAACAACTGGGATACTTCGAGCGCTGGGCAGCAACTGTTGCGAACTTCCCAACGCCGGAGAACAAGCAGGAGGCGTTGAAACTCGCGGCGCAGGCTCGAGCGGTGTACGATCAGCTCGTCCGCTAAGACGTATCAGAAGGGCGGGATTTCAGACTCTTCGATAGGCTCCACTCAGGGACCATTGCGGCAGCCTCCGAGGATAGCGGCGCCTGGCCCAGCTTCATATCCAGAAAGATCAAGTATGCCGTGAGTAAGCGGTAGGTATCGTAATGAACGTTGAGATCGAGTGCTTCGAAGGTGTCTTTCGCCGTATGAAGGATTCCGAGGGTTTCCTGGGTGATCGAATGAAGTGTAATCGTCGGAATCTTGCGATCGCGGAACGGTGTCGAGTCTGTGCTGCCGACTTGCTCAACGTTCACGCCCTCGATGGGGAGTTTCAACGTATTACCCATGGCGAAGATCCACTGCAAAAGCATTTATCCGCGTGACTGGTCCAAATCTTCGTCGGAGTGATTCCGACCGCGTCGATGTTCACCATGGCGTGAATCGACTGTACGTCATCCTTCGTGAGCTTGCGGGCATGATACCTGGATCCGATGAGCCCCTTCTCTTCGTCCGTGAAGCCCAAGAACACAAACGTATGGCGAAGGTTCTTCTTCATCTTGAGGCTGTGGTAGAGGCTGGGCAGGAGGGAGGCGCCACTCCAGTTGTCGACCACGCCTGCGCCTGCGTCCACGGCATCGTAATGGGCGCCAACATAGATCTTGTCTTGCGATTCGCCAGGTAGGATGCAGATCAGGTTCGGAAGTTTCGACCCGCTCACTTTCTGCTCCTGCAAATACTCGCCGCAGCACTGGACCTCTTCAAAAACCTGTCGCAGCGCCGCCAGCCGGTGCGGATTGCCATTCTTGCCGCCCTTAACAGATCTGCGCAGCCGTTCCTCCACGACATCCTTAACAACGGCGTCGAACGAGATCGTCTGCGCCACTAGAGGGAAGGTCAACAACAGCAACAGAACGAGTCTCATGGGAGGTTCTCGCTAGTTTGTCATAAAATCGAACCATGGATCTTTTGTCCCGCCGTCAATTCACCGCGGCTGCCGCCGGCGCCGCCCTCTCCGCTCCTGCCTTCGCCTCCACCGCAAAGAGCTCCGCCCGCATCCCCGGCGCCAATGACCGTCTTCACATCGGCGTCATCGGCTGCGGCGGCATGGCGACGGCCGGCCACATGCGGCCCCTCTCCCGCCAGATGAAGGAGCTCAACATCGACTTCGCCGCCGTCTGCGATCTGTTCGACAAGCGCACCGACGCCGCCGCACAGCTCACCGGCGCTCCGAACAAGCATCGTGACTACCGCAAGCTGCTCGAGAACAAAGATATCGATTATGTCTTGATCGGCACTCCCGAACACCAGCACGCGCAAAATACGATCGATGCAGCTCTGGCTGGCAAACACATCTATTGCGAAAAGCCCATGACCTGGAGTGTCGACCAGGCCAAGAAGGTCTGCGAGGTAATCAAGCGTACCGGTGTCAAAATGCAGGTGGGTGTGCAAGGCATGTCCGACGATTCCTACGAGACCGCCAACAAGCTGGTTAAGGACGGCGCACTTGGCAAAGTGGTGCTCGCCCAGATCGACTATTCGCGCAACAGCCGCAACCCGGACCATCTCAACACGCCGCCTGATCCCGACATCAAACCCGGGATCAACTTTGATTGGAATGCCTGGCTCGGCAGAGCTCCCAAGCGCCCCTTCGATCCCGACCGCTACTTCCACTGGCGCCGCTTCTGGGATTATTCGAGCGGCATCGCCAGCGATCTGTTCATTCATCGAGTCACGCGCATCATCAAGTCTCTGGGACTCACCTTCCCCGAGCGAGGCGTTGGGACCGGCGGCAAGTTCGCATGGCCGGATGCCATCGGCGAAGTTCCTGACACCATGAACATCCTGCTTGACTATCCCGAGGGCATCACCGTGCAACTGGTTTCCTCGATGGGCAACGACACCAGAATCGACCACTTGCTCCGCGGTCATAAGGCCACTCTCACGTTCACCACGGAAGGTTTCATCGTCACGCCGCAGAACGCATACAAGGACGAGGTCAAGCCCGTCACTCACAAGAAGACCGGCGCCGAGAACACTGTGCTCCACCACCAGAACCTGCACGCCGCCATCAAGAGCAATGCGCCGTTGAAGTGCGACTGCACTCTCGGCTACTACGGTGTCGTGGCGTCGCAGTTGGGCGTTGAATCGCTCAAGAAGCGAAAGTACATGGCCTGGGACCGCCCGAAAGAGCGCATGGTGAGGGCCTAGGTGCGGTACGTTCGGTTGGTTTGGCTTCTCGCTGGAGTTCTCACCGCCCAGCAGCATGACCTATTGCTCAAAGGCGGGCACGTCATCGATCCCAGAAATTCGATCGACGCCCGCATGGATGTGGCTGTTCGGGGCGGGCGGATTTCGGCAGTCGCGGCCAGCATCGACCCGTCCACGGCTCGCGAAGTGATTGACGCCGCGGGACTGTTCATCACGCCGGGGCTCATCGATCTTCACGTCCACGTCTTCCATACCACGGGCATCAAGGGCGCATGGGCGGGCGATTCTTCGGTCCAACCGGATGCGTTCAGCTTCCGGACCGGCGTCACGACGATGGTCGATGCCGGTTCGTCCGGATGGCGCAACTTCGAAACCTTCCGCCACACGGTCATCGATCGGGCCCAAACACGCGTCCTCGCCCTCATCAACATCGCTGGACTCGGCATGATCACCGACGTTACCGAGCAGGAGGACTTCGATCCCGGCGAGGTCGCCAAGCTCGCAAGTAAGCACAAGGACGTTGTGGTGGGAGTGAAGTCGGCGCATTACCAGAAGCCGGACTGGCTCTCGGTGGACAAGGCAGTCGAGGCAGGAAAGTCGGCGAATATTCCCATCATGGTCGACTTCGGCTATTTCCTTCCCGAGCGGCCTTATTACAAGCTCGTGCTCGAACACCTTCGGCCGGGCGACATGAGCACGCACATGTTCCGCGGACCGGTGCCGTGGGTCGACGCGAACGGCAACCTCTACGACTACTTGAAACAGGCTCGCGCGCGCGGCGTAAAGTTCGACGTTGGACACGGCGGCGGAAGCTTCGTGATGCGCAACGCAGCCCCCACAATCGCCCAGGGATTCTACCCGGACACGATCTCGACCGATCTACACACCGGCTCGATGAACGCCGGCATGCAGGACATGCCCACCACGATGTCGAAGCTGCTTGCCATGGGAATGCCACTCAAGGAAGTCGTGCGAGCCTCCACCTGGACTCCGGCCCGGAATATCAAGCGCGAAGAACTCGGCCATTTGACCGTGGGAGCCATCGCCGACGCCGCTGCATTTCAATTGATGTCCGGCAATTTCGGATACGCTGATGCCTACCAGGCCCGGTACTACGGCAAACAACGGCTGTTCTGTGAGCTCACACTTCGAGCGGGTCGCGTCGTATGGAACTGGAATTCGCGGGGTGGAACAGATTACCGCAAGTTGGGGCCACGCTATGGAATCCGCCCCGGGATCGATCACATCCTGCCGCCGCCGTAATCCGCGCCGCGATCCGCGCCCAGGAAGCATGAAAAGCTACACCGTAGGAATTCTGGTGCATGGCGACAACCATTTCATCGTCCGCGGTCCGCTGCCCGATCCAGCGGCCGCAGTGGCGCTGATCCGGCATTGGTCTCTCATCCACATCGGAGAAGAGACCCCGTCCAGTCTGCGGCGCTGGAGCATTAGCACACGGGAGTTCCGCGAGGATCTCGAATGGGCAGTCGTCGTGCCTGGAGAGGGCCAGATTACGCCGGCAGTGGCCCAGATGTTGGACGAGCTGTCAGCACGCGGAATCGTCGTCCGTCGCAGCTGTCTACGGGATTGACATTCGCTTCTGGCCAGCTTACTAAGCTAAGACGCCACTTCATTCTTTGCGGCTAAACCCTTATACATATTAATGTGTATAATAGGAACCGGCAGTGCTACGGTTCGAGTGGGACGACGTCAAGGCTCTTGTCAATGAGCGCAAACACGGCGTCAGCTTCGAGGAGGCCCTCAAGGCCTTCGACGATGATCGGGCTCTGGAGGCCTCGGACGAGGAGCATTCCTCAACCGAACAGCGGTTCTATCGAATTGGCCATTCAGGCCGGCGGCTTCTGCTCATTGTCTTCACAGAGCGTGAAGGCGCGATCTGAATCATCTCCGCCCGTGAGGCGGTCCGGAAGCATCAGGAGGCTTATGAAGGCTAGCACCAAACGGAAGAAAAGTGTGACGATCGACGTATCCGATGCGGACTATCGTCGCGAGATCGAGAGCGGACTGGATCAGGAATCTGCCCTGAAGCCGGGCAGGCACGTATTTCGAAGGGGTGGATTCAAGAGCCGCCATCCGGGATTCGAGGCCAGCAAGACGCCGGTCAAAGTGCGAGTTAACATTTACCTGGACCTCGACATCGTCAATTTCTTCAAGGCCCGGGCGAAGTCGCGGGATGCGGCCCGATATCAGACACAGATTAACAATGCTCTTCGCACTTACATCGATCACCTGAATCAGTCAACGGAAATGGCCGCCTCATTGGTCAAGGACAATGCATTCATTGCCGCCATAGCCAAACGCGTCGCCGGAATTCGACACTGATATTGACCGAACGGACTTCACGAACCCAGCTCACTGCACCACTCGCCACGGGCCAGTGCGCTTCTCCTTCAGAGCCTTTGATGGCGAGTAGTCATCCTTTGTGGATGCATCCAGCGGGATCACCACCGGCCACACCGATTTGGGATCGAGCGGCGTCCCGCCCCAATCCGGCGCCTTCCGCGGCGTCTCTGGCGAGGACAGCCCGGCCGTCAGAGTCGCCGTGATGACCCCTTTCGCCGACGTGTTCCGCGCATACATCACGAGCGCGATATAGTACACTCCTGCGCGCGGCGCATCAATCACCACGCGCTCGCTTCCGCCGTCGGAGGTGGACCGGTGGTCGGAGACAATGCGCCCGTTAGTGATCTCCGGCTCCGCGGCGAACCGCACATGTAGATCCACGTCCACGGTCTCGGGATCGTTCCGCAATTCGATCAGCAGCGAGCGCGCCCCTGCGGCTACGTCTACGCGGAAGCCGAACTCACCCCCGAAAAACGTCGGCTGCTCGACTGCCGGCAGATTGTAAGGAACGGGGACGCCCGAAACCAGCCGGCGCGTCGCGGATATGGGCGGCCCCAGCGCGGATCGCTCGATCGTCGCTGTGAGTGTCCCGGCCGCATTGACACCACGACTATACACTCCGATCGCGATGTGATAGACCCCGGGCAGCAGTGGCGGCGAGGTCGCGCTGGTGATCTCGATCGTCTCGGTGCCAGTCTCGCTGTCCGAGACATAGTCCGCTACTACACCGTCCGCGCCCAGTTCCACCGGTGCGCCGTGGCGAACAAACAGATCAATGTCGGTGGTGGGCACTCGCGAGGCCACGCGCACTCTCAGCTTTGTGGCGCCTTCCGGCACCTGGATCGTGTAACCGAAGTCGCCGGTGAAGAGTGTAGGGTCGCTGACCGCTGGAAACTCGAACTCTACCGTCTCGCCGGAATTAAGCGGCCGTCCGGGTTGTGGGGCGGGCGGGCCCGAACCTGCGCCAGTGATTCTCGCCACCAGCGTGCCGCTCGCGGTCACATTGTCGGTGAAGAGCGCCAGCGAAACGTAGTAACGGCCCGGCCTCAGCGCAGGGTTCGTCGAGCCGCTGATGGTGATGATTTCGTTGCCTGTCGGGCCCTCAGATGTGTGATCGGCCACCACACGCCCTCCCGCTACGCTTGTGTCTTCGCCGAAACGCACGAAGAGATCGACGTCCGCACCGGGAGTAGTCGTCGCTAACTGCACGTCGAGACGCGTGGCTCCTGCCGGAACATCTACTACGAAACTTCTCTCGCGGTTGAATAGCGTACCTCCAGTCACCGGACCGATGGCGAAGTTCTGCGCCACACCCGGCGCCAACTGAGCCGGGCCGCTGCCCGGTTGCGGAGGTCCGGCAGCGCTGGTTACTGTCGCGGTAAGAGTGCCTTCCGCAGTCACACCGGTTGTGAACAGCGCCAGCGAGATATAGTAAGTGCCTGGCCGCAGCGCGGGCGTTGTCGATGTCGTGATGACGATGGTTTCCTGACCGGTCAGACCTTCCGACCGGTGATCCGCCACGACGTCACCAGCCGAGATACCGGTATCGGTTCCGTGGCGCGCGTACAAGTCCACATCGACGCCCTGCGTCGATGTGTTCAGCGCGATCTCGAGTCGCGTGGCCCCTTGCGGCACCTGAATGGTGTAGCTGTTCTCCGCCCGGAACAACGTTGGTCCGCTCACCGGTCCGATGTTGAAGCGCGC
>Ga0187893_10003857_pt1 | contig 29487 bp, 24 predicted proteins | sample MA1701074metaG_FD_139574 | JGI IMG/M metagenome (GOLD analysis project Ga0187893, IMG submission 139574) | White microbial mat communities from a basaltic lava cave in the Kipuka Kanohina Cave System on the Island of Hawaii, USA - MA170107-4 metaG ...
GCCGTTACGTCGCCGCAATACCCATTGATTGCGATAGTAAGGTACTTGGGTAGCGGCTCGGTGTAACAAAACGGCCAGCCGCTCCTCTTGCCACGATTCCCACCTTTTTGCCGACCATTGCTCCCGTTCCAGAGCTTCGGATACCAATTCTTCCGTCTCAGGGCCGTAACGCCATTGGCGTAATTGTAATCCGTGAACCGTCGCTGCCAAGGATCGCGCCAAAGCTGGCAGCCGGTGGTATATCTTGAGCCTCCAATCGCTCATGAAAATTTATGAACCTCTGCTTGACGTCCGCGAAAGCTTTGCAGTCTTGAAAAATACGTCTGATGCCAAATGGCGATCATGACCAATTGCCTGATTAAAGGCTCGTGGCTATTATCCCCTGAGAGAAACTCCGTGATTATAGTTTTCAATCTGGGAGTTACAAAAGGTCCCTCACGAACCGGGTCAAGAGCAGGTAGATTGGTTATCAACTCACGAAATTCAGGAACCTCACGGAAGTACCGATGCCAGGGGACGGCAAATCCCCATTTCCGGCCATTTCGAATAGCCTCAGGTAAACGAGCGCCTACCGATTGACGTAGCAAATATTTACTTTGTCTCTTTGATAGCAACTTAGACGATGGCAATGCCGCCAGTTTTTCAACCAGCCGGTAATCGAGGAAGGGAACTCGGCACTCAATAGAAGCGCCCATCGTCATCCGATCATTCCGGTCAAGGATCGAGCAGAGAAAAGTGTGTTGGTCGCTGTACATCGCCTGTCTGACAGGCTCTCCGGGATACAACAATTTCGCCTCGGCCAGTACTTTTTGCCGGTAAGTGAACTCGGTATTAATCGGGCGGGAAAACAGATTCAGCTCGGCAGGTAAGAGGTCGCAGGCGTTGAAAAGCACGAAGCGATCAATTGATCCGAGGGTGAGAAACCGGCCTAATTTCTGTATCCGTCTATTTGAAAATGGGATCAGCGAGGGTTCCGGGATAGACAGGCTAGCCAATTTCAGTAGCTTAGGGTGTTGCAAAGGCTTGTAACGCACGTACCCGCCTAGTATTTCGTCCGCTCCTTCGCCGGAAAGCAACACCGTAACTTTCTGTTTGGCGTATTCGGATATTGATAGCAAATGGAGGTCGTTACCGTGCGCCAAGGGTTCATCATTGAGCCAAGACGCCTGCTGGATCTTGCGCATCAGGTCGGATGGCGCGACTTGCAGTTCGTGATAATCGAGTCCCCATTTCTCCGTCAATCGTTTGGCCAGTGGGCCTTCGTCGTATCCAGCCTCCCCGAAGCGAACAGTGAAGGTCGCAATATTTGAGCCTGTTTGCGAGGCAAGTGATGCGGCGACACTGCTTGAATCCAGGCCGCCGCTGAGTAGAACACCAACGGGAACATCGCTGATCCGCCTTAAATTCACAGAGCTATCAAAAGTTCCGCGAAACCACTCTATCAATTTGTTGGTTGAATGACCACGATCCGGCTGCGCCTTCTCCGCCAAGCGCCACCATTGTACGACCCGGATATCGCCATCGCGCCAAGTAAGATAGTGGCCGGGTAGCAATCGTCTGACCCCAATGAAAGGAGTCTGATCACCCGCTGTATGCCTGAAGCATAACAGCTCTTCCCAGCATTGCTCGTCGAACTCGGCCTGAACGCCTGCTGCGAACAATGCTTTTTCTTCCGAGGCAAAATACAATCCACTAGGCAGAGCGGCATAATAAAGTGGCTTGACTCCCAACCGATCGCGAGCGATGAACAGCTCCCTTTCTCGGGCATCCCAGATTGCAAACGCAAACATGCCGTTCAGGCGCTCTAGCATGCCTGGGCCTTCTTCGATGAAAAGGCAAAGAAGTACCTCGGTATCGGTATTTGATCTGAATTTGTGCCCACGCGCTTCGAGCGCAGGGCGCAATTCCCGGTAATTGTATATCTCGCCGTTGTATACCATCCAATAACGCCCATCAGAGGAAGACATAGGCATATGCCCTCGTTCTGAAAGGTCAAGAATAGCAAGCCGGCGGGAAGCTAACGCGACTCCCGGAGCAATATAATGCCCGGCGTCGTCAGGGCCGCGATACGCTAATATGTCGCGCATCGTGATCAGTGCTTCTTGGCTGGCGACACGGCTGTGATCTGAATAAACAATGCCACAAAGTCCACACATCGCAGCTACTCGAATTCGGTAGGTTGTTTTCTCTTGGGTTGTATCAACACTTCCTGGAACATCTCTTCCCATTTCGGGCGAACTTGATGCCAGGATGACCGTTCAGCCAACAGCCTACCCCTAGCTGACAGTTTCGCGGCTAGGGCTGGATTCCCCAGCAAGGTATGAACAGCTTCAGCCATCTGTTGGTCATCATCATCACGAACAAGCAGAGCGGTTTCACCATCAGCAAACAAATACGGAATACCACCGACATTGGTTGTCACAACCGGCAAACCGATGGCGCAGGCTTCGATGAGAGCGACAGGCATGTTGTCGATGCGATTGGTATTGATGAATATGTCCGCTCTGGAGAATTCTTTGATTTTGTCCGCCACATTCAGGTAACCGGGAAAACGAACCGCTTCGCCAACGCTCAGATCCTGCGCCAGTTTTCGCGCTTCGGCCTGCAATCCTTTATCCTGGCCGGCCATTACGAGAGTGGCGTCCGGATACGTCTCCCGCACCCGAGCCAAAACACGCACCGCCATCAACGGGTTCCATATATCGTGGAAGCTTCGCATCCAGAATAACCTGGGCTGCAACCGGCTGTGGATCCGATAGGGATAGGCAGAGATATTGATGATATTGGGAATAATTCGCGCCTGAAAGCCATATCGCTCAATCGCGCACGAGAGATAATCCGATGGCGCAACGATGGCGTGAGCGCGGTCAAGGACTTGCCGCGCCCAGCGCGGGAACTTGGCCATAAATTGCGGGAAAGCTCCGCCATGCAGAAACATAATTACTCGATGCCCAAACAATCGCCCCAGCCGTGAAGCGAGATCTTCAACAACAAAGCTTGGGCCTCCGAAGGTATGCACGATCAAAATATCAATCTCACGCCGCTTTTTGATTATTGTCGCTGCAATATCAATCAACCGCCCGTATCGGTTGGGACAGAGTGACGCTCTAGTAACAGGGTAACCGAGTTGTTTGAATAAAGTGGAAATAATTTCACCTTGGGTTGTAACGTGGCCAGGGTTGATTCCAACCATCGGACCAACAAAGCAAAGCCGAGGCGTTCTGTTAGTCATTCGACGCAAATACTTGCTAGGTCAACAGCTTGGTTTGTGCTCTCTTAACCACAATTCGAGAGCTAATACCATCAAGACCCGCTGATACAATCCTTCGCGGCTGATCGTCCCTCTGTAATTACCTGGCTTGGCCTGCCTGAAATGATGACACCACTGCTTGATTAGGTCGAGGTTGAGAAAAGCCCTTACTCTGGCTGAAGGCGCAAATAGCAAATCCGCCAGCATATCGTGGAATTGATTTGTCGCTACGCGATCAAGAGGGATACGGAAACCTCGCTTTCGATGATTCGCCACACGTTGTGGTAGCCACTGTTTTGCAATTTCTCGTAACACAAGCTTGCCTATTTTGCCGTCGGTTTTATATCCGTGTGGTAATCGTAAGCCACAGTTTACGACCTCTTCATCCAACAATGGAACCCTTACTTCAATGCCATTCAGCATACTCATCATATCAACTTTACGAAGCATGTCCGACGCCAGGCTTATCGAGAAATGCGTCTCAGTTAGCCGCTTAGAAAGTTCTTCCAGGCCAGTTATGGCGCCGCAGTCCTTTTGATTGGGGTGATCAGTAAAAAGACGGTAAACGCTTTCCGTTCCCAAGCTGAATTCAGGCAGCGCAAGTTCGAGCTTCTGTTCTTCACTCAAGTAATTCGATAACCCTGCAAGCAATATAGATTCATCTTGTCTGCCCTCTTGAGCTAATCGGAAAGCCTTAGCCAATTGCCTCCCGGCGTTTCTGGTGTAACCGGCCAGCAAGTCGCCAGCCGTCACTGCCACTCTCTGTACCGCGCCGGGAAAGCCCATTATTTTGGCGAATTGATTTGCTCTCCAGAAACAAGCATAACCTCCAAACGCCTCGTCCCCGCCATCACCTGAAAGAGCGCAGATAATTCCCTGGTCACGGATAGCCTTCGAAACAAAGTAAGTTGGAATCAAGCTTGAATCCGCAAATGGTTGGTCAAAATGCAGTAGCAATGCTCGTACAAGCTCGGGGGTGATAGAGATGTCTTCATGCCTGATTGTTTGATGTCTGGTATGATAGCGCTTCGACACCGCAAGAGCGCATGAAGTTTCATCGTACTCTCGATCCGGAAAGCCGACATTGAATGTCGCTGGGATTTCTTCAGAAACTTGGCAGCGAGCGGCTACAACTAGAGAAGAGTCAATTCCCCCGCTGAGAAGGGCTGCGACCGGCACATCAGCCACAGCTTGTGATTTCACGGAGTCCAATAAGGCATGAGCTGTCGATCCAACTGCTTTGTCGAAAGATAGGTTTTTGTTTGGGGTGGCATGAATCTGATAGTATTTCGCTACGCGCTGGCCGCGCGAATTAACAATCAAGCTATGGCCCGGAGGCAATGCCTGAATTTCGGTGAAACCTGTCTGTGGTTCAGGTATGTAACTCAAGCCAAGAAAATCGAAGCAGGCTTGGCGGTTTATGGTAGGGGCAAAATTGCCCAACGCCAATATTCCTTTGATTTCGCTGGCAAATACAAACTGATCTGGCAACAGAGTATAATATAGCGGCTTTATACCAAAACGGTCTCTTGCAAGAAAAATCTGGTGTTGAATCGTATCGTAAATGGCGAACGCAAACATTCCCCGAATCTTCAGCGTCATTTCCGGGCCATATTGTTCGTAAAGATGTACTAGAACTTCAGTATCTGAGGGGCCCCGGAAAACGTGCCCATGCTTGATCAGATTGAGCCGTAATTCTTTGTAGTTATATATTTCGCCATTATAAACCACGTAAACGCTTTCATCTTCATTGGCCAGGGGCTGGTGGCCGGTAGGAGAAAGGTCAATAAGCGCAAGCCGGCGATGCACAAGCTCGCAATTCACGTCAATATAATAGCCGCTGCTGTCGGGACCGCGATGGGTAAGCAGAGCGCCGGCTTTTTCAGCCCAATCCGGGGCAGGAGGTAATTGCAGGTGATGAAAACGTCCGGCAAATCCACACATTAGATTATCGCTGGAAAGGCGTGTAGCGCTCTTGAGACATTTGCTGATGGCCGTCAGTCTCGTTGTTTGCCAGAGCTTGGTTATGATCGAGTAATAAAGTAACTGCGCCTAAACCCAATAAAACTGCCGGCGCGACCAGTCTCATAGCGGTGACCATCATAAAACCGAAGCTCCAACAGGTGAGCGCCACAATAACCGCTTTGTTGTGAAGCGCGCTTTCGCGCCTTAGATTTTGAAAGCCAATAAATATCAGCAATAGAAATGCAAGGAATCCGAAGACCCCATGTTCAGCCACGAGACGTGAGAACTCAGTATGCGCTGAACTCTCGCGGTAGGACTCAGCGCGTAGTGTAGTTGCCTGGCCAGGGCCAACACCGAAAACAGGGTTGTCTGACCATATCTGCAAATCTGCTTTGATGATTGTATCACGCCCGGTTAAGCTGGTATTACGAAAACGCGCTAGTAAAGCGCCGCCAGTGAATTCATCAAGCTTAGGCAGTAATAAATAGTTCGCAACCAAAAAGCCGATGGCGATGATACCAAGTATTTTCAATCGTGATCGGCCGTCACGCGCCAGGTAGAAAGTAGCGGCAATAGCTGAAATGCCCGCATTGTATAACCCAGTACGGGAAAATGTCAGTGCGCTTTGCGCCGCCATTACCGCCATCGCAACGAATAGCAAGGCTTTAAGCCACCAACTTCGTTTCTCCACTAATAAATAAATAAATATGGCGAGGGCTCCGAGACCCAGGGCCGCCGATACTTGGTTGGGGCCGAACCCGCCGCTCGTCATATAATTCGATTCACTGTTAAATCGAATCGCTGGTGACGTAATGACGCTTAGCAACGCAAAAGTTCCTACGCCGGTTATCGGCGCTATGAGAATCAGCAGAGTGCTTTTGATACTCATCGCTGAGAGTCTGGTTCGAGAGAAATACCAGACACAGAGCATGAGCGCGAGTGGACCGGAAAGATTGAAACTTAAATGGGCCCGCAAATCCTCGGTGCTTGTGTTTGCCATTGGCATTACGGTTGATGGCAGTAGCAGCGCAAAATAGAGCAATGGAAGCACAGAGCCTCTGAATTGTCCCTGCCGCAATACTGAAACCAGTAAAATGATGACGACTGAATATTTGCCGAATTCCCAAAAAACTTGCGCTTGGGCCATACGCCACAGCACCTCCGCGCCAGTTATGTATGCGACTATGTATGCGACACGCTCAGAATTATTGCTGATCACCGCCCACCAGAGCCCAACCCCCAATGTTACTAGCGCATGCGCTGTTGCAATATCTCGTACCCACACCATTGACGCAGCTAATAGCATATGTCCAGCAAAGAAGGCGCAGATTTTGAAGCTATCGCTATTAATTACCGTTTGTATAGCATTGTTATCAAGGCTTACTACTTTGTGATGCTGTGGCCTAGCTAAAATTCTATTGTTCATATGAGGACCGCCCGGTAAAAATCTGTTAGCATACGTGGCAGATGATGTAAGGCGCGGTTTAATTCAATAAAACGGCGCGCCGCACAGCCAAATTCATATCTCAAACCTGGTTCGTAGATTAACTGAATTATCGCGTCGGCCATTTTTAATTCATCATATGGCTCTATCAAAAAACCTGTTACCTGGTTTTCGACTATTTCAGGCACGCCGCCAATCTTAACTGACACTACTGGCAACCCGGATGCCATGGCTTCCAATATAACATTAGGCGTCCCCTCAAATTCGGAGGTTAACACCAGAATGTCAGCTTCACGATAAACCGAAGCCATTTCTGTTACCTCGCCTCTGAATTCAATTGTATCGTAGCCCATCCCAATTTTCGAAGAAAATTGTTGCAGGCTTTCTCGTAAGGGGCCATCGCCGGCAACAATGCCTTTTACCATTACCGAAGATTGTTTCTTTATTGAGGCTATAATGGAAATAAATCTCTCGATCCGCTTTTCAGGGGACAGGCGCCCTGCTGCAAGTAATCTAACAATACCATCTGATTTTTTTTGCGCCGGGCGAAACATCTCGCTATCCACCACAGTTGGCAAGAAGCATAGGCGTTCGGCCGGAACCCCAAGACTTATCGCGTTGCTGATCGCCATACGCGAGTTGGCGATTATTTTACGAGGCGCACGTAAGCTAAGTGTGCCTGTGAGCGCATGGGATGACACTTCGCTAAAAGCATCGCTACGCAACGCTCCAATTTCTCGCCGGCCTGAGATGCGCGCAGCGGCAACCGCATAGAGATTAGTGTAAAAATGCTGGCTTTGAATCAGGTCAGGTGGGTCCGCTTGCAACTCGGAAATGATTTGAAACACTCTGGCCAATCGAGATTTTCGGCGGCCTACCCATTTCACCGGAATATCACAAGCCCGTATGCGATCCTCCCAGAACTCACCATGTGTTAAGCTCAATAATGTTACACGCGCATCCAATTGGCGCAAAGTTTTTAGCGAGTAAAAGAGCTGTCTTTCTGCCCCACCTTGACCAAGTGTCCCGGTAAGAAAGCATATATTTAATCCGGATAAATCAGGCATTGGAGCGCAATTGCCCCCAAGTTGCGCTCAGCTCGCGCCCGATTGCGTCACGCCATTTTTCCAGTGAGTATTGTTTGGCTGTTATCATGGCTTGCTTGGACATCCTCTGATATTTTTCCTTGTCCATTAAACATTGTCGTATGGCGTTCGCCATAATTAACGGCGTAGCCTTGTCAATTAATACGCCACACCCGCTACCGATTAACTGCGGCAACGATGATATATTGGTAGTTATCACAGGCAGCCCACAGGCCATAGCTTCAACTACGGCTTTGGGAAATCCTTCTGAGGAAACAGTTGGGAAGCAAAACAAATCAGCCTCTTGCATTAACCTTATCACTTTCTCATGATCCACCTGACCATGAAAAACAATCTTGTCGCTGATTTTTAAAGACATGGCGAGTTGCTGAAAGTTGTAGAGCGCGCTACCGTCTCCGACGACGTCAAATGCTATGTCTGGAAATTCGCTCAGTAGAATCGGCAAGCTTTCAATGACAACGCCCGTGCCTTTCTCTTTTTCTTGGCGGCAGACTATTATCAGCCTGGGCGATTCATGTGGAAATTCCTCACGGTTAGTTGAGCAGCTTTCAATCTCGCGCTCGGTTAAGGTTGTGGCAAATATCCATTTTATAGCTGGGTTTTGTTCAGACGGAGGTTCGGGATGGCTGCCAGTTGCTAGGCAAATGTTTTTCCCTCCGGCGACCGTTTCCATAAACCATTTCCAGAATTGCTCAGCCATTGTCGTCTGCATGAACCAGTTGCCGCAGTAGCGTACGAAGAGCGGCCTGCGGAATGCAAACGCAAGTAACATTCCGATTGTGCCGATATCACCAGGAATTGGGGCATGTACCGCATCAGCCCGCAAAACTTCGCGTAACAACTTCAGGCAGTTGAAAGATAACCAAACGGGGAGCATTAGCTTACGCAGCAATCCTCTGCCCCTAGGAGACGCAAGTGGAATCACTGACAGATTATTTCCACTAAGAGGATTCCCTCCACCGTTCTTACCTTTACCAAAGCAGGGCAGTAATAAGACCGTAAGATCGAATAATTGCGATAATGCGCGCATTTGAAAAGAAAAGCCGCCGTCGGTAGCAAAACCAGAAGGGGATGAGGACTGTGGCCAGCACACCTTATAAGAAATGACAAGTAGTTTCATGTGTGATAAAAACTAAAAAATAACCTTCAAGGTCAATCGCGCAAAACAACGTCAGCGCTACGCGCAACTGCCGCGAACCCCTGTAAGCGGCCTTGCAACTCCATCCAATCCGATTTGTGCCAGCGGCGAATCGCTGAAACCGCAACTCGGGCGAGCTCGAAAGCTTGGAATCGCCAGAAACGGCATTTCTGGCGCCAGCTCAGTGGCCCGACGATATCCTTGAAAACGTAGTAATAATTAACCACGCATTTGTAACCTATATTTTTACTGTCTACACGCCCGCTTGGCGAATGAAGCTCGACGCAGCGCGCATCGCCGCATTGGAGTAACTTCCATTGACGGCCAGCTCTCAGAGAGAAGTGCGCATCTTCGAGCACGCCGTAGTCCTGAAAAAAAAGATCAAAGCGCAGACCAGAGTCGAAAACTCGACGCCGCCAGACGGCGCAGGCGGTCGTCATAAAATCAACCTCGCGGGTTCCGTTGAAAGGTGGTTGTAGATTGGCATTGATTGGGTAACCGGTGTGAAAATCATATCGTCCCGGCTTATAGACCGTAAATAGGCTCAATCGCTTGTACCATCGCCATCGTTTGACCTCTGATGGTTTAAAGTGGCGATTTGTGCGATATCCGACGATTCCTCCAACCTCTCCGCGGGCGTCACCAGTGAATACGTCGGCAATCCGCTCGAGGAACTCCGGTTCCAGCCTGACATCGTCATCAATCAACGATATCAGGTCACCAGATGCTATATTGATGCCGGCGTTTCTCTGAACGGCTGTGCCTTTTTCGGACCGAATGTGTTGGCAGAGAAAGGGAAGAGACTGAGCAATTTGACTCACAGCCAGCTCGGTAGCCATTTCAGTGTGCGGAGCGCCATCTACAATAATAACCTCGCTGGGTAACAGAGTTTGTTGACATAGGTTTTGTAGTAATTCGGTAATTTCTCGCGCCCGCTGAAAAGTTGGGGTAACTACGCTAATCTGCATATCGCGCCCTCGATCTGGTTAAGTCGCACAAGTCTGTTGATTAGCGATGTTGAGCAGGCATTCAACAACACGTTGGCCTGAATTGCCATCGAGAGTGTTACCGAACATTGACGAAATCAGCTTACGGCGATTGGCGCCATCTGCGTCCCGGTTACTCAACATATTGATTAGCAATTCGCGCATTTCAGCTTCCGAATGCGCAAGTCTTACCGCGCCGCTCTCCACTATGGGACGGTAATGGTCGAAACCGTAATAACGTGGTATGTCAATCGGGCTGATGTCAATGCCAGAAGGATTGTACCCTACGTTGATCACCGGTTTGTCGAACATGCAAAGTTCGAGCGAAATAGTTGATCCGACATTGACGCCGACCGCGGCATGGCGTAGAGAATTGACCAGCAGATAAGCATCATCAATTTTGGGTGTTAGCCAGGAAACCTCCCAGGGGACTTCGGGGAAGAGAACGTCCTTGGCTTTGCGTTTAAGCTCTTCGAATCTTCCTGTCCGATCTTTGGGTGAGACGCGCACGAGTAATTGCGGGCGTGGGGACACTGGAATTTCTCTTATCATCGCCGCAATATTCTCGACGATTCGAGGCTCGCCTGGGACGTGGTTCGCCATGCCAGTGCTGTATAACACAATCGGTCTTGAAGGATCAGCCCCGACTCTTGCACAGAATTCCTCTCTCGACCAATAAAACTCTGATTTGAAATGAGTATCAAATTGCGGCGTGCCAGTGACAAAAACACGTTCCGGTTTTATATCGGGGTAAATTTGCAATATCTGGTTTCGTAGGTTCTCATTCCAGACGAGGTAGTAATCATAAGGCAGTAAAATTCTACCTTGCGATGTCAGGTTATCCCACGAGAAAATAAATGTTGCTGTGGGGATGCTGAGCCATTGCGCCGCCTCCACAGCCGGAGTAGCTATCGTACTGTGCGCGTGAGAGGTGTTAAAAATCAGCGAAGGCCGCAACTTGTCATAAAGTCGCGTATATTCTTCGGCGTTGCTGAGCCATTTACTGGTGGCGCGTTCAATTTTCGACAGAATTTTCAATCCGGTTTCATTGGCAAATGGGTAGCAAGCCAGCTTCTTGCCATGCCTTTTCAGCCAGCTAATTGGAGTATTCGCTTCGGCATCACGCAGCCGCCATCGCTCCCGCGCCGCGCCCGACCACAGCCATCGCCCGTGGGACATATCCAACACTTCGCGAAGAATTCTCACTCGCCATCTTTCTCGGCGCTCTCTCAAGGGCAACGCGCGTCCGAAACGATCGCTCAGCATCCGCTGAAATTCCTCATTGGGAAAAATGGAAAGAATTGTGAGTTCCGCTTGCTTCGCCAAACCGTCAAGAGCATTTGTATAGATGAAATTTCGAAAAGTTTCACCACGAGGCAGGATAACAACAATGTTAGACCGCGAGTGATTCACGAGAAGTAACTTTTTGATTAGTTGGCGCTTGAAGAATACGATCATTGCGTTTTGAAGCGGCTATCTTTGCTTCGAGCATTCCGTACATTTTGCCCATAACAACAGGAATGCTCAATTTTTCACCATACGTTTTCCTTGCGTTGTTTTCCAGGCGAATGCGCAAGCGGTCGTCATTCAGAATCCGAGTTATAGCTTCAGCCAACCCTTCTCCGTCATTGGCAAGCAATGAATTGTATTCATGAACAAGCTCAGGCATTCCGTAAAGATTATTTGAATGAACGACGCAAGGCGCAGCGTAGGCGAAAGCTTCAACGAGCCGAGTGCGAAATCCTATTTTTTCACCGACTGTCACCAAGGTCAGATGGGCGCGTTGGTATTCTTTGGCAAGGGCTTCAACAAAGCCTCGCAACTTGATTTTAGGATGCTCGTTGAGTTTGGCTTTTAAGTTGGGAGGAAGTTCGCCGCCGCCAACAACGTGAACCTCCCAATTATCAAAAAGGCATTTTTTATCCAGAGCCGGTAACACTTCATCTGCAAGGAGGTGAAGCCCAGCCTGCGTCGTCACTCCGCGTAAGTGACCGACCATCAGAATTCTTTTCACCGGAGCTTGAGTCAGGTATTGTTCGCGAGTTGAACGCCAATTCTCAGGCAGAGCAAAGGATTCAACCGGGTTGGGAAGGTAGTGCGCTGGGATACCGTGTTGATTCAACCACAGCGCGGATGTGGCGGAATGCTCGACCACCACGTCACAGTTTTTCAGGAATTCTATGATGGCTTGAGGTAACAAACGGTCTTGCAGTTTCTCGGCAAAATTCTTCAACTTGTTGCGAAAACCCGGGAGCCGCAAAGCTCTCTTTAACTCGCGCGCCTGATGATCGAGATCGACCAAACTTGCGAGTCGCGGTATTTCAGGGAAAGTGTTATACGCCACCGCTACGGCATCTGTAGTGTATAGCCAGAACGCATCGGGCTGAACCTGTTCAACGCGCCGGCGCCACTGTAGCCCATAGCTCGCCGATTCAGCCAGGTAATCGTTGGTTCGAGGCAAAATGATTTTGCGTGCCGTCAGCAAACGCAATCGCCACAACGGCAAACGGCGCATATGTGAATGCGCTTCGGTTTCAAACAAAGGCACGTCGAGCGACCGCAGATACTCTCTTGCCTTGATGCGTCCTGGTTCGCGCGAACCTTCAGTCGGAGAAAAAGCAAAGAGTGAGATGTCGTGCCCCAATTCCTTCAACCATTTCAACATAGCCCAACTCATCACAGGACAGCCATGTCCTCCATCGGGAGCGGGCAAGGTGTGAGGAACAGCCATTAATATTCGCATAGTGGTATTACAGCAGGTGGTTCAAGTTCCGTTGGAAGCCGGCGAATAATAGCGCGGCGTCAGTAGCTGAATGACAGCCTCTGCCATTCTTTTGCCTGCAAACCCATCAACCTTGCCGCATACGTGCTCGACAATCCGGAGGCGATGTTCACTGTGCAGCTCAGGCGATTTCAGGTAGGTCGCGGTGGCCACGATCATCTCGTCGATACTGCTGACCATCCAGATTCCGCCTGATTGCGCTATAGGGCTGAAATGGTTCCACGAGCGATTAACTTCAATAACCATTTGTTGATTTGGGCTACCCGGTTCAGGGTCGAAATCCAGATTGATGATCGGACGATCAAAAATCGCCGCGTCAACAGACATAGTCGAGGACAGATTGATCACAACATCGGCGTGGCGAACGGTATTGACCCATTCAATGATGGCTTCTTCTCCCTGAAATGGGAATTTCCGCCAATGGCGGTGCGGGCCTTGAATTACAACGGACGGGAAACACCGGCGTATTTTTTCCAGCTCGGTTAAATCTTTTTCCAGATGCCCAGGGTGGGCGCGAATTATCACTTGGGCTTTGGAAAGAGTTTCGTGATTAGCGATTCGTTCGACAAACTGCAGCGCGCCGTAATCTTCGCGGATCATATTCGGAGAGCCGAGGCAGTAAAGGATAACTGGCCTTGCGGCATCCAATCCGTAAAGGTTCAGAAATGATTCGCGCGAGATATGGTATTGAGGTTGCTTAAAAACGTCATACTGCGGAGCTCCAGCGATAGTTACCGGACGATTTCTGCTTTGTGGGTAAAACTGATGTAATTCCTTTTTCATCTGCTCCGACCAGACTATGTAACCATCGTACTGGTAAATCAGCCGCGATTTGGTAGTGATATTATCCCAGGAAGTAATAAAAGCTAGAACAGGAACGCCGATATTCTTGGCCGCCGCAACGGTTGCCATCTGGCTTTCCAGAAATGGATGCATCGCCAGCACAACGTCTGGTTTTTCCTCTCGCAACCATTTCACCGTCTCAGCCGGAGCGCCGCGTTTGATCAGCGCCTTTTCCAGCTTTTGTTCAAGCCAGGATTCGATGCCAAAAGGCGAAATGGCCTTCGCTGCTGACCGCATTATTCGCTCATGCCGAGGACTTTCGGCGCCTTTCCTCAAGCGCCAGAAGCTTTCCCGGCTTGCTGACATTGCTTTGTGATCCCACAGGTATGTTTCAAAATGGCGGAGCAGAGTTAATTGATAAGGGAAACCTTTCGGTAACTTGACAGATTGAAAGTATCTGCCGTGCCGGTGGTCTTGCGGGAAAGAAGCTTCGTTGACGGCATCGCTCAAAATTATAGGCTCCACGTAAGGCGCCAGGCGATCGAGAAACGTGCTATGCAACAACACGCGATCGGTTGCGAAAAGAGAGGAGAGACAAACTACTTTGGGTTTAGCTCGAAACATGACCGTGGGCTTTTGAAAAGCTGGTTTTTATCTGCCATTCAACTTTCGGGTTCAAAACCGCCTTGCCAAAGCTACCAAATTCTCCCAGCGCCTCAATGATTACTTTTTCAGTCAGGAATCTTCCCGACAGGTCAGTAACATCGGGCACAAGGAACTTGAAGTAGGCGGAGTAAATGCCCGGCGCCAACCACAAGGCAGGGCAGTTGAGTTCAATCCGGCAGGCCCCGTCAACCGTTTCAACGCCAATATCGCGGCTATTGATGCGGCTGTGGACAATTGTATTACCGGTGAAGTCTTCGACGATGAAAAACATTATAGGGTTTTGCGTTCCCTGCGCGGTCAAGGGCAGTGTAACTTTGAATGGCTCGCCGGAAACAATACAATTGCCCGCGCTACTTTGAATCTGAGGCTGGCCGAGCGCCAAATATTTTGAACCATGGTTGAGAGTGACTGGTGATTCCTCCAACCGGCGCATATATTCGGCGATGCATTCGGCTGAATCGCCTTTAAAAATGATCTGGCCAGCGTCAAGGAGAATGCCCTGCAGGCACATCTCCTTCACCGCGGACATATTGTGACTGACGAAAAGAACCGTGCGCCCCTGCTTTGCTACCTCGTCCATTTTGCCCAGGCATTTTCTCTGAAAAGCGGCGTCCCCAACCGCCAGCACTTCATCAACCAGAAGTATCTCCGATTCGAGGTGTGCGGCGACCGCAAAAGCCAGTCGGAGGTACATCCCGCTTGAATATCTTTTGACTGGCGTGTCAATGAATTTCTCTATTTCCGCGAAAGCTACTATCTCATCGAATTTGCGATCAATTTCAGACCGTTTCATTCCAAGGATGGCGCCATTGAGCAGGATGTTTTCGCGCCCGGTCAATTCCTGATGAAATCCAGTTCCTACCTCGAGCAGCGAGCGGACTCTTCCGCTGACTTCGGCATAACCTGAGGTCGGTTCCGTTATTCGGGAAAGTATTTTTAGCAGCGTGCTTTTGCCCGCGCCGTTGCGCCCGATTATGCCAGTGACCTCGCCCTTCCGAATCTCGAATGACACGTCCTTCAGCGCCCAAAAAGTATTTTGCGGCTTCGAATTTGAATTGCCGATTGTGGAAGACGATCGCCGAAAGGGGGAACTGACAATGTCAGCGACAACGTCGCGCAGCGTTTTGTATTTTTCCTGCGGGCCGCCGATGCGGTAAAGCTTGCTTAAACCTTCGGCTTTGACTGCGGTATTACTCATATTATGGCGCAATCATCCCCAGACTGATCCATTGCCAGATGAAAAAGCTGTTGTCGCAGTCGCCGTTCGAGTAGCTCCGCCACGACGCCTGCGCCGACTTAGTCTCGATCCACGAACCGCCATATCGAGACAGCGCCTTTTCAATGCAGGCGGCGGCCCAGTCTCTGAGCGGTCCGCGCAACCATTCGCGTTGCGGCGTTGAAAGCGGACGTTTCGGAGCTTCTACTAAGCCGCTCGGCAGCAACTGCCTCGACATTTGCCGCAACAGCCATTTTTGCGCGCCATTGAAGATCTTGCGCTCGGCAGGCTGGCGTAAAGCCAGCTCGAAAAGGCGGTGATCGAGAAATGGCTCTCGCAACTCGGTTGAAGCTCGCATTGAAACACGGTCATTGAAACGTAAGGCGCGAGGTAATTTCGTGTAACAGATATCGCGGTATTGCAAATTGCGCAGCGCGTCGTCGAAGGGCTGCGGCGCGGTAAATTTTTGGGCGCGCCGGCTGAATTCGGGTAACAGAGCATTGGCTCTCACCGGCGACTCTTTCGCGCCCTGGACGACGCCCGCGGTTTTACCCTCTAACGCGAGCTGATAGTAATCGTAACCAGCCCACTGCTCGTCCATTCCCTGGCCATCCAGTAAAACGATTGTGCCTTCGGCTCTGGCTCGTTCGAACACTCTCGCGTAGGCGATAGTCGGCAGTCCGCCAAAAGGTTCATCCTGGTGTCGTTGGACAGACTCGGCCAGATCAGGAACTTCTTCCGGACTTAACCGGCAAACGATTGAAGGATGCTTTGTGCGAGCCAGCATCTGTTGGCACCAGGGTAACTCGTCGTATCGCTCATCGCCTGTGATGTAAGTAAACGCCTTTGCCTCATTATTGGCTCCCTGGGCGCGTTGAACCAGCCCGAGTAGAGTCGAGGAATCCAAACCGCCGCTGAGGTTAATTCCTACCGGAACGTCGGAACGGAAACGCAACCGGACGTTTTCCTGCGCCAGCGAAAGATATTCTTCCTGAACCAGTTCAGCCGCGCGCTGGTCGAATTCTTCCCCCACGCGCTCGGCCAGATCGTACCATCGCCGAATTTTCATCTCGCCATTTTGCCAGGTTAAAGTGTGGCCGCCAGGTAGAGTTTTAATATCATGCCAGAATGTGCTATCCGTGTGATCACACAATCCGTAGCTCAGATAAGTCGCCCAGGCGCCTATATCGGGAATTCTGGTTACCCCTGCGGCATGCAGCGCCTTGATCTCGCTCGCGACCAGCAACGCGCCTTGCTTACTTTGATAATAGTATAAGGGCTTCACACCGAAGCGATCACGCGCGGCGAAAAGCTTTAGCTCGCGTTCGTCCCAGATCAGGAAGGCAAACATTCCTATGAATTTTTCGAGACAGCCTTCTCCCCATTTTTCATAAGCGGCGAGTATAACTTCGGTATCTGTTTTACTGTGGTATGGATAATCTTTTAACTCGGAACGCAGTTCCAGATAATTGTATATCTCGCCGTTGAAGACTATTTGGAACCTGCCATCCCAACTTCGCATCGGCTGCCGTCCCGTTGGAGAAAGATCAATGATACTCAGACGATTGTGACCAAGCGCGGCCGTTCCTGTCGGGCTTAGGTAAACGCCGCTCGCGTCGGGGCCGCGGTGACGTTGGATAGCGATCATCGCTTCGATCTGCGCTCGTTCCCAGTTATGGCCGAAGATTCCGGCGACGCCGCACATTATTGAGTTACCCACCCCTGCTGCGCCCACAGCGTGCGCTTTTCCGCAAGACGCAGGTAGAACACTAACAATGTCTTTCTCGGAAACCAGTAACGGGTAAAATCCTGCGTGCCGAAATCTGCCACCCAAATCTGATTGGTCTTGCCACGAAGGTACTCGTATAGCCGGGCGAAGGAGTAGGAATTCATATAGGCTTGGTGCTTCTCGTTCCAGCGAAGGCGGTCGCGGCGCAAGCCAGGGATGACTCCGAAGGTCGTAAGCACGAAGACGCGCGGCTTCAGCGCCAATGTTGATTCAATGACCTCTCGATAATACGGCAGGTGTTCTATCACTTCGCTGATCATCACGACATCGTATCGCTCGGGAATTTGTTCGGTTTGCAGATTGATTTTGAGGAACCGGAAATCGCCTTGATAGGTCATGCGGCATCTTTCCAACGCCGGCTCCGATTGGTCAATTCCCGTGTAAGAGATCCTGTTCTTCAATGTTGGATGTTGCTCGATCATCGCGGCAAGCACTCCGGGGCCGCAGCCGATATCGAGCAGCGTGAATTTCTCCGTCAGTAGCGGTTCACGCTCCAGCCAATCGAGCGCCAATGCTTTTGCTGGATGATCCAGATGTTTGTTGACGGTCTCATCTAACGATTCAGCCGGCGCATCCCACCCTAGATACCGTACCTGCCTATCGGGGCTTAAACGCGGGAGCAGGCCGGTTCGGAGCCATTGCCGAAGTCTGCCTGCCTGAGCGCGCATATTGGCGAATCCTGAAGTTGAAGCGCGATCTGGTTGAGCCTGCATTCCCATATAGCGTTCGTTACTTTATTTGCGGGCCAGAGCGATCAAATGATGAGTTCCCTGTGATTGGCTTTTCAGCGAAGGTTGAGATGATTGCCATGAATTAACAATATTGCCAATCATACTCAGGCCCGTTTGCATGGGCCGTTTCAGCGACCACGGCGCAAGCCCAAGCCGCCGGTATCTGCCGCCTTTGATTGCATATTCAATTTCAATATGTGAGAAGTAGGAGGAGAGCAAGGAATAGAGTTGTTGTTTGGTATAGTGTCTTTTATGGTCTAGGTTGTTATTCGGGACAAAATCGCCATTTGGCGTGCTCATTAGAAACCAGCCTCGCGGTTTAAGGACTCTGTGCGCGTGGCTGATAAAGTTTGCATCTTCCTCTACATGTTCCAGCACTTCAATAGCAACAACACAGTCGAATGAATTATCAGGCAGCTTTGATCGGGTCATGTCGTCAATCATCACGCAGCGGACGTTGCTTCGCAGTTTAAGCGTCAGATCCATCATCTCCCTGGTAACGCCCAGGTTCAGTTGCTTTTGAATCTCAGTTTCTCTGGGTACATCGGTAATTGTGACCCAGCCTGGCACACCAATCGTACAATGTGACTTTCTTCCGCCTACATCGAGTATTTCAAAATCGCCCAGTTTCGGCCTGGCCATTTCAACCAGGTAATGACGAATTTTGTTATGCAGCGGAGGTAAGAGACGCTGCAAGCACAGGTACGCCACCTCGAATTTTTTCGCGCGAGCAAGCATAAATCACCTATAAGACAGCAACAATCTCTCTGCTCGCTCCCAATCTTCAACACTGTCAATATTGACACTTCGTTCCGAAGGGATTTCGTAGCCGGCAAAACGAGCGCCATAAAAACTGCCGTCTACCATCAACACGTCTCGTCGAACAACGTAAACCGAACCTTCGCGGTGATAGGCGGCTGGTAATTCCTGCCGGCGAGGTATCGGCGCCGCCTCGCCGGTGCTAAGCCGAAGAAATCCAGTCTCGTCCTGGAAGTAAACCCAGTGCGGGTTGTACTCAGCAGGGACAGGCAAAACTGTGGCCACCGCGTCAGCGTTGGTTTGTTCCAGCAACTCAATGCAGGCGTCAATGTCTGCAACGGGCCGCATTGGGTTAGTCGGTTGTAACAGGCACAGCGCGTCGAAACGCTCGTCATTCGCTTCCATCCAGTGAACAGCGTGTTGAGCTACAGGTAAAGTCGGGGTGTCGTCTTGAGCCAGTTCGACCGGTCTGAAAAAAGGAACTTCCAGCCCGCACTCACGCCCCACTCGCGCAATCTCTTCGTCTTCGGTGCTTAAAATAACCCGAGCCAGTTTCCGCGACGCGAGCGCCGCTTTCGCAGTGTAATAAAGCAGTGGTTTGCCGCATAGTAACCTGATATTTTTACGCCGCACCCCCTTCGATCCACCTCGAGCTGGAATCAGTCCTAAGACGCGCATTACAGGGCTGTGGCGCCGATGCCCATCTCTTCGTTGACGTAATGCAGGCGTTTTTGAATGTAAGGTGTAAGAGTAGCCAAAGCTTGAACTATTCTTTCGGATACGTGGCCATCGCCGTATAGCGCGCTGGGCAAGTAACGTCCGTGAGCCAACTGCGCCTGAACCGCCGAGGATAATTCATTGGCTGAAAGAGCCGAAAAAGCCACATGAACATCTACTTCGCGGCCATCCTGTCTGCTACCCGCAAGGACCACTGGGGTTCCAAAATAACTGGCATCCCTAACGAAGCTACTCGAATTGCCGATTGCGCAGGCGGCGTTTGACAGCACCTTGAGGTAATTTTCCGGGCTTAAATTAGTTATTGTGCGAAGCCAGCCAGGTTTTTTATGATCGCGGAAAACGCGAATAGCTTTGCTGATGTGATCTGCGCCTGCGTCAATGTTAGGCCACAGCAGCAGCGATGGCTTCCGCAATTGATCAAGCGCAGCCAGCAACTCTTCCATCTGTTTGCGCTCGCCACCGTATTCGGTCGTCGTGGGATGAAACAGTACCAGCAGGTAAGGTTTGGTGATGTCGATGAACGCTCCGCTACCGATCGAATTGACGAACTCCGGCGAAAGCTCACGGTCCAGGTTGCGCGCGATATCGCTGCCGGGACAACCAATTGCGAGAACCGTGTCAGGACGTTCACCCATTCGGATCAGATATTCGGCGGAACGCCTGGTACTGGGAAAATGGAAGTGCGCGTACTTCGAAATCGCGTGGCGTGTGCTTTCGTCAATCGAGCCTGATACTTCACCACCCTGAATGTGGGCAATACATATGTTCATATAAGCCGCCGCAATCGCTGCGCTCAAGGCTTCGTAACGATCCCCGATCAACAAAATGACATCGGGTTTCAGACGCTGAAACTCGCTGGCGAATTCGATCACGGCGAAGCCGACAGATTTTGCCATTGTCGCGGGCGTCGAACCTTCAAGCTCCAGGTAAACCTCGCCATCAACTTTGAAGCCATCACGCTTGACGACTTGAACCGGAAGGTCGAAACGTTCAAGCACCATCGTGCCTGCGGCGATGGTCTGTAACTCAAGCTCAGGCTGCGCGGAGATGGCTCGCATCACTGGTTTCAAGCGCCCGTAATTTGCGCGATCAACCAACACTACACAAACTTTCCGGCGCGGTTTGTCCATATCACAGGTTTCTTGATTCAGTGTCAAACGTCTTTGCAATCAATCCGGCGGATAGCGAACAGATTAGCGCCCGGACGATTGGTTCCAACCTCTGTCGCGAAAGAACAACCGAAACCGATTTGACTGAGATGCTGCACTGTCGTCTGATTGAAAGAGGGCTGTTTGCCATAGGGATAGCTAAATGGCCACTGGCGCTGGGGCAGAAGATTTTCCATTAGAAACCTGTAGCACGAGTTCAAATCTTCGGCTTGCTCTTCGTCAGCCATAGCGCCCAGAGGCAGGTGTTGATGAGAATGGCCGCCCAATACCATCCCGGCCTTCTGCATCTGTTTAGCTTCATTCCAGTTGAAGTAGAGAGAGGGCGAAAATTCTGATTCGGCGCCAATATGTTCTTCAAAAAGCTCTTTCACAACTTTATCGCGAATAGCCGGATTAAGGACGAAGTTAAACAGGTATTTGAACGCTCTGACTTCAGCCGTATCCCAACGGTACGTCCGGCGAGCAGCTTCTTCGTCAATTTCCGCAAGTGAACTAGAGGTTGGAGCCGCTGATCTCAGCTTTTCCAGGAAAGCTTCTCGATAAAAGTCAAAATCTAGCGCAGCTATCAGGAAATGGTTCATGTGCGCGGACGCGATGCGATGCTCCTGAAGGCACGAAGTAATGACGAAAAAGATACCTGGAATTCCGCGTTCGGCAAGTATTGGCGTCACTTCGACGTAATGCTCTTTCAAGCAGTCATCGAAAGTAAGCAGACACAAGTTGCGCCTCGGTTGATATTTACCTTGCAGGAATGCCAGGGCGGATTCGAGTGTCGCCATTTCGTGACTTTCTGAAAGCCGGTTTACTTGCCTGCGGAAATCATCGGGTAGCATTCCCTTGATTCGCGGGAAATCGGTTCGCGGCAAGTTGCGGACGTAATGGTACATAATTACGTTGAGTTGAGGCTCCGCCATTGTCAGTTCGGGCGATCCTGATCGGCGTCTGACTTCGTCCAGTACCAGACGCAATTAGAATCGAAAGAGCAAACGGGCGTTTCTTCCGGCGTGAACATCGAACTCATAATCACGCTGGTCTTGCTGTCCAGAGGTTGAAATCGCGCAGGGATGTATTGACCATCGGCATGAGACTCAACCGATGACATCCCCAAATCGGCGAGCAGCTTTCTGGTTACTCCATGATGGCAGTAAAAGTCAGCGCCAATCGCACTGGCTTCGTTCAAATCGTGCAGGAGCCGCGAGAACAAGGCCTTCGCGTTTTGCCACGAAGCGGGGAGAAATTCGACCACGCGCCCGATACGGTCGAAGTTACTTTCTCCTATATTTGTTTTCACGCGAATTGCTTCCAGACGCCAGACCAGCAGGCCAGCGCGATCATTCTCGCGAATGACAATCAGCTTGTAACTGAAAACAGGGTGATCAAGATAACGCCACTTCAGGTAGGCAGTGTCGCGCGCCGCGCCCACTGTGCGTCGCGCAATCGGTTCCCAGCCGATGTCGTTCCAGTTTTCGGGCAGGGTAGACTCTGAGTCAGGTGGCTCTTCTGGCAGATTTGGCAGCCGGAAGCCGCAGACTAGAGCTTCGATTCGCTCGCGTGTCCAGCCAGCATAAATCAATCGGAGTAACTCACACATTCTTTCCGAAGCCTGCGGTAGCGCAACGAAATGGCGCGGGATGTTTTCAACCAATCTCCATCGCAGGACCTGATAAATCGGCGCGGTTTGCGGGTTGATGCCGAAGGCGATGGTGGCGCGGTATGGTTCGCGCCGCATCATCTTCAGTAACTTCATCGCCAGCGGGCCGCGACGGTGATCTGGGCTGATCATATAATTCGCCAGCCACAGCGCGCGGAATTGTTGGCCGAAACAATTCATCATGAAAGGTATTCCGCCCAGGATACCAATAACGCTGCCCTTATCCTCAGCCAACGCAAAGCTATAACCATCGCGATCCCACAACGATTGCCGACCGAACGTCCAGTCGAACAGTTTCGGCTCGCGGACGTAAATATTTGTAGCAGACCAGTGATTCGCCAGGAATTCTCTGATGCGCGGATATTCGTCGAAATTGGCGTAGCGAAGCTCAGCCGACATCGGATGGCTCACTTAGAACTCTTTGCCAGTTTTTCTTCCAAGAGGTCTGCGATCAGTTCAACCGAAAGCAACTGTTCAATCTCTTCAGGCGTGAATTGCACGTCGAATTTCTGTTCGAGCGCCAGCGTTAGGTTTAGGTGCCGCAAAGAATCCCAGCCTTCTATCGTGTCAGGCGAAGAGGACGGCTCGACCAGGCTCTGAGGCAAATTGAATGTATCGGCGACGATTTGCCGCACGTGTTCAAGCGGCGACAGGCTCACTATTTGTTACTCCACTGCGGAATCCAGCTTGATCCACTCCGGGCAGATTATCTTCTGGTTACTCAGATTTATTGCCCACAAACTGCCGTTCTCAGTTTCGTTTAGCATTTGAAAATGGTGTGACGGGTAAAAATCCTGCGCTGGGACATTCTTTTTCGTGGGTAGAAACCAGCCCCGCAATTGTTTAACACCGATCACGCGCGCCTCGTCAGCAATGAAAGACAGAATAGCCGTTTCGACTGTGCGGCCAATGACTCGGCAACTGAGGAGGAAGGAATCAATCTCCCACGTGTCGCCAGCTTCTCTGATGACCACGACTCCCACCAGCCCGTGATCTCCGAAACGATCTTTCACCCGCGCGGAGTACACGCAATGGTTCGAATCAGCAGCCATCTCTGCGATCTGTTGCTCGCTGTAGCGACGCGTAGTCAGATTAAACTGATTGGTCTTCTGGGTGAGTTGCGCGACGCGGGCCAGCGTTTGCGAGTTTACCTTGGCGACTTCGACCTCCTGATCCAGTGAGTGGTAGAAGTCTTCCAGCGAGGTTGCTGACTGGCGCGACTCTGTGCGGTGTCGCTGCTCAGCGTAGTAGTGTCCACGATTCCTGTCTTCTTCAGATAAGGACAGACGCTCGAACGCCGGGCAATTGCGCAACGTTTGCGCGTAGCTCATCGGATCGTCCGGCAATTCGATGACTGTGACTTCGGGCAATTCCGATCGGATCAAGACGCGCTCCGCCGGACTGTCGTCGAGGAAGGCGAGGGCGTCAACGCCAATATTCAATTCCGCCGCAATCTCCCGCAGGTTTTGCGCTTTGTCGTTCCAGTTGATCTTCAGCGCCGCGAAATGGCGTGGGCGTAGCAACATTTCAGGATGACTTTCAATCACCGCCATCGCATCAGCGTAGTTATTTTTGCTGCATACCGCGAGGATAACGCCCCGGTGGTAAAGATCAAGGATAGCTTTTTGTAACGACAGGTAAGCTGCGCCAGGGTACTCGCTAGCTAAGTTAATACCTTCGATGCTGTCTTCGCCAATAACTCCGCCCCACAGCGTGTTATCGAGGTCAACGACCAGAGCTTTGCAGACTCTGCCTGTGATCGGGTGGAGGAAGCTGAGCCATTCGTTTACCAGTTCGATCATGGCGTTTGCGGCAATCGGGGCTCGCATCGTCAGCCATTTGCGCTCGTCAGTCCAGCGCGAGCGGCCATAACGAGCGACCACGCCGTCGTAATCGAGCAGGTAGACGCCGCGATATTTCAACACTGTTTGTCGCAGCCTCTGGTTGATCCGCTCAATCGCCGCAACCTGACTTATGGCTGTTTGAGTGTCGAGCAGTCCCTGGCTGGGCGTTGGCGGTAGTTCGAGGTTATGCAGAATCAGATGAGCCTGGCTGTTACATCGAAACTGATTGATCAGTTCGTCGAACGTGTCAGCTACGCGAGCGATAGCTGCGTTGATTTTATTCTCTGAAAGACTCGTGAACGAATCCCACAAGTCAGGAGCGATGTCGCGCGTTTGGACACAGAGGATTGCCGCGTCGGGCGCAAATTGATAGAGCTGACTGTCGGGATCGAGGATTTCCTGAGCGTAAGTGTTGAAGTCGCTGGCCTGCGTGATTAAATCGATTCCAGCGGCTAATGCCGACGCTTGGAGCATCGGCGCGAGCGGTTCGACGGTGAACGACCGCAGGATCGCCAATCGGCAGGGTACGAATAGCATGTGGTCGCGCAAAATCGTTGCCTGATTGAGGATGTAGCTGGCGGTCGCTGGCGTTGGTCGTTCCCGCCAAAGCTCGGTCAAGTGGGCGTAAGCTTGGCGGTAGTTTTGTTGAGCCAGCCGCGCTTCGATCTGTTGTCGTAGGCTCTGAATGTCAGTCATCTACAAGGTTGCTCCGCCGCAGACCGGAATGTCGGCGCCGGTGATGAAGTCGGCGGCGTCAGAACAGAGAAACGCCACCGCGCGGGCTACATCATCCGGCGTAGCCAGGCGGCGAAGCGGCGTTTGCATCGCCTGAACTTTGCGCAAACGTTCGGGCACGTCGGAGATCAGATCGGTTTCGGTCATTCCCGGCGAAACCAGGTTGACGCGGACGCCTTTTGGGCCAAGCTCGACGGCCAGCGATTTCGTGAATGCTTTGAGCGCGGCTTTGGCGATGACGTAGCCGGTCAGATTCGCGGGCGGGTTGTTCCAGGCGTAGATCGAGCCGATGTTGACAATGCGTCCAGATTGAGCTTCGAGCATTGTGGGAAGGACTGCTTGAATGCAATTGAAAGCGCCGCGAATCTGGGTGTCGAGATGCGCCTGGATCGTTGCCCACTCTGTTTCGACGAATGGCTTTGCGAGAGTCGCGCCGCTGGCGTTGTTGATCAGAACATCCACCGGTTTGCCGAAATGGTTGCGAGCTTGATCAATCAATCGCTCGATTGAATCGCGGTCGGTTACGTCGGCTTGAATGGTGATGGCGGCGGCGCCAGCGTTTTCGATTTGCGCTTGCAGTTCCGCCGCCGCCCGTTCGTTTTTGAGATAGTTGATGATCACGCGAGCGCCTGATTGAGCCAGCGAGCGCGCGATGGCTGCGCCGATGCCGCGCGAGCCGCCGGTTACCAGAGCCACCCTTTCGGATAAAGGCAGGTCGCGGGTTGTATTTCTCTCTTCCAGAACCATAACTGTTCCATCGCCCTCCATCACGACCTGGCGGTTCTGATTGACGGCGTTGATTGCGATGGTGAGCGTGCGGGCGCCTTCGGATTTGTGAGTGACTCGGAGCGTAATCTCCAGTTCGTCACCGATGAAAACCGGCGCGCGCCACTGGAAATTCTGTTGCGCCCACAACGCGCCCGGCCCGGGCAGACGCGTTCCGACCAGCGTTGAAACGTAACTGGCCGCCAGCATCCCGTGCGCGACGCGGCGCTGGAAACTCGTGCGCTGCGCGAACTCGGCGTCCATGTGCAGTGGGTTGTAATCGCCAGAAAGTTTGGCGAAGGCGTCCAGGTCTTCTTCGAGAATCTTTTTTGAGATGCGCGCTTCATCTCCGACTGCGATCGCGGCGAAGTCTTTCGTCTGAATTTGTGATTGCGGCATCAGACCAGGTCCGACTCCCGGATCATTTGATTGGCTTTGGCCGCCACGCGCAATTGGCGGCCAATCACGTAGGACAGCCGGGCGGCGGGAATGCCGCCGCCCGGTTTTTTGAGCGCCAAATCTTCTTCGCGCAGGATCGAGCCTGCGGCAAGGTCTGTGCGAGCCACCACGCTTTTTGTGAACATCCTTCGCAATTCGCTCAGTTCCGCCGCCATCGTTTCTTTGTCTACTGGATTTGCCGTGGCTTTTTCGATGAAGCGAACCCCATCGACCAACTGGCGCAACTCCGAGGTCGTAATGGAGGCGATGACATCCGGCCCGAAACATTCGCGTGAAAAAGTGACATGAACTTCTAAAATGCCGGCTCCCAGAGTGACAGCGGCTAGCCCAGCATAAGTCGTTCCCGAATGGTCTGATAGACCAACGGGGCAGGAGTAACGCGCCCGCAACTCGGCGATCACATTCAAGCCCAACTTTTCCGGCGGACATGGGTAGGCAGTCGTGCATTGGAGCGCCGCGACCGGAGCTTCGTGTTTGCGAACGCATTCGACCGCCGCGTCCATTTCCGCCCACGTTGACATCCCGCTGGAGAGAATGACCGGTTTACCGGTGCGCGCCATCCGTTCAATCATCGGCAGATTCGTCGTTTCGCCCGCGCCGACTTTCCACGCGGGAACGCCGATGCGATTGAGCAGATCAACCGCTTCAAACGAAAACGCCGATGAGAGAAAGACCAATCCGCGCTCGCTGGCGTGCCGGGCCAGTCCGCTCCATTGCTCTTCGGTGAATTCCATCCGCTGCCAGTAATCGTAGCGGGTGACATCCTGCGGGCTGAATTTGACGCGCCAGGGTTCGCCGGGGGTGCTCTCGGCGGCGGCGATGTGCGTTTGGAATTTGACCGCGTCGGCGCCGGCGTTGGCGATTGCATCGATGTAGGCGTGCGCCGCGCCGAGGCTGCCGTCATGCGCTTGAGCCACCTCGCCGATGATCAGGCAGCCATGGTTGAAGAGGTCGAATGAATCCGTCACGGCTCAGTTGTATCGAAGCGATAACGCCATTGCCTGCGCTTTGCTTGCGGGCAGGGTGATATACGCTGGGCGGTCGAAAAGTTCTTTGGCTTGTGAAGTCGGCGACGTGAACATGCAGGTGTACATAACCCTGTCGCAGGCTCGCGCCAATCCGCCTTTGTGAAAACCGGCGGTATCGGCGAATAGAATTGTGCCTTTGCTCCCGAAGGCTTTGATCCATTCGTTCTGCGGAACGATGTCGGCTATCTGTTCGTCGGTGGTGCGCCGCACGCCGTTTTCGATGAAAAATTCGGGATCGCGCTTTACCGCTCCTTTGCGGTGAGTTCCGGGAGCGTAAGTCAACGGCCCCGCGCCTTCGTTAATGTCGGAGAAGTAAACGAAGAGTTTGAGGATCAAATGGTCTTCCCGGTCACGATGCCAAAGCTGCGATTCGCGCGCGCCAGTGTTAGTCGTCAGCGTGTGCCAGACGTTGTAAAAGCGTAGCCGCGTGTACATCCCGAAATATGCGTTGGCGATCTCCAGGATCGGTCGCTGCAAGGCGAAGCGCGCGTAGACGCTTTCGGGATCGAGTCTTGGTTGCTCGCCCAGTAGTTGGAAGATAAAGTTTTTGCGCGTCAGGTCGTGTTCGTCGGCTTTTGCGCGTTCAGCCGCGATCCGGTCAGCCCATTCTTTTTCGAGTTGATCAACCGCTTCGTTCAATTCATCGAAGCACGAGTCATCGTCAAGCAGTTCGCTGATTGAAGAGAGCGCGACTCCGTTTCGATTCAAATCCGCCAGGATGCGGGCGGTTTCACCTGAAAGTAGAGGCTGATCGAATTTATAAGCCAGCGTTGATTTGAGGTTGAATCCGTAGCGCCACGTCGGCGTGAAGTGGCGGCCTGCGTAAGCCAGCCTTCTTCGGATCGTCGCCGGGTAATTGCGCAAAGACATTTTCAAACGATGTCGGCGAACGTCCTTTCCATCCGCTTGAAGTAAAACGCGCCGCTGATCAGGATCGCCAGGGAAGCGAGCGATGACACGATCAGCATTGGCCCAGGAGATGTGTTCGTCCCCAACAAAGACCAGCGGAATCCTTCGACGACTCCCGTCATCGGGTTCAATCCGTATATCGTCCGCCAGGGTTCGCTGAGCAGGCTGCTCGGATAGGCGATGGGCGTGGCCAGCATCCAGAACTGCGTGATGAAGGGGACGACGTAGCGGACATCACGGTATTCCACGTTCAACGCCGAGAGCCACAACCCCACGCCGAGCGCCGTGATAAACGCGAGCAGGATGAACAGAGGAAAGAGAAAAATCTTGAGCGACAGCGAAACTCCAAGCCACACCATCATTCCGGCGAGCAACGCGAACGCAAGCGCGAAATCAACCACACCTGAAAACACCGTGGCGAGCGGAATGGCCAGGCGCGGGAAATAAACTTTGGTGATCAAGTTCGCGCTGCCTACCAGGCTGTTCGACGATTGCGTCAGTCCATTTGCGAAGAACGACCACGGGACGAGCGCGGCGTAACAGAAGAGCGGATAGGGCAATCCGTCCGAAGGGATTTTGGCCAGCTTGCTGAACGAAAAATAAAAGACCAGCATCGTGAATAACGGCTGGATGATCGCCCAGGCCACGCCTAACGCGGTCTGTTTGTAGCGGACCTTGATGTCGCGCCAGGTCAGGAAATAGAGCAGTTCGCGGTATTCCCACAGTTCCGCCAGTTTGAGCGAAACCCACCCGCGCGACGGCTCGATGCGCCAGACTTTCGATGATTCGTCCGTTTCGGAGCCGAAAGATTTTGAGGCGTCAGTGGTCGTGTCCACGAGCAGTGTGATGTTGTCCGGCGCCGCCCTTCCGGCGTTGGATACACTTCCGCCCGACATGCGCCGAACCATAAAGGAAACCTCGTGTCGAGGCAGCGTCCAATTGTCAGAGATACGAATTGGTTGTGAGCGAGATGATTTTGTGGTGAAAGCGCGCAGGTCGCAAGTGATGGATTGCATTCGGGGCAAGGGGCAAACAACAAAATCATTAGAGCCACGCGACGAGGCGGCATTATACATGCCGGTTTGATTGTGTAAATAGCTTGACCTTCGGGTTGCGCTGATGGCGACGGTTTAACAATCGCTGCGCCGAATAAAAAAGCCGCGCGTGACGAGATGAAACTCAATCACGCGCGGCTTGGTGGTTTTCGCCATGATCAGGTTTTATGGCGACACGAAGTTACTGCGGGAAAGCTTCACGGTTGTTCCGTTGGGGCTTGTAACCACGCAGTCACGATTGCCGAGCGGCGTCCTTTGTGACGTTCTCGCCGTCAGGGTGATTGTGTCCTCTTCGATATTGTTGATCGTGACGGTGATCTGCGATCCGCCCTGGCAGAACGAAGTGCAATCGAAGCGAACCTGCGTGCCCTCAGTGAAGCCGGTTCCGGTAATGGTCATCGTGGTCGTGTTGAATTGCGGAATCTTGGCCGGACTCGCGCTGATGACTGACAGCGGGCGCGGCAGGACTTGCACCGACTGCGGATCGCTGACGCTCACGCCGCCCTTGCCATCCGAGAC
>Ga0187893_10003858_pt1 | contig 29483 bp, 24 predicted proteins | sample MA1701074metaG_FD_139574 | JGI IMG/M metagenome (GOLD analysis project Ga0187893, IMG submission 139574) | White microbial mat communities from a basaltic lava cave in the Kipuka Kanohina Cave System on the Island of Hawaii, USA - MA170107-4 metaG ...
AGCATCGTGGTCGGCCTCACGCAGGCGGATATCGCCGGGCAGTCGCTCGAAGTATTGGAGTACGAAGATATCCGGCACCTCGGCCCCGTGTTTCATGGCGACACTCTGTATGCGGAGTCCGTCGTCGCCGCGAAGGAAATAGTAGACGGCGCACGAGGCGTAGTTACCATCGAGTCGCGCGGAATCAACCAACGCGGGGAAGCGGTGCTGTCGCTTAAACAGCGATTCATTGCGCCGCGGAGAAGCCATCATGAATGAGCGCGAGATGATCGTGGCTACCGTAAAAAGGTTCGTCGACAAGGACGTGATTCCCGTGGCATCAGCCATGGAGCGCCGCGACGAATATCCGGACGCGCTGGTGGCGCAAATGATCGAGATGGGTTTGTTCGGCTTGAACGTCCCGGAAGAGTTCGGCGGCGCGGCGCTCGATTACACAACCTTCGCCATGGTATTCGAAGAGTTGGCACGCGGCTGGCTCGGATTGGCCGGCGTTCTCGGCACGCACCTGGTGGTCTGCGACATCATCCAGCGATTCGGAACGGCGGACCAGAAGCAGCGCTTTCTCCCAATGCTGGCTAAAGCCGAAAAGCGCGCCGGGTTGTGTCTGTCCGAAGCCGGCGCGGGCACCGATCTGCAAAGCATCACCACCGTGGCCACGCGCCATGGCGGCGCCTATCGCGTCAACGGCTCAAAGATGTGGATCACCAACGCGCGCCGGGCCGAAGTCTTTGTCCTGCTGGCGAAGACGGATCCCGCCGCCACGCCTGCCTATGCCGGCATGAGCGCTCTTCTGATCGAAAAGGGACCGCCCGGGCTCACCATCAGCCGCGATATCGACAAGCTCGGCTACAAGACTGTGGAGACATGCGAGCTGCACTTCGACGATTTCCCCGTGCCGCGCGAGAATCTGATTGGCGGCGTGGAAGGGGAAGGATTCAAGCACGTAATGACGGGCCTTGAAGCCGAACGCATCAACGTCGCCGCGCGCGGCCTCGGCATCGCGCGCGCGGCTTTCGAGGAAGCCATCCGCTACGCCCAGCAGCGCAAGACGTTCGGAAAGCCGATTGCCGGGCATCAGGCGATCCAGTTGAAGCTGGCCGACATGGCCACCCGCATCGAAGCCTCACGCCTGCTGATTTATTCCGCCGCTGAGAAGAAGGACCGCGGCGAGCGCTGCGATCTGGAAGCCGGAATGGCCAAGCTGTTTGCCTCCGAGACAGCGGCGGAAGTCGCCTTCGACGCGATGCGCATTTTGGGCGGCAACGGCTACTCGAAAGATTTTCCGGTGGAGCGCTACTACCGCGATGCGCCGCTGGTGGTGATCGGAGGCGGCACCAACGAGCTTCAGCGGCTCATCATCGCCAAACAGCTTCTCAAGAAGTATCGCGAGGAGGGCGGATAGGTGGCGTTCGGGCGATATTTCGATGAATTCCAGGCGGGACAGGTTTTCGAGCACTTGCCGGGCCGCACGGTCAACGACTACGACAGCGTCTGGTTTTCGCTGCTTTCGATGAATCAGCATCCCTTGTATCTCGACGAGCCTTACGCGCGGGCACGCGGCTTTGAGCGCCGGCCGGCGGCGGAAACGTTCGTGTTCAGCCTTGTCGTTGGCATGAGCGTGCGTGACACCAGCGGAAAAGCGATCGCCAACCTCGGCTTTGAGCGCGTGGTCTTTGAGCGGCGCGTGTATGCGGGCGACACGCTGCGCGCGGAAAGCGAAGTGCTCGACACGCGCGAATCGGCAAGCAAAACCGATCGGGGCATGGTGCATATTGAGACGCGCGCATTCAACCAGAACGGCGAGCGCGTGATGTGGTTGCGAAGAACGTTTCTCGCGCCGAAGCACGCGGGCTGATCCGGGTTATATACTGCAATTTCCATGACCCCGAATCATTCCGGCCGCCGCAGCTTCCTGAAGGGTGTAGTGCTTGCCTCTCTTCCACCTGCCGCCGATGCGGCAACGAAAGACCCGGCGCGCGAGTGGCGGCATTACGGCGGCGACCCGGGCGCCAGCCGCTACTCACCGCTCGATCAAATCAATCGCTCGAACGTGAAGCGGCTCAAGGTTGCATGGGCTCACGCCACCGGCGATTCGATGCAGCGGCCGGCCACCACGATCGAGTGTACGCCGATCGTGGTGGACGGCGTGATGTATATCACCACAGCGACGCTCAACGTGCGCGCGCTCGATGCCGCAACCGGAAAAGTATTGTGGAACTTCGACGCCTTCGCGGGAACGCGGCGGCGCGGGTCGCCCGGTGTAAACCGCGCCGCGGCATATTGGGAAGACCCGGACGATCCGAAGAACCGGCGCATCTACGTGCCCATCCTCGATCAGGTTTACTGCCTCAACGCGACCACCGGTAAACGTATTCCCGGGTTCGCCAACGAAGGCGCCCTCGATTTGAAGAAGGACCTCGACAGCGACCGCCCCGAACTGCCCTTCCGACACACCAGCCCTGTCGTGTTCTTCAAGGACGTGATCATTACCGGAGGAGGCGGCGGCGACGCGCCCGACCCGCAGGCGCCAGGCCACATCCGCGGCTACGACGCCCGCACCGGCAAGCGCCGCTGGATCTTCCACACCATTCCCAAGCCGGGCGAATTCGGCCACAACACCTGGGGCGGCGACTCCTGGAAGACGGCCGGCGGCACGAACAACTGGGGAGGGATCAGCGTCGACACCAAGCGCGGCTGGGTGTTCATCTCCACCGGGTCGCCCGCCTTCGATTATTACGGCGGCTTTCGCAAGGGCACGAACCTGTTCGGCAACAGCGTCCTCGTACTCGACGCCCTCACGGGCAAGCGTATCTGGCACTACCAGTTGGTCCACCATGACGTCTGGGACTACGATCTCCCTTGCCAACCGGCGCTGATTACGATTCGCCGCGCAGGACGTACTATTGATGCGGTGGCGCAGATGACCAAGATGGGCCTTGTGTTCCTGTTCGAGCGCGAAACCGGCAAGCCGGTCTTCGGAGTGGAAGAGCGCCCTGTGCCTGCCTCTGACGTGGAAGGAGAACAGTTGTGGCCGACGCAACCGTTCCCGCTCAAGCCGCCGCCGCTCAACCGTCTTTCGTTCACCGAAGAAGAGATCACGAATCTTTCCAAGGAGTCGCATGCGGCGGTCCGCCAAGTCCTCTCTGAATCGCGCGCGGGCCGCATCTACACACCGCCGAGCAAGCAAGGCACCATCGTCCATCCGGGGTTTCGGGGAGGCGTGCTGTGGGGCGGCTGCTGCTTCGACCCCAAGCTGAATCGTGTCTTCGTCAGCTCATCGGAGAACACCAACCGGATCGTGCTGGACAAGGCCGAACCGGGCAGCGGCTACCCGTACCGGCTGACGCAACGCATCAGGCTCTATGACCCGGACGGCTATCTGGCGATCAAACCTCCTTGGGGCTACATGACGGCAATCGACCTGGAGAAAGGCGAATTCGCATGGCGCACGGTAAATGGCGAATACGCCGAGTTAAAGGCCCGCGGTATCCCCAAGACCGGCACGCCGGCCGACGGCGGAGCCATCGCAACCGCCGGCGAGCTGGTCTTCATGGCCGGGACATTCGATGAAAAGATACGCGCCTTCGACTCGCAAAACGGCGAGATCCTATGGGAGCACCAAATGGAAGCGGCGGGCTTCGCCACGCCATGCACTTACGAAGTGAACGGGAAGCAGTACGTCACCATCGCGGCCGGCGGAGGCAAGGGCTTCACCAAGCCGGGCGACCAGTTCGTCACGTTCGCGCTGTAGAAGCCATGCGGAGTTAAATAAGGCTGATTCCTCAGACCAGTTTCGCTTCTGGACTGTTGCTGCCGTCGCCCTCGTAGCCGGGGCGCGGCGGCGGCGCTTCCAGAACCCGCTGGCTGCGCGGGTCGAAAGCCATGATTCTCCCCTGGCGGTAGGAATCGACGCCCAGCCGAATGGCGGTCATCACCTGGTAGCCAAGCTCCATATCGAACACCGGTTTCTTGCGCGTGCGCATGCACTCGAAGAAGTTCTCCATGTGGGCCTGCCGGATGGGGCGGTCGGCCCAACGCGCGGTTTCGAGACGAGCGGACTTCTTTCCGGTGGCGGCTTCGAATTTTTTTGCGTACAGACTCTCCGGGGTCACTTCGATGGCTCCGGCCACGAACTGAATGACGCCTTCGTGGCCGTAGATAGTAGGCGGCATGCCGCGCTCGCCGTGGGCGGCGCCGGTCGAGGCCGAAATGTTCACCAGGAAGGAATCGTACTCGATGGCCGTGGAATAGGTCTCCGGAACCTCGCGGTCCTTGTGCAGGAAGATGCCGCCCATTCCCGAGACCCGCTGCGGGAAGCGCGGCCCGAGCGTAAAAAGCAGCGGCGCCAGGCGATGGTAGAAGAAGTCAGAAGCAACGCCGCCGCAGTAATCCCAGTACTTGCGCCAGCGGAAGTAGCGCTCGCCGCTGAACGGCCGCTGCGGCGCCGGACCCAGAAATCGCGGCCAATCCACGGTCTTCTCGTTGGCCTCCTCCTCGATCTTGTACATGTTCCAGCAGCCGTACACGGAGTTCGTACTGTAGGTGCTCTGCGCCCACAGCGGTTGGCCGATCCATCCCTTTTCGATAACCTCTTTCGCCAGGTGATAGCGCAGGTCGGAGAGGTGCTGGCTGCCCACTTGTACAATGCGGTCGCTCTGTCTCACCGCCGCCGACAGTTGTGCCGCCTGGTCGATCGTGTAGGTGACCGGCTTTTCGAGGTAGATGTCCTTGCCGGCCTTGAGCGCGTCCATGGCCATCTGGAAGTGCCAGTGCTCGGGAGTGCAGATAAAGACGGCGTCGACATCCTTGCGGGCAAGCAAGTCGCGGTAGTCGTGATGAACGTGCTTCTGCTCGAGCTTGAGGAATTCGCGCGCGCGCGCCACGCGCCCGGTGTAGATCTCGCTGAAGCCGGTCACCTGGATTTTACCGGCCGCCTGGAATGCCGGAACCAGGTAGGCGGAAAGGTGTCGATAGCCGATGTTGCCCGCGCCGATCAGGCCGGCATTGATGCGATCATTGGCGCCGAGTACGCGGCTAGAGGACAGGGCCGTCAGCGGCAGGGCAGCCGATTCCAGAAATGTGCGGCGGGTTTCCATTTAAACGAGCTCGGAAACAGGCTCGCCTGTGGAATCTTCAAACGAGTTGGCGATCTTGATCGGGCGGCCAATCGGAGTCATATACTCCTTGTGCCAGTCGATCCCCATCGCTTTGTAGACAGTGGCAAACAGATCGCCGATCGAGGTTTTGCGAGCTACAACGTTCGCGGCGCGTTCATCGCTTGCTCCCACAACGAGGCCTGTTTTAAGACCGCCGCCACCGAGCGCCAGCGACCAGCATTGCGGCCAGTGATCGCGGCCGAGCGCCGGATTGATTTCAGGCGTGCGGCCGAACTCGCCCATCGCGATGACGATGGTCTCCTCGTAGAGGCCGCGGGCAACCAGGTCGTCGATCAGCGCCGAGAGCCCGCGATCAAGCGGCGGCGTCAACTTGTCGCGATGCCCCTTGTCGTTGTCGGCGTGCGTGTCCCAGGAGTTGCTATGAAAGCCTGCCGCGGTAACGAAGCGCGTGCCGGCCTCCACCAGCCGCCGCGCAAGCAGCAGGCTTTGGCCGACCGAATCGCGCCCATAGCCATCCTTGGTTTTATCCGATTCTCTGGAAAGGTCGAAGGCGTCGCGGACGCCGGGCGTCAGCAGCATTTCCCAGGCTTTCTGGGTGAATGCGTCCATGTTGGCGTGCTCGGCGCTTGCAACGCGCGCGCGGTAACCGCGATCGACGGCATCGAGCAACGCACGGCGGTTCTCGACGGCGGTGCGCGACAACGACTTCGGCAGGCTCAGATCCGTGACTTCGAAGTTCTCCCGGGAAGGATCCGGGATCAGCATCGGATCGTAATCCGGGCCGAGAAACGCGGAGCGGAAATACTCCTGATACTGCCTGCCGCTTTCCCATCGCGGAGCGATCACATAAGGGGGCAGGCCATTGCGCCCGCCGAGTTCTTTGCCCACAACCGCGCCCAGGCTGGGAAACTGCATCGCAGGATTGTGCAGGTGACCCGTTGCGGCATAATGGACCGCCTGCGGGTGATCGTCACCGAACGAGCTCATCGAGCGGATGACGGCCAGCTTGTCCATCTTCTTTGCCAGCCGTGGGAGCAGCTCGGAGATCTGGATGCCGGCGACGTTGGTCGAGATGGGGCGGAAGGAGCTGTTGGGCTTGGGATCCCATGTGTCCATTTGCGCGGGTCCGCCTTCAAGCCAAACCAGGATGCAGGACTTGGCTTTCGCGGCGGCTTGCCGCGCCGGCGGAGTCTCGGCCTGCATGCGCAAGGACTGAGCCAGATTGATGCCGAGAAAGCCAAGGGAGCCCGCGCGGAGGAAATCCCGGCGTCCCCACTGCGCGGACGATTGAGTTAAACACCCGATTTTTCTGAAGGACATTGGTTTCACTCTCCGGGCCTGACTGAAGTTTACTCCAGTTAATGATTTTCGGCAAACTCCCTGGAGCTGATCACCGCCCAGAGCAGGTCCTGGAGTGCCTGCTCGCGCGATGGCGTAGCTGCCATGAGCTTCTCAATCTGGTTCCGCTCCTGCGCCGAAGGATGACGTGAGAAGGCCGCCAGATAAAGTTCATCGACAATCTCCTTGTCCGTGACGCCGCTCGTGAACCGGTCGTACACGCGGGCGCCCGGTCCCCAGAGACGGCTCGTGTAAGTGGAGCCGGCCAGTAGATGAAGCGCCTGAGTCAGCTTAGGCGACATGTCGCGCTCAGGGACCGAGAAGCGGTTGGGACGTCCGTAGGCGTCAAAGAAAGGCGTGGCGTAGATATCGGCTTCCATCAACTGAACGGCGCGCGTCCCCACGGGCGTCTTGCCGCCTCTCCATTCGCCGCGATTCATGCCAACTGCGAAGCGTTCCTGGATGCCGGTTACGTCCGCGATCGCATCAAGCAGGACTTCGGCGTCCAGCGGGCGTGGCAACGAGTGCGAGTAATTGACTTTGTCCGCGGAGTTGGTGGTATTGGTCTCACTCGACAACTGGTATGTACGGGAGTTTGCGATCAGCCGGATGAGAGGCTTCAACCGGTGGCCATTCTGACGGAAATCCGCGGCGAGCGCGGCAAGCAGGCGCGGGTGGCTGGGTGGATTGGTGCTTCGAAAGTCATCGACGGGGTTGACGAAGCCGCGCCCGAACATGGCGTGCCAGATGCGATTCACCGCAGCTTCGGCAAAGAACGGGTGGGACGTGAGCCAGCCGGCCAGTTCGCGGCGCGGGAATTCCGTCCGATCGAAGGGGAGCACTTTCCCATCAAGCAACGCGGGTTCGACAGCCTGCTTGGTGCGGGGATGAATCACGCGCAGATCTTTGGGACCTGGAACATCGGCGGCGACTTCCTTTCCGCCAGGGAAATCAAAGATAACCGAGTCCGGGTTGCCACCCAGCTTGAACATGGGGCCGAAGAAAGCGGTAAGGCCCCAGAACTGATCCTGGGTCCATTCCTCATAGGGATGATCGTGGCACTGGGCGCAATCAAGCCGGCGTCCCATAAAAACACGCACCTGCTCACCCATCATGTTTTCCGGGGGCGGGATGACGAGGTAAGGAAGATAGTGGCGCGTGGCCGGGCTGTAACCCTGCGCGGCGATGCGTTCGCGCGCTACTTCATCATAGGGCCTGTCGCGCTCAACGGCATCGCGGATCCATTCGTAGTAGTCCTGCGTCCACTTTGGATTGATGCCGACGGGGAAGATCGATACACGGAACAGATCGGCGAGCCGGAAGGTCCAGTAGTCAACGTATTCCGGCGAGTCGAGCAGCGTATCGATCAGCTTGGGGCGCTTTTGAGGATCATTGGACGCAAGGAACTCGCGGACCCTGGCCGGAGGTGGAATGCGGCCTGTAAGATCGAGGCAGACTCGCCTCAGGAACTCCCCATCGCTTGCAAGCTCGGAAGGCACAATGGAGAACCGGCGCAGCTTGGCGAATACCTCCTCATCGATGAAGTTATTGCGCGCCAGCCGCGGGTAGCTGGAAATGGCCGTGCCGGCGACTTCCACGCCGAGGCGGGCGGTGCGGCCGGCGGCCTTGATGAGGATTGCGGTTTCACCGGCTCGAACGGTCTGAATCTCTCCGGCGGCGGAAACCGTGGCGATATCGGCGTCGTTGGAAGCATAAAGCACCTGATGCGTGAAGTCCTCGGCGCGGCCGTCCGAATAGCGGCCGGTTACCAGAATCCGGTGCTTTTCCATGGGCTGGAGAATGGCGTCGCGCGGGAACACTTCAAGTCTCACAACACGCGCGGCTTCTGTTTGAGACGATTCGCCATAGGCTGCGCCGCCGCGAATCCAGTCGAGGATTGCGAGGTAGTCGTCAGAGTCTTTGCCGATGCGTGCTCCGCCGCCGTGTGGCACGGCCATGGTGGCCTTTTCAAGCAACAAACTGCGCTCAGGGTTCGCCTTATCGATGCGCGGCTGTTTCGGGCCGCCCGATTCGGCGGCGAGGACTTGAAAAACGCCCCCTTCGACGATCCAGCGGTAATCGTCGCGCGGATGGATTCCATTGTCGGAAAGCTTGAAGCCGGCCTGGCCTTTGACGCCTCCATGGCATCCGCTGCTATTGCAGCCTCTGCGCGTGAAGATGTCCACGATATCGCGGGCGAAGCTGAAGGGACGCTCCAACTCGGAGCGCTCGACTTTGACGGCGGTCACCGCCTTCAGGCCCTGGAGCTTCGCCTCAACAGTGATGTTGCCATCCCGCACTGCAAAGACGCGGCCAAGGCTCCGGATTTCTCCGATGCGCGCATCGGAGAGCGAAAACGCCGCCTGTCCGGTGACGTCGCGCTCGCGGCCGTCGGAGAAGCGGCCGATCACCAGGAATTGCTGCGCGGATCCTTTGCCAGACAAAGTGACGGCATCGGGAACAAGGCGCACGGACTGAAGGGACGCCGCTTTATCGGCGGCGCACAGCGCGGCAACGGAAATCATCCAGAGTCCGGCTGCGATGATTCGGTTCGTCATTCTGTTTGTCTCCTCACCGGCTCGTCCGCTATAACCATGACGGGAATCTCCTTGATCAGCATTCTGGCTCCCAACTCTCCTTTAACAGCCGGTTGCGCGTAAATCTTCGCGAGCGCGGGGACTTTGGTTTGCGGCGCGCCGGGCTCTGGAATCAGGACGAAAGTGGCTTTTTGATTCTTTGTCGTGAAACGTTCCCGTTTGCCGGCGCTTGTGGATGGCGGCCTGTCCGGCTCCACTTCGGTGGCAGTGACGGCGCGCACGCCCGGCGGCAATCCTTCCATTGTGAGGATGACGAAACCATCGAAGCCTTCTTCCTGGTCGGTGACAATGCTGAGCTTCTGTGCTTTGCCCGGCACAAGGTTCAGCCTGTCTTCGCTTACCTGAATCTCGCCAACGTGGGGCACCTGCGGCCGGACCATGATTCTGTAGCGCATTTGAGGGTCGCCGTAAGACGCCGTGATGTCCCGTATCTCGAGCGTGAACTGGCCCGCCCGCGGAAATGCATATTGGGTTTTGGGATGGATCTGCTTGGAAACGTTCCCGTTTGCGTTGACGTTGGAGAAGATATTCGTGAAAGCCTCGACACCCTCGGAATCGACCACTCGCAGGTAAGGGTTCATGAGGGGAAGAGTTTTTCCGGGCGTCTCAATCTCGATGGCGAGGCGGTCGCCCTCCTTGACGGAGAAACGTACGCGGTCGATGTCGCCGGGGCGTTCTATGGCTCCCGCCACCAGGGCCGGTAGCGGGATCAAAGGCGGCTCGACGGGAACGGTTTTGGGTTCGGCGTCGGCGTCGATCACGGGAACGGGTTTGAGCACGGGCGCCTGGCCAGCTACGGCGCGATTCCAGAGCAGCTTCATCCGCTCCGGATCAAGCGGACGGGTCCAGGTGCGGCGCTCCCGCCACACATCGGAAGGTTCGTGAGCCGCTGGTTCCGCCGGTCGGGATGGATAAATCAATAATGCGTATTCCTGACCCTGCCCCCCATGGCCCCAGAATCCGTTGACGCGAACCAGATATTGACCGGCATGCTGGAAGCGGTAATGAAGGATTGCCTCGGTGGAAAGGTTGGGGTAGGGTACCGGTTCATCGGAGAAAGCCAGGCGCGTGGCGCGATCCGGGTCGAAATAACTGCCGGTGAGTTTGTACAACGCAATGCCAGGATCCAGAGCGGCACTCGATAGGGTGCGGAATGTCAACTCGCGACCCGCTTCGGCCTGGAAAGAATAATAATCCACTTCTCCGGCCTGGGCGATGCGGCCATGAATCGCAACCGGAAGGCTTGGGATTGGCTGTGCCTGGCGGGGAAGATCATGAGGTGCATCCGTTTCCGGAAGCGAAGGCTCATGGTGGGCGTAAATTGCCAGAGTGTTGGAGATGCCGCCGGGAGTGAGCACGCGAAAGGAGCGGGATGGACCGGAGATGGACGCCTCCATGCGCATCTCGATCCGCAGCAGCTCGGTTGTGACTCTGCTCTTTGCCCCCGCACTGGAAACCGGTTCCGCTTCCACGCCGAGCACTGTTGCGTTTATACCCGCGCCTTCAAACCAGATCTGGTAGGCTGCTTTCAGGTTGACGCCGCGCACGATTGCCTGAAAGGTCGATCCCGGCTTGCCTCCAATCGGGTAGATCGAATCAATGCGCGGAGCCGGCGCGCTGGCGGCCCGCAAGGTGGCTGAGCAAACCAGCATCGAGAGGCAAACTCCGCCAGCAAGGCTGGTGAGCGCAGATCGAACGTCCGAATTGGCGGGAGCGAACTTAAAACCCGGCAATGATTTGAAGTTTATCGCACTTGCCAGGGTTGGTCAAAGCGCCGAATTGTGCCATCGGCGAACCCAATCCGGTGCGCCAGCAGGCCGGAGCCGCTCAGGTGCGAACGCGCATTAGAAAATAGGTTCCGGCAAGAGAAAAAATTGCGTCCGGACTCCAGGCCGCCAATTGCGCCGGCAGTTGGCCTACGTTCCCCATTTGTTCAAACAGTTTGCTCAGTACCCAATAGCAAATGGCGATGCCAAGGCTGATACCCACCGGCGCCATGGCGCCGCGATTCCCCGTCAGGAAAGCGAACGGGATGGAAATCAGGGCCATAATCACGGCAAGCAGCGGGATGGAAAACTTCTTCTGATACTGCACCTCCAGCCGCACCGTGTCGAAGCCGCTTTGCTGTAACTCGCGGATGTAGGTTTCCAACTGATGGAAATTCATCTGAGAGTCCTGCTTGCCTTCGCGCAGAAAATGATTCGGCGGCTCGTTAAACTCGGAAAATGTGGCCGTAGCTCCTTGAAAATTGTGGATCGCGGAGGCGCGAATCCCCTGGAATTCGCGTGTCCATCCGTTTTGAAACACCCATCGCCCGATGCCCGGTTCCCAGCGTGCATTTTCCGAATGCAAATGGCGGTGCATCTCGAAACCCTCACCGCTGGCATCACGATGGAGTTGGTAAACATTCACTCCCACCATCACATTGGCTGCCGGGTCAAAGTGTTTGTAGTAGTAAATCCAGGGTCCGCGGCCGACAATCCACTTCCTGTCGGGGCGCAAATAGGTTTGTACGGGCCGCCCTTTGATCTCATTGCGTATGGCATCCTGAACAAGATTCGCCTCCGGCACGATGTAGTAGTCGAAGGCAAACAGCAACCCGGTGAGAAATAGACCCGCCACGAGAATCGGCACCGACAGCCTGTAAAGGCTCACACCGCACGCTTTCATCGCCGTCACTTCATTGCTTTTCGAAAAAATGCCAAAGGTGACAAGCACCGCCACCAGAATACCCATCGGAGCCGATTCATAGATCAGCTTTGGCGTCAGGAAAAGGTGATAGGTTCCAACTCGCGGCATCGGAATGCCGTTGCGGATGATATCCCCCAGTAACTCGAAAAACGTGAAGATGTGCGTGATGGTAACAAAACTCACCAGCAGCACGACGAAGTAATAGAAAAAGGAAGACAGTACATAAGTATCAATGAGTTGTGGCAGAAGCGGGATTCGGAATGCGCGTTCGGAGCGGCGCAACGAGAGTTTGGCCCGGAGCCGTCCCCAGGCTCGGCCGAGGCTCTCCCCCAACCATGAGCTCCAGTTGCGGTCAATGGCCCGTTCCATGCGCCACAACAGAATCAAGGCCAGGCAGCCGAATAAAATGTTTGGTAGCCAGACGCCAATTGCTATAGGAATAGTTTTTTGGCGAGCAAGCGCGATCATACTAATCAGACCCATGTAGTATGAGAGCGCCAGGCCCACTGTCAACACAAAAGCCGCTGATTTACCCCCTTTCTTCGCCGAGACTCCCAGGGGTACCGCCAGGATTCCCAGAATGATGCAAGCAACGGGCAACGCCAAGCGCCGGTGAAACTCAATGGCGGCTTCGGGCGCCGATTGTGCCTGCACATAAAGCGGCTCCATGTCGAGCTCGCTAAAGTCTTTGGCCTTCAATTCGCTTCTTTGGGGAGCGTCCAGTGCCTGTTCGCTCTTCTTTGACAGCGTGGTGTAGTAATCTTCGACGCTTTTTCCGACTTCAAAACTGCTGCCGTTCAACAATGCCAATTGGATTCGGTTGTTGGCAATGTCAGGAACCGCAACGGCTTCCTTGGCCAGGGTGATGCGAGGCTGGTCGCCGCGGTCTCCTGCGCCGTCCCGCTCCTCTGGCGGCCTCAAATCGGCCAGAAATACCCGCTTCCACCGCACCACAGGGCCTGGAATGACATCATCGACGTACAGAATTCGGTTGGGAAATTGCTCCTCGAAGATGCGCGGGCGGATCTCGGCGGTAAGCTGGGAAGCCACCATCTTGTTGAGAATCTTATACGTTTCTCTCGTCGCCCAAGGCGTGATGACACAAGAGCACCAGGCCGCCAGGGCTAGCCCCAGGGTGGCGAATACCATCACGGGCGTAAGCAGGCGGCGGCTCGGCACACCTGCCGCGCGCATCGCCACTATCTCGCCGTCGCCCGACATTCTCCGCATGGCGATGAGTACACCAACCAGTATTCCTACAGGGATAGTAAAAACCAGGACTGGCGGAATAAACATCAGGAACAATTGCCCCATCTGGTCCAATTGGGCAGCGCTGTTCACCAGTTGCTCAAAGAATCGTCCCAGCCGCTGAAGGAAGAGCACGAAAGTGAATAGAACCGTCCCCAGCAGTGCTCCCGTCATGACTTCCCGGAAGACCGTACGGCTCAGAATTCCCATAGTTTATTGATTTACGGCAAGCGGCGGGGGCGGTACCACAGGGAGCTTCCCCAGTTCGCCGGGAATCCGTTCCAGCTCGATATCTTCGAAAAGAATCGAGGGAGATACTATGCTTGTAGGTGAAACGTAACCACCGCCATCCATATGTGCAAATGGCGCCCCGTTCTCAAGGAAGTGAAATAAGTGTACATCGTCGGAGGCCGCGACAATGTCCCTTAGAGTACGGACGGAGACGCCCCGAAACCGGAGTCCGCGCAACAATTCTTCCTTCCCATCGGGAAACACACGGTAGACAAGCAGCGGAATACTGGAAACACGGCCGGTCTGCCCGCCGGCGATACGGCGCATGTTCTCGATGGAAGCGCCGGAAGGGAAATCAAGCTTGCGAATTACAATCACAAACGGCTTGTTACGCTGAACTCCCATGCCGGTCAGTTTCTTGCGCAGCTCGGAGGCCGGGCTGGTCTGGCTGGCCCGGATGAAGAGATTGCCGGCCGCAGCCGTGTAGTTTCCCAGCGCGCCCGGCAGCCGGGCATGCCCATTGGAAACTTCGGCCCCGGAAATCGGCTGACGAGTCGAGTAGTACGACTTGAGCGCCCCCTTTTCCACCATAACCACCGGCGCGGGCCGGACTCCTTCGATGTCAATAAGATAGTGGCCCAGCAACGGTTTGCCGCGAAATTCTTTCTGGGTGGGGTCGTCAACGGCGTCCATCCATTCTGGCAGAGTCCGCGAGCCGATTCTGCCTTCCAGCTCGCCTGTCGGGATATTCAGCGGCCGGTTCGGGTCGGTCACGGGCCGCCGCGTTATGGACAGATTCCTGCCGAGCAATTCACCGATCAGTTGCGACGCTGCAACTCCCTCAAACAGAACCGGGCCCGAGTAGCTGTCGAGCGTTGGCGCGGCGATGAGCGCCTTGATGTTCTCTCCGACCTGCGCCGCCGCCTGGAGCAAGTCTTTGGTCGAGGGAACGTGGTCAACGCCAAGGCCGGGAAAATCGGCTTGATCCCACACCATCATCCCGTCGGGCGCTTGCCCGGCGGCGCGCACGCGCACGATCGAAAGATGGTCGGGGATTCGGAACTGTGTACCCTCGTTGTTCACCAGATAGGAAATCGTCTGACTGAAGTTCGCGCTGGCGTCGCTTTGCAGCACTTCCGGAAACCGGCTGAAAACGGCCGATGCCTGCCGCACACGATTCCTCCATTCGGCCTGGTCAATTGGTTTGCGCGGGGCAGGCAGTACCAATTTGACGGCTGGCGCGGGACCGAAGTCGGGCAGCAGTTCCGTGACATTGATGTTTTTGAGCGAGGCTTTCTTTCTGGCCAGCGCCTCAACGCCCTGTTTGTAGGAGCGGTCGGTGGCAAGCCAGAAACCGATGCGTAGCACGTCGTAGCTGTCATCCAGCGTGAATTGAGCGGGATCGTAGCGAGAGCCGCGATACACGTCGCTGAAAATGTGATTCGTGCTGTCGAGCTTCGTATCGCCCACTCTCATCCGGACGCGAGGCTGGCGAATGCGGCTGGACCGCTCGCTCATTAAGGCGCCGTAGCTGGCTGAAACGGAATAAAACTCTGCGTCGTCGAGTGAGTATTCCACGAAATAAGGAGGCTCCCCAACCACGCGGAGCGCCCGGGTTCGCTCGATTTCATCAAGCATGGCCCGCAATACGGGATCTTTTTCGGCAGCCGGCTGCGCGGCCAGCAGCCCCGGCAGCGCGAGCACGCCAACGAGGATGGAAGATATCAGAAGCCACCTCCGGGTGTAACGGGTTTCGGTAACGCAGGAGGGGAATCGAGACCGGCCGGGCGGCGCTGGATTTCGATTTCCGAAACAAGCAGGGCCGGTGAAACGGCGGAAACCGGAACATTTCCGGACTCGGCGCCACAAATCCCGTTGAATACGTCGATCTGCTCGGAGGCAGCAGCGATCTTGGCAAAACTGGCCAAAGGTGTCCCGACGATGCTGACTCCCCGAACCAGCTCATCCGGCCTGCCGTCGGCATGAACGCGGTAGACGACCAAAGGAATCACCGTAAATGCTTGCAGTCCCTGCCTTCCGGTGGTGGTGAACCCTCCGGTGACCTGCTCAAAGTAAAGCCCATAAGGTTTGTTTTGTTTCTTGATTTCCTCGATCAGCATCTGGCGCAGCTTCTCGCCGGAGACTCTCTCGGAGGCTTCCACGATCAGATTTGATTGCCGGGAGACGACTTCAGCGCCAGGCTGACGGCGTCCGTGCCCGTTCGAGGCCGGGAAGCCGCGGATCGGGGAACGGGACATGAGGAATGTTTTCAGGATCCCGTTTTCGACGGTTTTGACGGGCTGGCCCCGTACTCCTTCGTCGTCGAAAAGATAGTGGCCATTGAGGTCGGTATTGGCGGCGCTGCGGCGCGTTGGGTCAAAGACCACCGAGAGAAAGGCCGGCAATACGGGCTTGTCAACGCTCTTAGTGAAGGTCTGCCCTTCGCTTTCGTCCTTCTGGCGATGCCCCTCCACCCTGTGACCGAAGATCTCATGGAAGAACACGCCGGCCGCCGCTCCGGAAAGAATCGCCGGGCCGACAAACGGGTCCACCGGAGGCGCGCGCAACAAACTGCTAAGCCGGCCGGCGACCTTTGCAACGGCCGCCTGAACGACATCGTCTCTGGGGAGCCGGCCGGGCGTTTCGGCTTCGAAACTGTCCGACGCGCTCAGATCCATTCCATCGCCGGCCTTTCCCTGGGCGGAAATCAGGATCCGGGCGAAACTGCGGCCATGCTCAAGACGTGTGCCCTCGGAATTGACCAGATACTTGATATGACGGTTGGCCGCGACCGTGATATTGGAAGCGAGAATGCCGCGATGTTTGCTGAATTCGGCGGACCATTTGCGGACCTTTGCCTCCCAATCTTTCCTCGAAAAAACGAGCTTGGCGGGAGGCTCGCTGTGTACCAGCGACTGCTGAACCGAGAAATCGTCGGAAGAATCCTCTTCGGCGGCTTTGAGCTGAGCGTCGGTCTTCAGCCGGATCAGCCGCTGGGTTGCGAGCCGGTAGACGCGATCGGTCTCCTGCCATATCCTTCTGCGTATGGCATTGGGGCTGTCTTCCAAAGCGATGGCAACGCCGGCCGAGAAGCGGGCCGGATCGCCTCGCATGCGATGATAATTGTCAAACTGATGTGTCCCGACGCGGAGTGTGACGTCAAGCTGGCGGGTTTTATTGGCGTTCGATGATTGTAGTGCGCCGAAACTGGCCGAGACGGATTCGGATTCTTCCTCGACTACCGAGTAGCTGAGGAAATAGGGGGCTGGGTCGCCCTTTTCTTTGAGGAGGGCGGAATTGCGGTGAAGCTCGTCGGCAAGAATCGGCAACAAACCCGACGAGGATTGGGGAAAAGCAGGTTGCATTGCCAGCACAGGCAAAACACACAGGAGCCGGGACGAAGCGAACACGCAACAAGCATACCATTGGGGCGGCGGCTAACGTGTTTCGTCGGCGCCGCGCTACAGCTTAGCCGGCCAGAGGGAGCGTCGATTTCGATTCCTAGGGCATGGCAAGCAGGCCCTTGTCTTTCATTCCGCTCAAAGCAAGCCCATAACGTCCGCGAACGCCGGTTTTCTCAAAGATGTGTTTCAAGTGAATCTTGACCGTACCGGGACGGATCCCCAGTTGACGCGCGATTTCCTTATTCTTATAGCCTTGCTCGACCAGTTCCATAACCTGATGTTCACGAGGCGTCAGCTCGGAGCGGTGATAGCGCTCCTGGCGCGTGGTTTCTCGAAACAGGCTGTCTTCCATCCAGCTTGTCCCCTGAGCGACGGCGCACAGGCAGTTGAGGAGCGTGTCGGGATTGGCCGTCTTCCTGATGATTGCTTTTGCGCCGATCTGAAGAAACCTGAGCGCTTCCGATTCGGAAATCGACAGCCCCCAAACCACTAGACAGGTGGCCGAACTGCGGTGGCTGGCAACCCACTCCATCACCACCTGAACCCCAAAAGCTTTGTCCAGGATCAGAATCTTTGGTGGGCTCTCGCGCAGCATCCGTTCGGCGGCTGCCAGCGTATCGGTAGCGCCGGTATAGCGAAATTGGCCATGGCCGGTTAAGACCTTGTTGAGGCCTTCGGCCGTGACCGGTTGGGTTTCGCAGGCTCCGACAGTGACCTCTGCCGATCCATTGCTGGTGTGCTCTAGCATTCGTCTGGTCTTTCCCCCTGAGGCGCTTATCGGTGAGGACCCATAGAGTCTTAGTGAGCAAGCCCGGCACTGTTTCTCCGACAATTTCTTCACGCTTACGGGCAGCCCGGGCCGTAGACCGACCCTCATGTTTTTAGCTAATCCGCCGATCAGGGATTAAGGTATAACTCTCATCCAATGCCCAGAGCGGATATTACGGCCCTTTCCGGAAACTGGAAAGCGCTCCTGATCAGCCCCAATAAAACTCTGACCGCTGAATTGCACATACTCTTACAGCAGCGGCTGCCTCACACGCCCGTCTTTGAAATGCCGGTCTATCCGGCGCGTCATGTGCTTTCCGAGATGGGCGGCGCTCAGGGCCCAAATCTGTGCTTTCTGGATCTGGTGACGGACATCGAACGCGGATTGCTGCTGATTGCGGAACTGCAGGCTGTGCTGCCGGCCATCAAGATCGTTGTCTTGCTGGGATCCAAACAGCCGGATACGATTCTTAGCGCCATGCGGCAGGGAGCGGCCGAGTTCCTGGTTCACCCGTTTGACCAAACACAGTTTGACAGCGCTCTGGAGCGTATTGCCTCGCTTCAATTCAAAGACGGGGCGGCCCGCGGACACATCATCTGCATGGTGCCATCCAAGGGAGCGTGCGGCGCAACCACCATCGCCTCCAGCCTGGCGCAACATTACAAACGGGTGGGCTTCAAGAAGATCCTACTTGCCGATCTCGATCCGCTGACGGGCACACTGTCCTTTTTGTTAAAGCTCAAGTCCAACTACAGCTTTCTCGATGCCTTGTCGCGGTCTCATTCCCTGGACGCCGATATCTGGAAGGGAATCGTAACATCACGGAGCGGCATCGACATCCTGCTCAGTCCGGAGACCGTGCAGGAAGGCTTGCACGATCTGCGCGACGCCAGCGCCATCATCGAGTTTGCCAGAGGCTTTTATGAAGTTGTTGTGCTCGATACCGGCAGCCCCTACGGAGAGTGGAACCTGACCCTGGCGCGCATGAGCGACGATGTAGTCCTTGTGACCAGTAACGAACTGCCGGCCCTGCAGTCGGCGCAACGGGCACTCAACTACCTCGAAGTGAACCACGTGAACCGCGCCAGCATCCGTCTGGTGGTCAACCGCTACTGCAAAGACATGGGGCTCAGCCGAGACGTCATCGAGAGCGCGCTACACTGCGACGTCTATCACACCATTGCCAGCGACTATGAAAGCGTCAACTCCTCCCTGATGGAAGGCAAGCCCATCCCGCCGAATTCAAACTTTGGTAAAGGATTGGCGCAACTGGGCGACCGTTTGTGCGCCCGTGCCGTTCAGGACGAGCCGCCCAAGAAGACATCGGCGCTGTCGTCCTTGTTTTCTCTGTTTGGCAAGAACTCCTGAAGCCCCCGCGCAAAGCCTGGCGTTGTTGCCCTATTTGATGATGATAGGAGCAATAATAGACTCTTGTGTCTCCTCTGAAACCACGCCTGCGTTGGGCCATGGGCGCCTATGTTGCCCTGGCCGCGCTAGCCATGACAACGCTCGACGGTGCTATCCTCGGCGCCACTTTGATTCTGCTCGCCGGGCTGGCCCTGAAGACCTGGATCGCCGTCCTCAAAGAGAAACAGCAGGATTAGCGCGACCGGCCGTCCAAAACTGGCGCTTTGCCAGTCTTTTCAAGAGCATGGGGCGCCAATAGAACCACGTCTAGCGGAATACCCTCTCTTTGGGGTGTGCCTCGATAAGGCCTCCGGAATACGGTGCTCTAGGGCAAAGCTGTTTTCTGTCCTCAGCCATTTACTAGCTGAGAACCAATGGTTGAATTTCGCGTTAACCGATAAGCTAATTCAAGATCCTTAGAGAGGAAATCGCGCTTGGTTCATTTCGGATCACAACCACGTTCCGATTTGAACCATGGCAGATCAGGCTGTTTCAGTCTGAAATAGGGATCTACCTTAGTGTGGTCAGTACGGAAGTTCTGTAACCGAAACGTACACAAGGTGTTAGTAGTGCGTCAAGTGGATGTCGAGCGGCTTTGGCCGCTAGGTTGCAATTTACGGGCGGCGACGGTTGTAAGACCGCTCGCCTCGAGTTGGTGCCGGTGGGCAGGAGGGAGGCGGAAGAAAAACCGCCTGGAAAGGGTTCCGAGGAAATGGCAAAAGCTGTGGCAAAATCAATTGAAATTCGCGCGGTCAATGGCGTCGCCAGCCACGCGGTCCGGTTGGGCAAGAGGGACCGGGTGGTGTTGGAGCATCTTCCGTTAGTGAAGGCAATTGCGTTGCGCGTACACGAGAATCTGCCCGTACACGTAGATCTCGACGATCTTGTGCACGCGGGTATCCTGGGCCTGTTTGATGCGGCCAGTAAATACAATCCCGAAAAGAAAGTCGTTTTCTCCAGTTACGCCAAACATCGCATCAAAGGGGCCATTCTCGACAGCCTGCGCCAACTGGATTGGGCCTCGCGTGACTTGCGGCGGCGTCATAAGCAACTGGAAGCGGTAACGCGCGACCTGGCAGCCACCCTGCAGCGAAACCCGACTGAAGCCGAAGTAGCGGAAAAGCTGGGTGTCGAGGTGGACCGCTGGAGGCAGATGATGGTAGATCTGCGCAGCGTGGGTCTGGTTTCGGCAAGCACCCGAGCCAACGACCAGGAAGACTTGCCCGCGCCCGACTTTCCCTCCAAGCCCGAGACGCAGCCCGACCGCATGTGCGCCCGCCAGCAGCTTCGCAATGTCTTGGCCGATGCCATGAAATGCCTGCCGGAACGCTACCAGAAGGTCGTCCTGCTGTACTACACCAACGAAATGACGATGAAAGAGATTGGAGGGATTCTGGGAATCAACGAAAGCCGGGTCTCTCAGATTCACAAATCGGCCCTGGAAAAAATGGCCGTCGTGCTGCAATCCAATGGCATCCGCTCCTCTCACGCGTTTGCGGATTAGGGCGCCGCGCTTCGGGGCGCGCCGTGGCTGCCGCCCTCGCCGCTCGGCTCCATTAGCCGAGAACGCCCTCCGCTTCCAGATCCCGGAGCAGATCGCTCCCGGCGTTTCGTGGATAGCCGAAGATCCAGAACGCGTCCGGGTTTTCGCACTCCCATATGGGCTCTTGCGTGAAAACGAGCAGGCTTCGGAATCGCCGGTCGGCTTCGGACGCCTCCGGCTGCAAACCGAGTCTGGCGATGAGTGCTCGCAAATCGAGGTCATTTCGATAGTCCTCAAGGTGTAGAGGATAGCCGCTCTCGACCAGATCGACGAAACCGCGCCACCGCTCGATCAGCCCCTGCCGTCCCGCGCGCCAGACATGCTCGGGATATGCCCTTTGCTTCAAATACGCTTCAATTTCAGGGTCGGTCATCTCACTTGCCTTTTCCTGGCCGCTTTGCCTGACGCCAGAAGTAGCGCTCCCCATCGTTGGGTATGAAAAATGTTCGAATAGTGCGATCGCGATCAAAGGCCAGAAACCAGCCTTTCTTTTTATGGAAGCGCGTAATGACGCCGTCCGTGCGCTTGAGCTCGAGAATATCGGGGCCGTTGGCGGCATCCCGGAACTGCTGCGCCATGCGTAGATAATCTCTAATGGCAATGCTTCCGAATTCGGCGCCGTGCCGGGCGTAGTGATCCTCCAACTGCCGCGGCGAGCGGAATCCCGGGCCGGAGGCCCAGACGATGGCCGCCAGAACCAGCAGCCAGGCCAGCGGTGCGGCAACGCGTTTAATGGCGGAAGCGCACGCCCGGCGAGTCGCCATATTCGATCGCAACCTCCCTTCCCCGATTGAGGATCGACATCCGGCCCGCTTCGGCCACCAATTCGTTGTAGCGGGAGTTGGCGGGGGTGGCGGCGATGCCGGTCCGGTCGATTTGGGACAGCAAGGCCTGCCGCCCGGCCGGGGCATTCTGCTCTACTCGAATACACTCGCGGACCAGGAAATCGATCGAGCGGTAGCCGTACCCGGCCGGAGCAAGTCCCGGACCGCCCAAGTCGAGATACTGAAAATAATCGGGGCTGGGTTCGGCGAATTGCGTCGCCCCGGCGCCCGGCGGCTCTCTCACATAGCAGTAGCGCAAACCCCGATACTGGTCGGAATGCTCAAGCCAGGCGCCGGCTTGAGCGGTTGCGCAGTACATGGTAAGACCCTGTGTGTTGGTGCCGGGAGCCGCATCGGGAAAGCCCAAAGCATTTTGCACGTTGAGACAGGCGCCATTCGACCAGATGATGCGAGCGTCGGTCCACAGGTATCCTACGTTGCCGTTAGGATAGCGGTCCTCGATGCCGTAAACGCTCACCGACTCGGGCAGCAGCCCGGTGATGAAATGAACCAGATCCACGTAATGGCAGCCAATGTAGGTGAACGCGTCCGAGTTCTCCCTGGTGCACCAGTTCTGGAAGTTCGAATGCCGGTAATACCATTTTTCAAGCAGACAGGCTGTACCGAGACGGAATTCCCCGAACAGGCCCTCGCGATAGCGGCGCCGGGCCATCAGGCTGCGGTCATCGAAGCGCTTGTGGTACTCAATGCCGACGAAAAGGCCGCGCGATTGCGCCGCGCGCTCGATTTCGATGGATTCGGCCGTCTTGAGAACCAGAGGCTTTACGCAAATCACATGCTGGTCGTTCGCGATCGCCGTCATAACGACGTCGAAATGCATCTGATCGGGCACGGCGATGAAGACAATCTGGCGCGGCGGCAACTGCGCGATCACTTCGCGATAAAGCTCCGGGTGAGGTCCCGTTTCCTCAGCGGGAAAGCGGCGGAACGACTGGCCGGGGAACGCGCTTTTGAGTGAAGCCGCCTCGGCGAGCGCCCGTACGCTCCGGCCATGTTGCGAGCAAACCATGATTGCCGCGATCACTCCCTGCCGTTCCAGATGATAGAGCGAAGGCAGAACCTGATCGTGCGCGATCATACCGCCGCCAATAAGGGCGACCTGTGGCTTCATCGGGCAGCCCCCTCGGCCTTCGCCGCCACTTCCCCGAATGCCTCTTCAAATACGGCGAGGCTTTCCAGAGTCGCTTCTTCGTTGATGCACAGCGGTGGACAGATCTTGATGGTTGCGCTGCCGAAGCCCACCGGTGTAAACATCAGCAGACCTCTTTGATAGCAACGCTCGACGACATCCCAGGCAAGATTCGCGTCGGGCTCTTTCGATGATCCCGGCTTGATGCAGGAGACTCCGGCCACCAGCCCTTTTCCCGCCACACAACCGATCCGCGGATGTTCCGCCATCATTCGATGGAGGCGGTCATGAAGCAGCTCGCCCATCCGCCGCGCGTTCTCGACGAGGTTTTCCCGGAGAATCACCTCGAGGGAAGCCAGCGCGGCGGCCGAGCAGACCGGATTGCCCGTGTGCGTGGAACTCATGCTGCCGGGGGGATGCAGATCCATTACATCGTCGCGGCCGGCGACGGCGGCAACTGGCAGCGAGCTCGATATCCCTTTTCCCCAGGCCGTCAAATCCGGGACGATGCCATAATGCTCGAAGCCCCACATCTTGCCGGTACGGCCGAAGCCAGCCTGAACTTCGTCCAGCACGAGCAGAATTCTGTGCGCCTCCGACCAGCGACGCAGCGACTGCATATACTCGACGGGGGCGAAGGCGCCGCTTCCGCCCTGGTAGGTTTCCAGAATCACACCGGCGATGTTCGGCGCATTCACGCCCTGCCGGGCAAGACATTTCAGGAAAAACTCGAAAGATGTGTCCGGTGTCCTGAAACCATCGGGAAAGGGAACCTGGACGAAGCCGCTGTCCAGATTGATGATCCATTCCTTGAGGGCAGGGATGCCGCCTGCTTGCTGCGCCCCAAGCGTCCGGCCATGAAACGCTTTCTCATAACTGACAATCAGGTGCTTGCCGCGTCCACCTGCCTTGACCCCGTGTGACCGGCAGAGCTTGATGGCGCACTCGACCGCCTCGGAGCCCGTCGAAACGAGAAACAACTTGCGGTGTCCTTCGGGCAGCAGTGAGGTAAACCGCTCGGCGAAGCGGGCTCGAGCCTCATTGGCGAACATATAGGTTGCCAGCAGCCCGGATTCGGCCTGCTTCACGATGGCTGCGATGACGTCGGGGTGGCTGTGTCCGGCATTGGTGATGAGGACGCCGCTTGACCAGTCGATCCAGCAATTGCCCGCCATGTCCCAAACCTGAAAGCCTTCGGCGTTCCGCCATACGATGGGCGGCTGGCCCTGCATGGCACGAAGCTCGAGCCGGTAAAGTTTCTCGAGTACCGGAACAGACTCCGGAGCTGGCAGCGCTGTCCATATGCGGCGATACTTGGTCTCGACAAAGGGTACGGGTTCCGGCGTGATGGAGAACTCTCTGGCCATGAGGATATTATTGTCGGACGATGGGGCAGGAAGGCGCAAGGCGGCTGATCCGGCGAGGACAAACTGATGCCGATGCCGCGAATCGATCGATGCTACTGTGGATTCCGTGCCCCCGGCGACCGTAGAGACCCTGGTTGAAGGAGTTTGGCGGGAGGGTGAAGTTGACCTTATCCTGAACGAATCCTCCCGCATCAAAGCTGATCCGTGGCTCGATCAGGAAATTGAGCGCGTGTGGCAATGCGCGCTCGCCGAGGCGGGCCGGCAGAACCGGCTCCTGTTTCCCGGACCTTTGTGCCGCCTGGAGAGATACGCTGTCGAAGGGGGGCATCTGCGGCTGCGCACCGGGCTTACCGACTATCGCGAATTCCTCGGAACGAATCGCAATCTGGCCGCCCTCTCGGGATTCTTTGGCGAAACCTCTTGTGCAGACTATCTGGCGGATCCATTGGCAGTGTGTACCGTACTAACGACCGCCGATGACGCGCTCCTGATTGCCCGGCGGACGGGGCGCACCATGGAGCACTCCGGATTCTGGCATGTCGTTGGCGGGCATGTCGAGCCGGCGCGGCCCGTCAATGTATTTGAATCTGTGCGCAAAGAACTGCGCGAGGAACTCGGTGTTTCCACGGAGGAGATTCCGGAGATGATCTGCCTCGGATTGGCGCGAGCCAAAGAAACCCATAAGCCCGAACTGTTGTTCTACTCCAGGCTTTCGGTGACTTGGGAGGACCTGCGCCAACGGCCAAATGACGGCGAGTTGGACGGCCACCGGCTGATACCGGATTCCCGCGAACACTTGCACCGGTTTCTGACCGAAGAACAGAACCGCGTTGTTCCGATTGGTGAAGCTTGTCTTCTGCGCTATGAACGATTCCGTTGGAAATAAACAGCCGGTGAATCTAAAAGCCCCTCCGCTCTGAGGAAGCCGCCTCAGGGCAGTTTTGAGCCGCCAACTGAGCTCTTGGACAGGTCAGATTCGCATTCTGAACAGGAAACGGACGTGTCACCGCCGCTCAATCGTTGAGCCGTTTACGCTTCAAGAAACGGGTTGACCACCCGCACGCCGCCCACCACGGCGCTATGCTGCAAGTCTTCCGTATAAAGTAATGCCGCGCCTCCGACCCGCGCGGCGTGAATGATCATGGCATCCCAAAACGAGACAAGATGCAACCGGTGGATCTCGATCGCTGCAATCACATCGGCTTCGAGCAGGCGCACTACACGCATGCGCCCCATCAATTCGACTTTTCGTTGGGCCAACCTCGACTCGACGCCCAGCTTTCTTGTGGCGCAGACGAAGTACTCTTGCAGAACCTGAATCGACACGACAGCCAGCCCCGATCTTTGGTGTTCGGTGACCAGCGCCGTGGCCCGCGCCTTTTTTTCCGGCATGTCCTTATCGTCGGTGTACAGAAAAACATTTGTGTCAAAAAAGGCGAGCTGATTCATCTGCGTTCGTGCAATTCCTCTCGATTGAATCTCCAGCCCCGCGAATGGCCCTCTGTCAAATCCGAAAGGCGCTCAAACTCCGCTGCATCTACGTCGGGATCGGACTTGCCTGCCAGAATCTCAAGATATTCCCTGACCAACTGATTGACGCTTTTACCATGCCGCTCCGCCTGCCGCCTGGCCCGCTTAAGAATCTCCTCGTCGACCGATAGGGTGATATTCACAATACACAGTATACGTGTGCACGTATCATGTGTCAACCTGAGCGCAAGTGCCACTTGACAAAGGGGTCCTCAGTTGCATATCAAGGTTCATTCCCCCCATGTGGCAACAACACTATACCCCGCTAGCGGACAGCTTGGGAATTTCGGCCATTGTTGCGGCCATTCCCATATTCGTCCTGCTGCTCTTGCTCGGCGTTTTGCGGAAGCCCGCCTGGATTGCCGGTTTATCCGGGCTCGGCGCGGCGATCGCGGTTTCCTTGTTTGCCTACCAGATGCCGATTACTCAAGTAATCGGCGCGTCTACATTTGGCGCTGCCTTTGGCCTGTTCCCCATCGGGTGGATCGTGTACTGGGCCATTGTGCTCTACCGGCTGACGTTAGAGACCGGCAAGTTTGAAATCATCAAGGATTCCGTCGGCAGTCTGGCCAGCGACCGCCGGTTGCAAGCCCTGCTCATCGCCTTCTCCTTCGGCGCGTTTATTGAGGGCGCCGCGGGCTTCGGCACGCCGGTAGCGGTTGCGGCGGCGATGATGGCTGGACTGGGCTTTTCCCCGTTCTACGCGGCGGGAATCTGCCTGCTGGCCAACACCGCGCCCGTTGCGTTTGGCTCCATCGGCATCCCCGTAGTGACTTTGCAAGGCATCACCGGATTGCCGATGATGGACCTCAGTTCGAACGTCGGCCGCATCTGCGCTCCTATTTCTTTCATCGTTCCGGGCTACCTGGTTTGGGTGATGGGGGGCTGGAGAGCCCTGGCCGGCATTCTGCCGGCGGCTGTCGTTTGCGGCGGCGGTTTCGCCTTGATGCAATTCTATGTGTCAAACTACCTGGGACCGCAGTTGACGGACATTATCAGCTCCCTCACGGCCATTATCGGCCTGGTTGTGCTGTTCAAACTCTGGAAGCCGAAGGATGTGTTCCATCTGGAAGGAACGCAAAAGAGCGTGCCGCCGAAACGTCATCCGCTGGGAGATGTGATACTGGCCTGGTCGCCCTATCTGCTGCTGGTCTTGTTTGTACTATTGTGGGGCCAGGAAGCGATCCGAACCCAGTTGAACACCGTCACCAGGGCGATCCAGTGGCCGATGCTGCATAACCTGGTGGAGCGCATACCGCCGGTGGTAGGCAAATCCGCCCCTTACGCCGCTGTTTTCAACCTCAATTGGCTTTCGGCGGCGGGCACTGCCTGCCTTCTATCGACAGTTTTCGCAGCCATGGTGCTGAAGGTATCTCCAGCGCGCTACATCGGCGTGCTGGTGACTTCCTTCAAGCAACTGTTTCTGTCTCTGGTTACCATCGCCTCCGTGCTGGGGCTGGCGTTCCTGATGAACTATTCCGGCGCTACGGCGACGCTGGGGTTGGCGTTCGCGGCCACCGGAGTTCTATTCCCCTTCTTCAGCAGCATGCTGGGCTGGCTGGGCGTGTTCCTGACGGGAAGCGACACTTCGGCTAATGCGCTGTTCGGCAACCTGCAAGTGGTGACGGCGAACAAGCTGGGGCTGAACCCCGTTTTGATGGCGGCGTCGAATTCGGCCGGCGGCGTCATGGGCAAGATGATTAGCCTGCAGAGCATCGCCGTGGCCGCGGCCGCGACCGGAATGCCGGCCAGCGACGAGGCGCGCCTGTTTCGCATGACCCTCAAACACAGCATCTTCCTGGCATCGCTGATCGGGCTGGTGACCACGTTCTACGCCTATGTAATGCCACAGTGGGTGCGATAAGAGAGGAACTGCCGCGGCGGCTTGGCTTCACCGAAGCCGTCGCCATTGTCATCGGCACGGTGATCGGCTCGGGCATCTTCATCGTGCCGAATCTGGTGGCGCGCCATTTGCCTTCGGCGCCAATGATTCTCGGTGTTTGGATCTTCAGCGGCGCGCTCTCGATGTTTGGCGCGCTGGCATACGCCGAGCTGGGGGCGATGATGCCGTCAAGCGGCGGCCAGTATGCGTACCTGCGCGCCGCATTCGGTCCCTTGCCCGCCTTTTTATGCGGCTGGACATTCTTCCTTGTCGTGATCAACGCGGCCATAGCGTGGCTGGCGACGACGTTCGGGATTTACCTCTCCTATTTCGTTCCGCTTTCCAGCGGCCTTAGAACGGGCGCCGCGATTGCGCTCATCCTCGTGCTTTCCGGCGTCAACTATTGCGGCGTCGTTGCCGGAGCGCGACTGCAGCAGTTGTTCACGCTGGCCAAAGCGGCGGGCCTGATTCTGCTGGTGGTTGCCGCGCTGAATAGCCCGGTAAATCACTGGCGTGACCGGCCAGTGGCCGACGAAGTCAGCATCGCCGGATTCGGCGCGGCGATGATCGCCTGTTTGCTGACCTACGACGGTTGGATGGCGTTGACGCTGGTGGCCGGAGAAGTGAAGCGGCCGGAGCGGAACCTGCCCGTCAGCCTGATTGCGGGCATCGCCGCATGCATGGCGCTCTACGTTCTGGCCAATTATGCCTACCTCAAAGTGCTGCCCGTGGCTGCCACGGCAAAGGCGGAACGCGTTGCCTCGGAGGTGGCCGGGATCACGCTCGGCGCGGGAGGCGGCCGCATAGTGACTGCGATTATTCTGGTGTCGATCATTGGCTCCGCCAACGGCTGGATCCTCGCCGCGCCGCGGCTCTACTTCGCGCAAGCCCGCGACGGGCTCTTCTTCCGCCGCTTCGCCGCGATCCATCCGAGGTTCCTCACTCCGGGCTTCTCGATTGTTCTTCAAGCCGGCTGGGCAGTGCTGCTATGCCTCACCGGCACCTATGAAACTTTGGCTGGGCTTGCGATGTTCGCCGCGTGGCTGTTTTACGGAGTTACTGTCTTGGGCCTGTTTGCTCTGCGGCGAAAGCAGCCCGGCGCCGCAAGGCCGTATCGCATGTGGGGCTATCCTTACCTGGCGTGGCTTTTTGTCGCTGTTGCTTTTGGCTTTGTGGTGAATACCTACGTCACCGCAACGGGCCCGGCGCTGTCGGCAACCGCCATTATTCTGGCCGGCGTACCCGCCTACTTCGCCTGGCGGCGTTTCGCTCCACAATGACAATTACAGCTTCGGCAGGAACCGTCCGGTACGCTGCATGTAGCTGCGGTAGGCATCGGGGAAGCGGGCCAGCAGATGCGCTTCTTCCTTATCCGTCCGGCGCACCAGCAGCGCCAACACCGGAACCGTGATCAGGAAAAACACCGCGTTTCCGGTAATCAGACTCACTGCCGCCCCCATCGGCAACACCGCCGTATAGAGCGGATGTCGAATCCAGGCGTAGGGCCCCCGCGTGACCAAATAAGCATTCTGGCGCGTGACAACGGTATCGGTGAGATTGGAGCCGAGGCTTCGAAACACCCACGAAATCCATCCGAATGAGACAGCCATCAAACCCAGACCGAACCATCGCGCCTCCAGCGGCAGTGCCAGGCGGGTTGAAGGAAAACGCGACGGATTCGCCATCCACAGAAACAGGCACACCCAGAATAGAAGTCCGAGCAAGCGCAAGGAAATGAGTGTTGGGATGCCCTCCTGAGCGCGGTCGAGTTTCTCGCGGGAATGCGAGCGGAGCCGGTAATATAGGGCTGCCGCTAAGCCAGGCAGCAGGATTGCCGCGAGAATGGCGCGGAACAGGGAATCGGTTTCAGCCATGGCAATTATGATCATTTTAGCCGTCAGGCTACCATCAATTCATGGATCCGCTTCTGTGCTGGCGCCGCCGCTTCCCCTGCCTGGAAAAAAACCTGTACATGATCAGCCACTCGCTGGGGGCGATGCCCGCGGAGACTGCGGAGCGGCTGGCCGAATACGCTTTGACCTGGGAGCGGCGCAGTATTCGGGCCTGGGAAGAGGGTTGGTTCCGGATGCCTCTGGAGGTCGGGGATATTGTTGGCCGGATCATCGGCGCAGCAACGGGCCAGGTATTGATGCAGCCCAACGTTTCGATTGCCACTTGGATCGCGCTTTCCTGCCTGGACTGGCCGGAGAGCCGAAACCGGCTGGTGACCGAAGAAATGAATTTCCCAACCAACCTGTACATCTTTCGCAGAATGGAGCAACTGGGAGCGCGGCTTGTCAAAGTGCCTACACCGGACGGCATCAGAATCCCGGTGGAAGACATGCTGGCCGCTATTGACGGGCGCACCCGGCTGGTGGCGGTTTC
>Ga0187893_10003860_pt1 | contig 29482 bp, 28 predicted proteins | sample MA1701074metaG_FD_139574 | JGI IMG/M metagenome (GOLD analysis project Ga0187893, IMG submission 139574) | White microbial mat communities from a basaltic lava cave in the Kipuka Kanohina Cave System on the Island of Hawaii, USA - MA170107-4 metaG ...
AGCCTGACTTTGTTCGAAAGAAGGCTGATTTTACAGGTGCTTTCAGAGATTCAGCCTCTACCTGCTGAGTGCCCTATGAGCAACCAACTGAACTTATTCCACTTATAGTTGGACACTAGTGTAGAGAAATAGCGAATCTTGGCCCACATGGCGGCGAAGTGGAAGTTGAGGACGCAAATCGTGTGCTCCGTGATGTGGTCTATGTAACGGAATGGTATGTATCATGCTATGACCTGTCACGTACTCCCCGACCAGAGAACGCCCAAGTGATTGAAATACTGCCTCAACTCAAGGCGCAATATGCGGACTATCTGCGTCCAAACATCGTATCCGTCAAATTCGGTCAAACGAAAGATAAATGCTATCTCGAAATCGCGACAGCGGAACTCGTCGCAGGATATTTACAAGATGAGACCATCAGGCGCACCGACTTGGGATTTATCACTGATAGCGGCCAGGATGACTTGTTCTTCAAGCCGATAGCAAGCACTACCGAAAATGCGAGGAAATTCGTCAGCGAGTTTGACGAAATCAGTATCATCAACTGCACGGACTTATTTACCCACGACGCTGCAACTGCGATTTATGAGTATTGGAATGAACATGGCAGTACACCAAGTGGCAAGTAACTTCACGGTAGCCGGCCCATTTCCACCACGCGCCCAACAAAGGCATCCACCCGACCGCCGCAACAAGCGCGGCGGCGGGTGATGCCGATCCGTTAGGTGCGATGATGAGGCTCTTGTCCCGTCCATCATTCATTACAGTTTTCTGTTTGATTACGCTCCCACCTGTCAAGATTGTTGGGGACAACCCACACGTCTACGAGCTTCTATTTCGGCCGGGCCGGAATGCTAAGCGCGACAGGCGAGTCGTCAGGATTGAAGATCATCCTTGCGGAACGGTGGCGGTGGCCCGTGTGAGGACGATGCCTTCCTTCAAGAAGGGGCAAGCTCTCGAGCCAGAAAGAGTTGTTGAGTTCACGAAGGGAGCGAAAGTTCTTCGAAGATGGGCAATCCCGGTCGACTCTACACCGATCGGAATCAGTGGAGATCGTTTGCTGGTCCGGTTCGGAGAGCACAGGCTGTGGATTGCGGCAGACGGAACAATCGCCAGCGCTGAGAGCCAGCTTCTGCCCGCAAATCCCGAACCAGCGGAGTGCGGAACCCTACACGAATTCGGCGACTCTGCCTATGTCCAATGCTTGCGTTTTCGTGACCTAGAAACCGGTAAGTATCGCTTCTTATCATTCCAAGGCGTTTGCACCTAACGCAATATGAAAGGGCGCCCCTTCTCTGTGGTAGTTTGGAGTTGCTTGAAGACTCTGAACCCACAAAGGAGGAAACGCCCTATGGGACACAAGTATGTTGGTCTGGATGTGCATCAGTCAAGCACGGTAGCAGCGGTACACGATGAGCAAGGCAAGAGCGTGATGGAGTCGATTCTGGCCACGGAAGCCGAAGGGATCCGGGATTTTCTGAAAGGGCTGCGGGGAACGATCCACGTGACCTTTGAAGAAGGGACGCAGGCGGCTTGGTTGTATGAAATCGTCAAGCCCGTGGTGGCGGAAGTGATGGTGTGCAATCCGCGGAGGAACAAGTTACTGGCAGTGGGGAACAAGGCCGACCGGGTGGATGCGCAGAAGCTAGCCGAGCTGCTGCGATGCGGACAGTTGAAGCCGGTCTATCATGGGACCCCTGGAGTTCGGCTGCTGAAGGAGCTGGTGCACAGCTACGATTCGCTGGTGAGCGATACGACGCGGGTGATGAATCGGGTGAAGGCGATCTATCGAGGACGAGCGATCGGTTGTGCGGGCCGGGATGTGTATTACCAGCGGAATCGGGCGCAATGGCTGGAGAAGTTGACCGAACCAGGAGTACGGCAGCGAGCGGTGTTTCTCTACCGGCAACTGGACACACTGAGGGGGCTGAGACGGGAAGCGAAGAAAGGGATGTTAAAGGAGTCAGGGCGCCATCCAGCCTACGCGACCTTGAAACAGATACCGGTGCTGGGTCCGATTCGAATTGCCCAGATCCTGGCGAAGGTGGCCAGTCCGCACCGGTTTCGGACCAAGCGGCAGTTTTGGGCCTACTGTGGGTTAGCCGTAATCACGCGATCGAGCGCGGACTACCAGTTTCGAGAAGGCAAGGCAGAGAAGCGAAAGCGGCCACCGATGACACGAGGATTGAATCCGAACTTCAATCATCGGCTCAAGTATGTGTTTAAGAGCGCGGCTTTGGATGGAATCCACCAGGCCCCATTCGAAGGCTATTATGGCCGGCTCCTGGTGAAGGGGATCCGACCGGAGCTGGCACGTCTGACACTGGCGAGAAGATCGCGGCGGTAACATTGACATTGTGGAAGCGAGGAGAGCGATTCGATGAGTTGAAGGTGAGTGAGCCGGCAGCCTAGAGACCGTGCGAGAAGCCGTTTCAGAGCCACCGATGGGAAGCCGTCTGAAGTCCCTGAAGTCGGAAGTGCAACAGGTCGACGGAGAGTATCAAATGCGGTGTTGTTCCAAGCCCCGTGAGGCTTGAGGACCTTGCCTAACTGTATGCCCCCTTGCATGACCGGAGATAGCTGTAGGCCACGAGCCTCCAATAGAACCCTGGTTGGCAAACTGCCACCCAGTCGGCTAGCCAAGCGAACCGAAGCAGTGACAAGGTTTCAGGGAGGGCTACCAGCGGCAGCACTCTGAAGCTGAAGTAACCGAGACCCAAAAGGAACCACAGCGGCCGCGCAGAGCGCGGAGAGAGAAACGTTGTGGGACCTGAGGAGATCAGAGGCAACTCCCGACGGAGAAAGGGCAAGCTGTCCATGAAAGAATCCTTGGCCAGCTGCCAGAGTTGAAGTTTGCTCTTGACATGCCCTTACATAGAACCCAGGCATGCACCCGACCGCCGCAACAAGCGCGGCGGCGGGTGATGCCTGATCCGTTAGGCCGCACGAGCTCTTCTCTGATCGGATGTGCCGTTGTACTTCCGTGAGGGCGATACGGAGTCGCTAGATGCTTACTGACACCTTTGCTCGCAGGTACGAGAACAGGCCGCTGTTCAATACAGTAGGACCGCGTGAAAAAGCACTGCTCGTGCAAGCTTACAGAATCATCAATGAGCAGCTCTTTCCGTACTACGGGTATGACAAGAAGGTTGACGAAAAGGCGAAGGTCACTTGGACGAGTCTGCATGACCGACTGACGATGGAACTCGGCATCAAGGAGCTGTCCGCAAGGTCTTATTCGTATCAGCGCGAGTGGATGGGCAAGCCGCATACATACTCAGGCTGGTACGACATGAATTTGGTCTGTGAAAACTGGATTACCAAAGAGTTCAGCGATGACCTGGACCCCGACGTCTTCGTCAAGAGAAGGTTGAGCTTTGTCGAACTCGCATTTCGCGAGCGTGAGCAACAGATCACGGACATCAACAGGCAGCTTGATAGAGAGCTGCGCACCGCCGCCCTGCAGGATGCGGCACGGAAGCGCAATACTGGGCTGCGCATCCCAGGAACTATTCAGTCGAATGTCGACCGCGCAAGGCGGAACAACGAGTACATCAACACGATGTTCCAAGGACACGTACACGAACTGAATGAGCGATTTAACCAGGCTGGCATGCCGCTGCACTACCACAATGGGTACATCCAAATCACGATCGACTCGCTGACGCAAACGCAGATTGAGCAGCCGTTCTGGGATGCCGTGAAAGACCAGAAATGGGCGAACGTCAGTACCGACATGGCCACGGCGATCGACGTTCGCGACACGGGCGGCCGCGATCCGGCGTTCTACGCTGGCAAGGCGCTTGAGAGCACTATCAAGATCATCAGCAATGAGAAGACCTGGGTAACTGGCAAGGAGAAGGGCGCGTCCGACTACCTGAACCACCTCGAAAGCAAGGCGAACGGGCGTTTCATCGACCCGTGGGAGCGGCAGATTCTGCAGGCGTTCTTCAACGGCGTGCGCAACGACTATGGGCACGGCCCAGGCAGTGACCCGATGCCGACAATGACGGGGCCCCAGACTGATCAGGCCATCGAGTTCTGCATGTCATGGATCAAAAGCCTCATCAAACGGCTCTAGACTGGTGCCGAGAGGGCGTTTCGTGGTTCGCTAAGGGTCTGAATTCCAGACAGCTAAATTTGAATTTGAGAACGGATCGCGCAAAGGAGAGGAATGCAAGAGACAAGGTCTGTTCGTAAACGTCGGCTGTCAACTTGAAGCGCGCACTGGCGGCCAACGGCACGACGCCAGGCTGACCGAGAGTCGGTGCGATCCGCAGCGGCCAGCCGTACTTCTGCCTGCCTGATTCTCACAAGCTACTTTCCATCATCTTAGGAGTCGCCCATGCCAGCGCTACCCTCCTCGAATCCGAAGCAGTTTGTTCAAGGCGCACCCGTACTGCATGTCCCGGATGTCGCCGCCACAGCAGCCTTCTATCGAGATGTGTTGGGTTTTACATCCGACTTCGGCGACGAGACATACGCGGTCGTGTGGCGCGATAACTCCGCCATCCACTTCGTCAGAGACGAAGGAAGTCCGAAGGGCGTCCACTTGTTTCAGTGGGTGAAGGATATCGACGCTTACTACAGAGAGATTGTCGGGCGAGGCATTGACGTTGGCACAGGGCCAACGGACCAGCCGTATGGCATTCGCGAGTTCGGTGTGCGAGATATCAACGGTGTTGGAATTGTATTCGGTCAGGACATCGGGCACGCTTGAGGGGTTCGCGGTGCCGCATCACAAGCAGTTGCAGCGGAACGTTAGGCTGCATGCGATTTCAGGTTAAGGAACTCGGACATGTCCCCCGATCCCACCGTAGCCCCAAACGTCAAGCAAGCGGTTCCATTCTTCAACGTGACTGACATTGAGGCCTCGCTTCGCTTCTATGTCGAAGGTCTGGGGTTCGTGCTCACCAACCAGTGGGTCCCCGAGGGGCGCATCCGCTGGTGTTGGCTGCAACTTGGCGAAGCCGCGGTGATGCTCCAGGAGTACTGGCGAGATGGACACGCGGCAGGAGCTCCGGAAGGGCCGCTGGGCCAAGGGGTCTCGATTTGCTTCATGTGCGCCGACGCTCTGGCCATCTACCTCGATCTCACTTCCCGTGGGATCGCCGCCACACGCCCCTTTGTTGGGAATGGCTTGTGGGTAACTTCGGTGAAGGACCCGGACGGCTACGAACTCTGCTTTGAAAGCCCGACGGATGTGATGGAAGACACAGTCTATCCCGGTTAGGCAGTGTACTTGCGGCCTAATCCGTTCACTTTGGGCTTCGAAGTGATACGTCACTCATCGATGGGTGGCCAAGATCTAGGGTGGAGTCAGCGTGAGTTGCGGCAAAGACTTTTGGTGTACGTGGCCGTTTCCGAACCGGTGAATGGCTGGTTCAAGTAGTCCCGCAGGGTGAGTTGAGCGGCCAAACTGCTGAAGGCCACGACTACGACCAGGAAAACGGGCTCGATGAACCGCCCGAGCCGCAATTGACACTCGCGGATTGGTTGTTCTATCGTGCATCGCAGCTAACACCCAGCAGAACTGTCACCACCGTCGAGGCCTTCAAAATGAAATCGCTCGTATTGTGCAGCGCGTTGTTGCTGGTGCTCCCTCTGTTTCTTTGTGCACAGTCTCGCCAGCCGTTGATTGCTGTGGGCGGCATCTCGCACGAATCAAACTCCTTCAATCCGGCAAAAACCCAGTTGGACGATTTTTCCCGCCGCAGAACTGCCCCAGTTGACGAGGTGCTGGAGGAATGGTCGAAGAGCAGCGACATTGTCAGCGGCTATGTTGAGGGCGCGCGGCGCTTCGGCCTGAAACTCCATCCAACGCTGGTGGCTGCCGCATCGCCGAAAGGCATCGTCACCGACGCAGCCTTCAACACGCTGATGGCTGAGTTGATCCGGCAGCTCAAGGCCGCGCCCAGGCTCGATGGGCTCCTGCTGGACAATCACGGCGCCATGGTCGTCGAGAGCTATCCTCACGGCGATGCCGAGACGGTGCGGCGGCTACGCGAGGCCATGGGCCCCACCTTCCCCATCGTTGTCACGCACGACTTCCACGCGAATGTGTCGCCTGAGATTGTGAAGCTGTCGACCGCCCTGGTGACCTACAAAGAGAACCCACACATCGACACGAAGGAACGGGGGATGCAGGCAGCACAGATCATGGCAGGAATTGTCAGCAGCAAGGTGAAACCAGTTCAGGCCATCGCCAAGCCACCCATGGTGTACAACATCGTCTCCCAATACACCAAGCGCGAGCCCTTGCTGCCTATCGTTGAGGAAAGCCGGCGACTGGAGACAAATCCGAAGATTCTCGCGTGCAGTGTCTCAGGTGGATACCAATATGCCGACGTCCCGGACATGGGACCGAGTGTGGTCGTGGTTACGGACAACGATCCGGCGCTCGCCGAGCGCGAGGCCAAGCGACTTTCGGACATGCTTTGGGCCACACGCGATCGTACCGTGCTGAAAGTGCCCGATCCGGCAGCAGCCGTGAAGAGTGCGATTACAGGCGACAAGTTCCCTGTCGCATTGATCGACATGGGCGACAACATCGGCGGGGGATCGGCTGGCGACAGTACGTTCATTCTTGCCGAGTTGGTCAGGCAAAAGGCCCAAGGCTGGGTGATGGTGATCGCCGATCCAGAGGCCGTTACCGCTGCGATGCGAGCGGGAATCGGAAAGCCATTCGACATGGACGTGGGGGGCAAAACCGACAAGCTGCATGGAACTCCGGTTCGCATCCGAGGCCAAGTGAAGTCCCTTCACGAAGGTCAGTATGTCGAAACCGAAGTGCGGCATGGCGGCGGCCGCTACTGGGACATGGGACACACCGCGGTGATCGCTGTGGAAGGGTCCACGCGGGATCTCCCGAACCTTTTGCTCGTCACCGCGGAGCGTTCCAGTCCCAACAGCCTGCATCAACTCATCAGCTGTGGTGTGTACCCGCGGCGCCGGAAAATTCTGGTGGTCAAGGGCGCCATCGCACCACGAGCCGCTTATGAGCCCATCGCCGGGCGATTGATTGAAGTTGATTCGCCGGGCAGTACCGCCGTCAACCCCGCTCGTTTCACTTACAAGCTTGTGAGACGCCCGCTGTTTGGGCTGGAGTGAGTGCGGGTTTTGATAGACCAACAACGCCATGGGTACGTCATTCCCGCGAAAGCGGGAATGACGGCTAGACCAACCCTTCGTTCTGCGAGAGACGCTCCTTGGCTAGAACAATCTATTTGGCAATCGTCCTTCTGATCTGCGGGAACGTGGGCGCGCCAGCTCAGGTCTCGGACAAAGCCAGGCAACTGCATCAAGCGGCATTCGTGTTCGATGCGCACATCCACATGATCAACCGCCAGCTCTACCACGGCGGAGACATCGGAGCCCGGGTTGACGATGGGCAGGCCGACTTGCCGCGAATGCGCCAGGGCGGCGTCGATGCGCTGCTCTTCAGCTTGTTTGTTTCGGAGGAGTACTATCCGGCCCGGTTGGAGACGCAACACGCCCTGCGCCTGGTCGACCTCGCAAGAAAACAGGTTGCGGCGAATCGCGCCACCATTGAGTTTGCCCTTAACGCTGAGGATATCGACCGCATCCATAAGGCTGGAAAAATCGCTGCCGTTCTCGATCTCGAAGGAGGGTTCAATCTCGACGGAGATCTCGAGGTATTGCGCAAACTCTATGAGCTCGGTTTGCGATCGGCCCAGCTTCCGGCCCACAACTGGGCCAATGAGTTCGCCGACTCCTGCTGTGCGAAATCAAGATGGCATGGCCCGAATGAACAGGGCCGTGCGGTCGTGAAAGAAATGAACCGGCTGGGGATGCTGATCAACGTTTCGCACGCTTCGGATGAAACCATGGAACAGACGATCGAACTAAGCAGCGATCCTGTGGTCGCCACACACCATGGCTTGCGAAGTGTCAATCCTATTCCACGCAACATACCCGACCAGCTGCTGAAAAAACTCGCGGCCAAAGGCGGCGTGATGGGATTCCAGATCGGAAACGAATTCCACAATGTGAAGTTGTTCGAATGGCGGACGCGGCAGCGCGGCCGGACGTTTTGGGACACCAGCGACATTGGAAAGAAGGAAGCCTCCATGACGATCGCGCAGATCGATCGGTTGGCAGCACCCAAGTTTCCAATGGTAGGCACCAACGCCCCTGAGGCGTTGAAGATGACCCCTGGCGAATGGGTCGAGGTTGTCGATCGTGCGATACGACTGGTGGGCGAAGATCATGTGGCGCTTGGCAGCGACTTTGATGGCGGTCCGACGCTACCGAGAGGGATGAGAGATGTGCGCGATCTTCCTTTGATTACCGAAGCCATGCTGCAGCGTGGCTACTCGGAAGAGCGGATTCGCAAATTTCTCGGTGGCAATTTATTGCGGGTCTTCCGGCAGGTGACGGGGAAACGAGCGAAGTAATACTGGCGGGTCGTCATTCCGGCGGAAGCACGTCACGCCGGTGGATAGTAGGCCGGGGCCGCAGTCCACATCTTGCGGGACCTACTGGATTCCGGCTTCCGCCGGAATAACGAAAAACTGTTTGAGGGAGGAACGGACATGACATTCAGTCGTTCTATGGTCAGTTTCTTAGTCGTCTTGACGCTGTTATTCGTGCCTCAGGTGTTTGCAAAGGAGGTTGTGAAGATGGGTGCTGGTTTGGGCCTCCCGTTCAGTCCGGCAGTGAAAGCCGGCAATTTTGTCTACGTCTCGGGAGCGTTGGCTACGGACGAAAAGGGTCAACTCGTTCCTGGAACGATTCAAGAGCAGACGAAACGAGTCTTGAACCATTTGGGCGCAATTCTGAGGGCCTCTGGCTCAAGGTTGGACAATGCGGCTTCAGTCAACGTCTACCTCAAGAACGCCGCGGACTTTGAAGCGATGAACGAAGTTTATCGAGGGTTTTGGTCGAAAGATCCTCCCACCCGCACCACCGTGGTCACCGACCTGGTGCGTCCCGAAGCGCTGGTGGAAATCGCCTGTGTTGCGATAAAGGACGGCGCTGAGCGGCGCGTGGTCCATCCAGCCGGTTGGAACAAGTCTCCAAACTACAGCTACGGCGTTCAATCGGGCGACACACTCTTCCTGGCTGGACTCGTGGCCCGGAGCATGAAGGACAATTCCATTGTCACCGGTGATATTGGACTGCAAACGCGGACGGTACTCAGCAACGCGGGTGAGATATTGAAAGCCGCGGGCATGACGCACGCGGACGTAGCCAGCTCTCGTGTCTTCATTACGGATGCCGCCAAGTTTCAAGATATGAACGCAGCCTACCGGCCATTTTTTCCGAAGGATCCGCCAGCCCGCGCCACGGTAAAAGCTGCTTTGATGAACCCCGGCTTTCAGGTGGAGATTACTCTGCTGGCGGTAAAGAGCTCCGATCGTGAAGCGATCAATCCGCCCGGCGCCGATGGCAAGCCCGCACAGCCAAGTCCCAACTACAGCTCAGGAATTCGCGTCGGCAATCGCTTGTACGTCGCCGGGATGGTGGGCAGTACTGAGAGCAACAAGGGCGACATGAAGGCACAGACTCGCGAGTCGCTCAACACCATTGGCCGGACGATCAAGGCTGCCGGCTTCGATTGGAATCACGTCGTGGAAGGCCTCGTCTACGTCACCGATGTACGACAGTTTGCGGCCATGAACGAGGCTTACCGAGAAACCTTCGCCAAGGACTTTCCCGCCCGGACGACGGTGGGCATTGAGATTGTCATTCCCGATCCCCTGGTGGAAATTATGCTGACGGCGGTGAAATAAGAAGCAGTCGTATTGAACGGTCAGCGCTTAGTGGTGTGAAGCGTAGGAAAACTGAAACTCGATTCTATTTCGAGATTCTTTTTACGTTGAGTTATGAGCCATCCACACCTTTCGAAAGGATTGGTGCAAAGAGCTTTGTGTTGAAGAGTGCTTTTGCAGTCTGATAAGAGTGTGCCTGTTCATTTACTTTCTTGAGAGGAATATCGTTTGACAGTGTGAGGACCAAGCCATTATAGAAGTAGGCGTCATTGAGTTGTGGAGATCGTGTCATGCCCGAATTTATCCTCCCTCTAAAATACAAACAGCTTTTCAACGAGTATGATCTGAGTGTTATCAAAGCAGATCATTACATTCCTGAGCGGGAAGACCCTGGCCTTTACCGCAACACTTTCCTGGCGCGCATTTGGCGGCGCTATCCGAATCGCCGTTGGTTGCCGCCCCCGGTTCTCGAAACCATTTCGAAGATCGAGGGTCTCAGCGACGCCGAGTTCTCAGAGCTCATGAAGACCTTTCGCTACGTGTAGGTGGCTTTTGGTCTGACTCGTGAGTCGTCATCCTGACAGGATGCCCTGGCGGAGCGGGGCTCGGTTCAGAGAGTCTCTAGCTAAGCTAGGACAACCCATACCTATCCACGTGGCAAGAGCCTGGAATGCGTCGTCGTTTGCTCTTGAACGAGCCAACGAATGTCAGTTCAGTTGATCTGAAGAAGAGGTGTGGTTCCTGCAGTATGAGTGCGAATGCCGCGGTCTGTAGGCTATTTCTGGGTCAGGCTGTCCGTGGCTTTGGGTAAAGGTTTCACTCGGATCTCCGGTTTCAATCCCACAGCAGAGTCTTCTCCAAGAAACTCTTTGAGATCACCCTTCCCCTTGTCCTTCCAAACCTTCTCGTAGATTGTTTCCAGATTCTCCCGGGTCACCACTCTCAGCGCAATCTGGTTTGCCAGGAGCTCGGTGTGAAGATAGGGATGATGCGTGAAGATCCAGACGTGCCCCAGTTCATGGGCAATGGATGCGCTTAGCTCATTGTCGTCCAGGGTACTCAGAAAGCTTTCGTCAAAAGATAGAACAAACGTTCCTGGCCGACGTTTGGATCTCTCCACCGATACCAACTTCTCATTCTTGGCAACGACCGAAGCGAGAACCTTCTCTTTAATGGAGAGATCGTGACGCAAGCGATCTACGATGCTCCTGATTCTTTTGGTCCCTCGCCTAGCGTCCGCCTTGGCGTTGCCGAGAAGTCTGCTTCCGGAAATAAGCAACAGGCACGGCAGGAACATCAAACCGAGTGAGAGATATCGGTTCCTCATCTTGCGGCGCTTGACTGCCGGCTGCGCATGACTTTTGTTGCATTCAGAAGACGCTGAGAAGGATTTCACTATTCTCGTCCTTCGCTAAAGAGCACGTACTCGCCAGGCGATGCCTCTTCGCCAGCAATTTTGTTTCTGGCACTGTGGCCATTGATAGCAAATGGCCACAAGCCATGTCCTTCAACCCTGGCGACCAGCTTTTCTTGTGTGTCGGGAGCGGATTATTTGCGGAACATGGACTCCAGAAATCACACTATGGAGTATACGACATTCTTGCTCGATTGGTTTAGCCTGCCAAATGTGTTGTACCAAGTCGAAGTGTCCCTGTGTCTTGGCAGCGCATTCACAGCGGAACGAGTACTGGTCGCTCGATGAAAGAGACCCTGCGCTTGGCTTTTTCTGACCTTCGGTCAACATCGTGCAAAAGTGCACATTTTCATTTTGGGACGACAGTGAGATTGGCAAATTTTTCATGCTCGCCGGGTAAAATCTTTCGGAATCCTCACATCAACTCACCTCACCCAAGTGTGTTCAAAGGTAACTTCCAAATTTTCTCGACTGAAGTCTTCATGTCGAATCGAGAAGTCGCAAACAAATTCGTCCGGATGGAGCCTTTCTTGCAAGGTGGGATGGACAAAGGAAGGAGGTGAGAGTGTAAGAGAAAAGGAGATCGACCATATTCACTAATTAGTATCAATCAAAAAGGAGCTAGCCTTATGAAGATCACTTACCCCACACTAGCAGTCATGTCCATTTTTGCCCTTTTAGCTGGATTGATGCTAGTCCAGCCGGTTCTGGCGCAGGGGCAAGAGAAGGCGCAGATCGCGGAGGGAGAGTTGGCGAGAGTGGACGCCGCCGCAAAAACCTTGTCGGTCAAGACTTCCAAAGGGGAAATGGAATTTCGATACAATGACCAGACACAGATCAGCGGTGCTGAAGGTGGAGTCGAAGGTCTCGCAACCCAGAGTGGAGCTCCGGTGAAGGTCCACTTTGACGCGGCGACCAAAACAGCCACCAAGATCGAAGTGGGAAAGCGCAAATAGCGCAAGGCCCATCGTTGCGTGGGCCAGATGCGTGAGCGACTGGCCCACCCGTTGTTGTACTAGTTGCACGGCACCCGAGAAAGGTAAGCTTCTTGGGAGCCCCCTAGAATTTGCGCAGTCACTCCTAGAAACTACATTCACTCGCTCAGCCGAAATTTCTTGCCCGGTCACTTAGACTCCGCCTAGCCAACTCCCACGCCACGCCTAGATTAATTCTTAAGATTTTGCTCAAAAGCCACTAGAATGGCGCGGAACGCCAGAAGTCTTTCAAGCGTCAGCCGAGGATTTTCAGATGAGGTTACGCGCGCCGTGGAAAGCTCACCGCTTTGGGCTTGGTCAAGCGATTTTTCTGGCTGGCCTGCTGTTTCTAAGTGCCAAAGGTTCCTATCTTGAAGGTCGTCCTTTGCCTCCCAAATCCGAGTGGCTTGTAGAGGCCGGCTGGTTGAACGAGCACTTGAAGGATCGCCTCATCGTTGCCGATACGCGCACCGAACAACAGTACTTGCAGGGACACATCCCAGGTGCAGTATGGGTGGACATTTCCGGCATTGGTGCGCGCACCTCGGAATCGGCGTTGCCGCTTTTGCACCAGGAACTTGCTGTCAGGTTCAGCACTCTTGGCATTACAGGTGCCGAGCAGGTTGTGTTTTATGATGAAACCATGGGGGTCAAGGCACCCAAGGCACTCTGGTTTTTGACCTACGCAGGTTACCGCTGGGGTCGCATATTGCACGGCGGGTTCGGAGCCTGGCAGAAAGCAGGATTTCCGGTGAGCACTGAGAAAACAGTACGTCCGGCCAAGACCTTCAACGTAAATGCGAACCCGGCAATCCTCGCGTCAACAGACTATGTTGCCAAGCGCATCCGCAGTTCGACTGCAGTGATCCTCGATGTCCGCAGCCGCGAGGAGTATTCAGGGAAAGAAACATCGCAGCACTGCGCCCGCAGTGGCCGCATTCCAGGAGCCGTCTGGCTGGAATGGACCCAACTCCTGGAGAATCCCTTGAGTTATCGCCAGGTTGTTGACTTGGAAAAACGACTCAAGGACGTCGGCGCAACACCCGACAAGGAGATTTTGGTTTACTGCCACCAGGGAAACCGGTCGTCAAATAGTTACCTGGCACTGCAACTGTTGGGCTACGCGCGTGTGCGCAACTATGTTGGTTCGTGGCATGAATGGGCCGCACGGTTGGATTTGCCCATGGAGAAGGACGACTAGGGAGGTCCGTCGATGAGATTGCTTCGTCAAACTGGAATGGTTATTTTGCTCGTGCTTGGGGTATGGTGCATCGCCGCTGCAGGACAGGAAGCTGGAACGGCTCAGCAGCCGTCAACGACCCAGGAAGCATCACCTTCCGGTGGGCTCGATGGCGTCAGGACCATTTATGTCATTCCCATGAAAAACCGGCTAGAGCACTTCTTGACCAACGAGCTCGTCAACTGGGGCCATTTTGAAGTGACCCTCAATCCCCGCCAAGCGGACGCGTTGCTTTCTGACACGACTGACGTCGACATCAAGCAGCTAATGGCAACCGACGCTAAGATTCGGAAAACCACCGCGCGAACACGAGGGACTGCCTTTCTCATCGATCTGAAAACAGAACGAGTAATTTGGTCCGTTGCCAAGAAACCTTCAGAGTCTTTCTGGACCGGAGGCACCAAATCGGTTCGTGAACTGGCAGAAGAGATGATGGGTCAGCTCAAGAAGGATTTGCAGCCGAAGGTGCAGTAGCACTGAACTTCGTTCTACGCGTTCATCCTGAAACATATTCAAAGAAAGAGAGACTATGACCAAAGCCATTATCAAAACCAACAAAGGCGACATCAACATTGACTTTTTCGACAACGATGCACCAGGCACCGTGGCGAATTTCGTGAAATTGGCGGAATCGGGTTTCTACAATGGCCTCTCGTTTCATCGGGTCATCTCCAATTTCATGATTCAAGGCGGATGCCCGAGAGGAGATGGCACCGGTGGGCCAGGCTACAGCATCAAGTGCGAAATCAATCCCAACAAGCATCTGGCGGGGTCGCTATCGATGGCGCATCGAGGCAAGAATACAGGAGGCAGCCAGTTCTTCATTTGTCATTCTCCGCAGTCACATCTGGATGGGGTTCATACGGTTTTCGGCCGCACTCAAGACATGGCGGTTGTTAACGCCATTCGCACCGGCGACAAGATGACGGAAGTGGTCATCTTGAAGGACACGGCGTAGGCGTCGCGACCTCCCGATCAGCCGGTGCAACGAAAGCCATTGTGGATTACTTCTATTTGCCATTCCGATGAAGGATTGAGTGATCAACCTGAGAGGCTCCAACATGGACCGCCGCAAGTTCCTGTCTTCCACGCTCGTTCCCCTGGCCGCTACGTCCCTGAAGGCCGCACCGGCTGGCGCTCACCCGCTGCCGATCCCACCTCCGCTGCCCTTCCAGGCGGAGAAGAGCAAACTCAAAATCACCGGTATTCGTACGGTGCGTCCGCAACTGAAACGTCCCATACCAACCTATACACCCGCACCTGGATCATGGTCGACTGGAGGCGTGGAAGTCGCCAACCCGATGTCGATTTATCCCAAATACAAAGCGCAGCGCTCTTTGTTCATGGCTGAAGATCTGGGCCCCGAATGGGTGGAGATCACTACAGACAAGGGAGTGAAAGGATTTGGTTTTGGTGGCCCCGGCGCGGCCCACGTTGTCGAGAAGCATTTTCCGAAATTGCTTCTCGGTGAAGACCCATTCAAGGTCGAACAGCTTTGGGACATTCTCTGGCGTTCGACGCTTTATTACGGCCGGAAGGGGCTGGTGGTTCACGCCATCAGCGCCGTGGATAATGCTCTGTGGGACATCATCGGTAACGCCTTGGGAATGCCAGTCTACAAGCTGCTGGGCGGGCAAACCAAGGAACGCATCCCCGCTTATTGCACGGGAAACGACATCGAGCAGCACGTGGAGTTTGGGTATAAGAAAATCAAGCTCGCCATTCCGTATGGACCCGCGGACGGTCGCGATGGAATGAAAAAGAACACGGCGCTGGTAAAAAGAACTCGCGAGCTGTTGGGCCCTGACGGCGAGATCATGCTCGACTGCTGGATGGCATTTGACGAACGCTATACAGTCGAGTTCGCCGAAATGCTGGAGCCGTATCGTGTTTATTGGATGGAAGAATGTTTGCCGCCTGACGATTACGCCGGCTTTGGCAGGCTGAACGCTCAGATCAAGTCCACGCGCATTGTCACCGGAGAGCATGAATATACGCGCTATGGATTTCGTCTGCTGCTGGAATACAAAGCGGCCAGCATCTGGCAACCCGATATGAACTGGTGCGGTGGTCTCAGCGAGTTGCGGCATATTGGTGCGCTGGCCGCAGCGCACGACATACCGGTGATCCCACACGGTGGCTGGCGCGGTGGTGCCCCGCATTACATCTTTTCGGCGACCAACAGCCCCTGGTGCGAGATGTTTCTACCGGCGCCCGGGGGCCCGAAGGAAGTCTACAGTCGTTTTGAAGAAGACAACTTGATCACTCGTGGTCCTGAGGGCATTTACATGCGACCTTCGGACCGGCCCGGGTTTGGCTGGGAATATGAGAGCTAACCTTTGTGGTGTCCCGTTTAGATTTGTAGCTTGATTTAATATTTGCTTTTTGTTCGCCTTGTGTTAAGGTTTTTCTCGGATGTCTGCGACAGTAGGAGGTCTCGTGAACAAGAATCCATCCACTTTTATGGCGCTGCTGGTTATTCTGACCGCTTCGTTGACAGGTGGCTTTTGGGGCAACCGACTGCAAGCGACCCCTAGAACATCGGAAGATCTCGATAAGCTCCTGAAGACTTACACTCAGGTATTGAGTCTGGCGGAGGAAAACTATGCGGATTCCGTGAATATGGAGAAAACGTTGTATGACTCCATTCGCGGCATGTTGCAAACGCTGGATCCACATTCCAATTTTTTCGATCCGAAAACTTACCGGCTTTTCAGGGACGATCAGCGTGGCAACTTTTTCGGCCTTGGGATCAGCGTTGCCAACATCAACGGACAACCCACCGTCATCTCGACGCTTCCCGGAACTCCGGCTCATCGGTTAGGCATCCGCTCCGGAGACATCATCGTAAAAATCGACGGCAAGCCCAGCATCGGACTGACACGGAACCAGGTGGTCGAAAAACTTCGCGGGCCAAGGGGAACCGTGGTTCAGATTTCTGTGCAGCGTGAAGCCATTGGAGACCTGTTGGACTTCACCGTTGCGCGAGATGTGATTCCCCGCCATAGCGTACCCGTGGCTGTCTATGTGCGCCCTAAAATCGGCTACATTCGCATTGACGATTTCACCGAGACCACCGAGCGGGAAGTTGAAGAAGGTCTGAAAAAACTGGAGCCGGCGCTCGAGGGCTTGATTCTGGATTTACGCGGAAATCCGGGAGGTTCACTGCAGACATCCATTGGCGTCGCCGACAAGTTTTTGAAACAGGGACAGGAAGTCTTGCTGACGAAAGGGCGCCTCGCCAGCGCCAACCACCGCTATGTGGTCCCGAAGGGCACAACCAACAGCAATTATGCCATGGTGGTGCTGATCAACAACGACAGCGCCAGCGGTTCTGAGATTGTGGCTGGCGCCGTTCAGGATCACGACCGCGGCCTTATCCTGGGCGAGACCAGTTTTGGGAAAGGATTGGTGCAGTCTGTTTTTGAATTGAGCCGTGGTGCCGGTGTCGCTTTGACAACGGCAAAGTTTTACACGCCGAGCGGGCGCCTCATCCAGCGAGACTATTCGAAGAAAACGTACTACAGCTATTTCAACGGAAAAGGAAAAGAGGCCCAGCCGACCGAAACACGACGCACCGACAGTGGCCGAACCGTTTATGGTGGTGGGGGTATCACGCCCGACATCACATTGCAGCCGTCGTCTTTCAATAGTTTTCAATCCATGCTTCTGGGCAACGCTTCATTTTTCAGTTTCATCCGTTCTTACAACGCGCGGCATCCAGAACTTCAGAGAGATTTTGAAGTCAGCGACACGCTTTTGCAGGAATTCAGAGCTTATCTGCGCTCCCGCGCACTTCCCTGGCAGGAAGGGTTTGAGCAAAATCTCGAGTTTGTGAAACGGCAGCTCAGGTATGAGTACGTGCTGTCGCGGATTGGTTTTGAAGAGGCACAGAAGGTTTTTCTGGAAGGAGACTCTCAGGTTCAGAAAGCGGTCGAACTGCTGCCGCAGGCCCGCGCTTTGTTTGCGAATGCTGGAAAGACCGTAGCCAGCCGAAGAAATCCGACAAAGGCCAACTGAGTAACGTAGCGCCGAGACCATCTCTAATAACGTCATTCCCGGCTTTCGCGGGAATGACGAACTTAATGTGAAACGACGCCGCATGAATCACTCCAATGGAACCCGATCCCAATTCCTTCCACCGCATCACACTGCAGTTGCCTGTCCCAGTCCAAGACAGTAAAACCCTTCTCAAACTGTTGCAATTGGAGTTGCAGGCACATCCACCCAAAGCGCCCGTTAAGAGCGTGTTGTTGTCTATTGAGGCAGCTTCACCACGCAAAGTGCAGGGAGAACTCTTCATACCGCCAGGACCCGAGCCCCAACGAATGGAGATTACTCTGGCTCGAATCAAAGCCATTGCCGGAGAAACCCGTGTGGGTTCGCCAGTGCTGCGAAATACGCACCACCCTGACGCGTTTCAGATGCAGAAATTTTCGCCGTCCGAAGAAACGCTGGGGGCGCGGACGTCTCTTCCACATTCAGCTCTGCGGCGCTTCCGGCCTGCGATACCTGCACGTGTGGAAGTGAAAGATGCCGTCCCCGTGTTTGTCACCTTCCGCAATCAACGACACAAGGTTCTTGCCCAGGCCGGCCCCTGGCGAAACAGTGGGGATTGGTGGAGTGAAACGTCCTGGGCTCGGGACGAGTGGGATGTCACTCTAACAGAGAACATCAAACGGGCGCACAAGATGCGCCCGTTTGAGACGGTCTCCAGTCCCGAATCCGCGGTCTATCGGATCTATTGTGACCTTCACACGCAACAATGGTTTGTAGAGGGAGTGTATGACTGAAGCTTTCCATCAGGTTTGTTAACAGGCGTGGCGCTCCTCCCCCACCAGCTGCCCACTGAAGCAACGCCGTTCCCCGGCCGTAACACACCCCATTTTTCATGTACATCGAACTCCACACCCGTTCTGCTTTCAGCTTTCTGGAAGGCGGATCTCTGCCTGAAGAGTTGATCTCTGCCTGCGCCAGCAAGTCGATGCCTGCTGTTGCCTTGTTGGATCGCGACGGCGTTTACGGTGCGCCGCGCTTTCATATGGCTGCCGGGAAAGCAGGGGTACGCGCCCACATCGGTGCTGAAGTTTCAGTTAACAACGCAGGTTTGCAATCCGTCGCCCCGGCATGGATTACAACGCCCGCAGCACCGCAGCCGGTTCGCTATTCATTGCTGGTGGAGACAGCCGAAGGCTACCGGAGCCTGTGCAGGCTCATCACGCAGTACAAATTGCGCGAAAAAGCCAAGGGGGAAGGTCGCGCGACACTGGAAGAGTTCCAATCTTATTCCAAAGGACTCGTCTGTTTGACCGGTGGCGCTGAAGGGCCGCTGGCTGCAGCTCTCGTGAGTGGCGGCTATGATGCGGCCAAAAATGAAGTGGAGCGTTTGATTCAGATCTTTGGCCCTTCCAATGTCTATGTGGAGTTGCAGCGCCATTTCGACCGGCAGGAAGAATTCAGGAATCAGGCTGCTGTGCGCATTGCCCGAAGTTTGAAGCTCCCCCTGCTCGCCACCAATGGCGTGCGCTACGCGCGGCCTGAGGATCGCGAACTGTTGGATGTGTTGACTTGTGTCCGGCATCACTGCTCGCTGGAAACTGCCGGTCGGCTGCTGGAATCGAATGCCGAGCGCCACTTTCGTTCAGCCGATGAGATGGCCCGGCTCTTCGCCGACCTGCCCGAAGCCATTGTCAACACGGCCGAGCTGTCTACGCGGCTGGGTTTCACCTTGGCCGATCTGGGGTATGAGTTCCCGAAGTATCCCGTGCCTGAAGGAAAAACGATGATGTCATTCCTCCGCGAACTCACGAGAGAAGGATTGCGTGAGCGCTACCTCCCCAAACGGGACCGCGGACTGCTTAAGCGCGCGCGGTGTCAGATTGAACGCGAGTTACAACTCATCGACAAGCTGCATCTGGAAGGCTATTTCCTGATTGTCTGGGACATCATTCGTTTTTGCCGCCAGGAAGGCATTCTGGTCCAAGGCCGGGGCTCCGCAGCTAATAGTGCTGTTTGCTATGCGCTCGGTATTACCGCGATTGACCCTGTCGGTATGGAGCTGCTGTTTGAGCGTTTTCTGTCGGAAGAGCGCGGCGAGTGGCCTGATATTGATCTGGACCTTCCGAGCGGAGACGATCGCGAGCTCGCCATTCAATACGTGTATCAACGCTACGGCCAATTAGGCGCAGCCATGACGGCGAATGTCATCACCTATCGCGGGCGGTCGGCAGCACGCGAGGTAGGCAAGGCTCTTGGTTTTGATCCGGAAACGTTGACTCGATTGGCCTCGATGATTGGCTCCTTTGAATGGCAAGGCGCCACGGACACGATGGAGAATCATTTCGGTCATGCAGGCTTTGATCTGGAGCATCCTCGCATTGCCAAATACCTGGAGCTGTCCATGCGTCTTCAGGATCTGCCACGGCATTTAGGGCAGCACTCGGGTGGCATGGTGATTTGCCAGGGCCAATTGAACTCGGTAGTACCTCTGGAACCTGCCACCATGCCGGGACGCGTGGTGGTGCAGTGGGACAAAGACGACTGTGCCGACATGGGAATTGTTAAAGTGGATTTGTTGGGACTGGGAATGATGGCTGTGCTGAAAGACTGCCTCACGCTGGTACCGCAGCATTACGGCGAACCGCTCGACCTGGCTCAACTGCCTCAAAACGACCCCGAAGTGTACCGTACGCTGCAACAAGCCGACACTGTGGGCATGTTTCAAGTTGAGAGTCGGGCTCAAATGTCGGCTCTGCCGAGAAACATCCCCAAGAAATTTTATGATTTGGTGGTGCAGGTCGCCATCATTCGCCCTGGGCCCATCGTTGGCAAGATGATGAATCCTTACATGAAGCGGCGACAGGGGCGAGAACCAGTTCGCTATGCACACCCATCGCTTGAGCCCATTTTGAAACGGACTCTGGGTGTGCCGCTGTTCCAGGAACAGCTCCTGCGTATCGCCATGACTGCCTCCAACTTTACTGGCGGCGAGGCTGAAGACCTGCGCCGAGCTATGGGTCACAAGCGGTCGAGAGAACGCATGTTGGAGATTGAAAACAAGTTGCGTCGCGGCATGGAACAAAATGGGATCGGCTTAGAGGCTCAAGAGGAGATTATTACTTCCATCTCCTCTTTTGCTCTTTATGGATTCCCAGAGTCCCATGCAGCCAGTTTTGCCTTGATTGCTTACGCCAGTGCTTATCTGAAATGTCATTACCTGGCCGCTTTCACGGCGGCCCTGCTGAACAATCAGCCGATGGGATTCTATTCGGCCGCCACCATCGTGAAGGATGCTCAACGGCATGGCCTGAAAGTGAAGCCGGTGGATGTGCTGAGCTCAGAGTGGTTGTGCACGCTGGAGACAGAGGAGTCACTGAACAGTCCCCTCCTTGGAGGGGTGGCTGCCGGAGGCAGCCAGGGTGGGTTCTTCACCGGCAGCGCACAACCCAACCCAGCGCCTTTGGCGCTTGATGGGCGAACGACTCCAGCAGGTAGTATCCCACCGCCCACTCTCCGTCTCGGACTTCGCTATGTACGCGGTTTGCGGAAGGGCTCTGCCGATGCTCTCGTGCGCGCTCGCGCTGCCAGACCGTTTGCATCAATCGAAGATCTGACCACCCGGGTTCCCGAACTTAGCAAGAGCGAATGGACGATGCTCGCACAAGTTGGAGCCTTGAATAGATTGGGTGAGCGCTTTCATCGGCGAGACGCGCTTTGGCAGGTGGAACGAGCCGTTCGGCCGGCGGGCGCACTGTTCAAACAGAACCAGCAAAAAGACGCCCCGTCACCGCTTGCTCAAATGACTGATGAAGAGCGCCTGGTAACCGACTTTCACGGTACAGGGCTCACGGTCGGGCGGCATCCTATGGCGCATCGCCGGGCTGAATGGAACGGGATGAACATCAAGCGAGCGTGTGATCTAAAGGCAATTCCGGACGGACGGTTCACCCGCATTGCCGGTTGCGTCATCGCCCGCCAACGGCCAGGCACAGCCAAAGGGTTTCTCTTCCTGAGCCTGGAAGACGAAAGCGGCATTGCTAACGCGATTGTGACACCCGATGTTTATGAACGAAATCGCATATTGCTAACCCGTGGAAGATTCCTGCTGATTGAAGGCCCCTTGCAGAATCAGGACAACGTCATTTCGGTGAAAGCAAGGCGCGTTCATTCCTTATCCGTCACCGCGGCCGAAACCGAATCGCACGACTTTCATTGAGACTCCCGCTACTGATGCAGCTTCAGATGGACATTCGCATTCAAGCTGAAGTCTGCATGATCTCCGGCCATTAGCTTGGGATAGCCGGCTGCGGCAATCATAGCGGCGTTGTCTGTGGAAAGAATAGGAGAGGGAAAATACACGGGGATGTTCTTCTTTGCAAATCCGATTCGAAACCGATCCCGGAGCAGGCTGTTGCAGGCAACGCCTCCGGAAACGAGAAGGGATTGTGGATGCCGAACTTCGGCAGCTCTTGAGGCCTTGTCGTAAAGCATCTCTATGGCGTTTCTCTGGAAGCTCGCAATGAGATCGTACGCCGGCTGTGGCAGGCTGTCGTGGAAGGCCTGCTCGTTGCGGCGGGAGGCCATTTCGTCGACTTCCTTCTGAAGATGACTCTGAACGTGCCTTAGGACGGCTGTCTTGATGCCGGAAAAACTGAAGTCCAGCTTGCCATCGCTGATTTTCGAGAGCGGAAGGTCGATGGCCTGGGCGTTTCCTTTCTTCGACAGCCGGTCGATGATCGGTCCGCCGGGGTAACCCAGATGCAGAAGCTTGGCTACTTTGTCGAAAGCCTCGCCAGCGGCGTCATCGCGCGTCCGTCCGACTAGCTCGAATTTGGCGGGATGCTCTAGAGTTTTCACCCAGTAGAGGCTCGTATGGCCTCCCGACACGATGAGACATAGAGCGGGAAAAAGGTCGTGCCAATCTGTTTCGGGAACTCCTCGCTGGGCTTCACTTCTTGCCAGTTCCAACGGAACCGAGTAGATGTGTCCTTCGAGATGATTGACTGCAACTAGGGGCACCTTCCGCGTGAAAGCGAGAGCTTTGGCGTAATTCACTCCAACAAGCAATGAGCCTACGAGGCCAGGCCCCTGAGTTACGGCGATTCCGCCGATAGCTTCCTGCGGAACCCTCGCCTCCTGGAGGGCCGCATTCACTATGGGGACAATGTTTTCGAGGTGATGCCGCGAGGCCAGTTCCGGCACGACTCCGCCGTATTTCCTGTGTATGGCCACTTGGGAGCCAATAATATTGGACAAGATGGATCTGCCGTCGCGCAGCACCGCCGCGGCAGTTTCATCGCACGACGATTCGATTCCCAGGATCAGCACAGGCTAAAGATCCTCCTAGAAGAACCAATTTTGGAAACAGTGCAACATTGAAAATCGATTCCAGTACAAGACCTGGTACCTCTTTCGCGGGGCAGGACGGTTTGATGGATTTCAAACCGAGCGTAAGCTGCTGTTATTCCTGAGCAAACGGGAATCCAATAAGCCTCTTGTGAGGTGCGTTCCGGCTGCCCAGACACGCAAATTGACTCACCCCCATTGATTTTGGTTTTGACCCCAAGGCCAAGAATTTGCTATAGTTCGGCGTTTTTTGAGAAGTCCTTGAGGAGGTCGTCATGGCAGCACGCTGTGATATTTGCGGAAAAGGTCCGTTGTTTGGCAACAACGTGAGCCATGCTCATAACATTACCAAGCGGCGATGGAACCCCAATCTTCAGAGAGTTCGGGCAATCATCAACGGAGCCCATAAGCGAGCTCGTGTGTGCACCGCTTGCATCCGGACCGGACGAGTCATCAAATCTCATTGATCGTTACCAGGGGATGCGAACGTCCCATCTCCTGGGTTCCCGCCTGACTACCCCACTGCAGCAATCACATCAATCTCGATATCCACTAGTCGAGGAAGTCTTGAAACCTCGACCGTGGATCGCGCTGGCGGCGCGTCGCGAAAGAATCTTTCGTAGACGGCGTTCATGCGTGGAAAATCGTCCAGGTTCTTCAGGAACACCGTAGTCTTGAGAACCTGGCCCAAGGAAGAACCCCCAGCCGTCAACACCGCTTCGAGATTCTTGAGAACCTGTTCCGTCTGGCTTTCGATATCTCCCCCCACGAGCTCACCCGAAGGTTTCAAGGGGATCTGGCCCGACAGAAACAACAGTTCACCCGTCCGAACTCGAATGCCCTGAGAGTAGGGGCCGATCGCCTTCGGAGCATTCTCAGTTTGAATGATTGATTTCATTGTGGGCACCTCACAAGTAGCGTCGTCCATCTCTTATCGGACGAAGCACGGCTGGGTGGGATTACTGCCACGTCACCTCGTCCACACCTTTGATCTTCTTGATCGCAGCGACGGCTCTTTCCAGGTGTTTCAGATCTGCAATCTCAATCGTTACATGAATCAAGCCGCGGCGGTCCTCGAAGGATTGGGCTTCGATATTCTTGATGTTGGTCTTGATGTCAGAGATCGTCGAAGTGATCTCTGCCAACATTCCCTGCCGGTCATCGACGGAAATCGAAACCTTCACCGCATAGGAACCATCGGCTGACCCGGTCCACTGAACGTCAATCTTGCGCTCGGCCTCGTACATTAGATTAGCCACATTGGCGCACCGCCGGGCATGCACAGCGACACCCTTTCCACGAGTGATGTAACCGACGATGTCTTCGCCGCGAATCGGATTGCAGCACTTGGCGCGGTACACCAGCAAATCATCTGCCCCCTTCACCTGAATCGTGGCGCCGGAGGCAAACCCCAACGCTTTCCTGACGACCGCAGTGAACTTGGAAACCTTTTCGTCAGGGACCTCTTCCAGTTCGCCGGGAGCCACCAATTTCCCCAGCAGAACCCGGGCTGAAATTTTCCCAAACCCCAACGCAGAATACACATCTTCGAGCTTGGTGCATCCGTATTCTGGAGCCGCTTTCAACAGCTGCCCTTCTTCGACCAGTTTCTTCAGGTTGACTTTGAACTTTCTGGCTTCCTTTTCCAGTATCTTTTTCCCGATCTCAATCGAACGTTCTCTTTGGCTGACATTAATGTAATGCCGGATCTTGTTCCGGGCACGCGAGGTTTTGACAAATGAGAGCCAGTCCCGGCTTGGAGTATGTCCAGCCTGGGTTTGAATCTCGACAATGTCGCCATTCTTGAGCCGCGACTTCAGAGGCACAATCCGACCATTGACCTTGGCGCCAACGCACTTATTGCCAACTTCGCTGTGGATGGCATAAGCAAAATCGACGGGCGAAGCATCCCGAGGCAAGATGATCACTTTGCCTTTGGGAGTGAAGGCGTAAACTTCCTCTGGATAGAGGTCGATCTTCAGCGTGCTTAGAAAGTCGCTGGGGTCCTGCATTTCCTGCTGCCACTCCACCAGATGCCGCAGCCAGAGAAATCGCTGGTCGTCCTTATTGTCCGAAGACTTGCCTGTCTTGTATTTCCAGTGCGCGGCGATGCCTTCTTCGGCAACCCGGTGCATCTCCGTCGTTCGGATCTGAATCTCGAAAGGCTGGCCGTGGGGACCAATGACAGATGTATGAAGCGACTGGTACATGTTGGGGCGCGGGATGGCGATGAAGTCCTTGATTCTTCCGGGAACAGGCCTCCACAGATTGTGAATGAGCCCCAAGGCAGCGTAGCAGTCCTTTACCGTGTCTGTAATAATCCGAACAGCCAGCAGATCGTACACTTGCTCGATTGAAACCTTTTGGCGTTTGATCTTCTGGTGAATGCTGTAGATTCGCTTGATGCGGGAATCGACCGTTCCCGGGACATCGTGGTCGTGCAGTTTTTGTGTGATGAGTTCTTTAACTTCGTCCAGGAACTCCTGGCGCACTTTTTGGCGGCTTTCGACCGACTTTTTGATCTCCTGATAGGCTTCCGGCTCCAGATAGCTGAATGCCAGATCTTCTAGTTCTCCGCGCATTTTCCCCATGCCCAGGCGATGCGCAATCGGAGCATAGATTTCCATGGTTTCGAGCGAAATTCGGTGGCGTTTTTCAGGCGGCAGGAACTGCAGGGTCCGCATGTTGTGCAACCGATCGGCCAGCTTTACAAGCACAACACGGACATCGTCCACCATGGCCAAAAACATTTTGCGAAAGTTCTCAGCCTGCTGCTCTTCCTTGGAATAGAACTGAAACTGGTTGATTTTGGTAAGACCGTTGACGATGTTCGCGACATCCTTGCCGAACTGTTCTTCGATTATGGCCAGAGGGGCCGCGGTGTCTTCAACAACATCGTGCAACAAACCGACTGTCACGCACACGGCATCGAGCTTCATCTCTGCCAGGATCTGTGCCACGGCTAGCGGGTGGTTGAAGTAGGGCTCGCCAGACTTGCGCGTTTGTCCGTGGTGCTCTTTGGCCGAAAAGACATAAGCGCGGCGCAGAATGTCCAAATCCTCGCTTGGGTGGAATTTCTGCACGGTTGCGAGAATGTCTTCAAAGCGGATCATGGTAGGGATATTAGATGATCAGTGCGAAGCTTTCCAGTCGCATTCAGGTTCGCGCTCCGGGCCGAAGGAGCGCCAAGGGTGTCATCCATCGAGCCCGCTCGTCGCCTTCTTCCGAGATGCCCTGGTTTTTGTAGAGAAGCACGCCGCAACAAAAAAGCCTCTTGAGACTTCATCTCAAGAGGCTTGTAAACAAGCGTAAAAACTGGTGGGAAGCTCTACTTCGTTGGGTCAACTATGCCCTTGGTTTCTGCCTTAGATTCGACTTCCTTCCGAATTTGCATGGCCTTTTCAAAATTCTCGTCCGCTTTCCTCAGATATCCTTGATATTCCTCGTAGCGGCTTCCGGCATGTTTTTTGACAAGAGGATCTAATGACTTCGGATCAAGGGCTGCCATGGCAAATTGATCCTTGAGCTTCGGATTGGCGTCGGTGAGCTCATCAATAATCACTTGAGCCTTCTGGCGGAGCAACAGGTTGACGTAGAAATAAGCATTGAAGTAGTTGGGGTCGTTCTGTACGGCTTTCTCGAGGTTCGTGAGACCTTCCTCAATCAGAACCTTCTTCTGGTCTGTGGGAAGAGGGTCTTGCTTGTTGTAGCAGAGAATCCAGTTTACGTTGCCGATGCTATAGAAAGGCTCGGGGCTGTTCGGCTCAAGCTCGGTTCTTTTCTTGTAGTATTCCTTCGCCTTTGAAAAGTTCTTCATGTTGAAGTAAATGCCAGCAATACCGCTGACAGATCCAACATTCGCCGGATCTTTGAGGAGAACATTCTCGTACGCCTTGATGGCTTCCTCACCAATGCGTTTGTTCTCGGGAGAATCCCCTCCCGGTTGATACTGCGAAGCGTACGCCGCCGCAAGATAGAGGTGCGCGTTGGTTAGCTCCGGGTCCAGATCAACGGCAGCCCTGAAATGCTCGACCGCAGTCTCGTATTTTGAGTCTTTGAACGACCGCACTCCCTTGTTCATCTCATCCCGCGCTTTAAGCTTTGAACATCCGGCGCTACTGAGAATGGTAAGCAAGGCCAGCATCCCCGCCATCGCTTTTGATCTAGACTTCATCGAGATCCTCCACAGACCAGAATATTTTCGGTCAGGCTGCCTGACGCACAACTGAAGTATTTCCAGCGGATGTTCAACGTTCTTCGCGCAAAGGGACACTTCACCGCCACAGTTCCACAAGTCGCATGTAACTTAGCTTCGGCAGGTTCATTCAACAAAAAAATAAGAGGTTCTTGGAAGAACCTCCTCAATGAATTATTTACAGGAAATGGAAACGAACGGCGTTCACTGGCCAGACTGAATTTTCTCAGTGATCAATCCAATCTTGTCCACGCCGACGCCCCGGGCGATGTCAATCACATCCACGACGCTGTTGAAAAGCAACTCCGTATCGCCCTGAACGAACATCGTTCTTTCGTTTCGTGTCTTGAAAATCTCGGTAAGCCGATTTCCAAGGTTGTCCTTGGTAACGGCCTCCTGATTGATCGTCAAGTTTCCTTGGGCATCCACTGAGACGACGACTGTTCGATCTGACGACTCCGAGGGCGGTGTTCCGGGTGGAGGCGGCTGCGGAACTTGGGCATCCAGACCCCGCGGAATCAGCGGTGTGATCACCATAAAAATGATCAAAAGAACCAGCAGGACATCGATCAAAGGGGTAACATTGATATCTGCCCTCGAGGTGCTGCCCTTGACTTCCATAGACATGGTGCAAAATCCTCCAAAAGTCGATTCGTTACTGCTCGGCGCCCTGACCCTCGACCCGAGTGGTCAACAAGCCCAGCGTATCCACGCCAGCCGCGCGCACGATATCCACCACATCGACGACATCCCCATATCGGGCGCGGCGGTCGCTCTTGACGTAAACCGTTTTGTCAACCTTCGAAGCCAAAACATCCTGAATCTTAGGGCCCAATTGATCTTTAACCAAGATTTGATCGGCGTTCAGCCAGATCTTGCCATCGCGGGTAACCGCAACCACGACTGCGTCGTCCCGGTCAGCCTCGCGCATTTCGCGAGGGTTTTTGGTCTTGGCAAGGTCAACGCTCACCCCCTTCTGCAACAGGGGCGTGATGACCATAAAAATAATCAGGATCACCAACATAATGTCGACCATTGGGGTCACATTGATGTCGGCAATTGCATTCCCCTTCCCACCACCAACTGCCATTGACATTAGCGCTTACCCCCTCTCTTTTTCAGGAAATAATCGATCAATTCCGAGGCCGAGTTGTTCATTTCCACGTCGAAGGACTCGATCTTGCTATTGAAATAGTTGAACATCCAAACGGCAGGCACTGCCACGAACAAACCGAAAGCAGTGGTGATCAAGGCTTCCGAAATTCCACCCGCCACCGCTGACAGACCTGTAGACTTTTCTGAAGACATGCCTTGGAACGCGCTGATGATACCAAAGACCGTTCCGAACAACCCCACAAAGGGAGCGGTGCTGCCGATTGTCGCCAAACCACTAATCCCGCGCTTTAGCTCAGCATTCGTAATGGCAGTGGCACGCTCCAACGCGCGCTTGGAGGCTTCGATAGCTTCGCCCGGGATCTCACTACTACTCTGGTGAGCTTGGAATTCCTGAAGACCCGCCACAACCACTTTGGCAAGATGGCTCTTCTTGTTTTGCTCGGAAACATTGATGGCTTCGTCAATCTTTCCTTCCTTCAAGCACCCGGCAACCAGCGGAGCAAATTCGCGCGACTGCTTTCGAGCCGCCGAGTAGGCGAGGACTCGGTCGATCATCACGCCGATAGACCAAGCCGACATGATGGCCAAGACGATGATGACGGACTTGGCGACGATACCAGACTGGTTCCACATGGATCTCAAGTCGAAGCCAATTTCAGCCTGGAGAAGCGTGATCGCAAGCAAATTCAACTTAAAGAGAAGCATTTGAGATAATCCTCCTATCGTTCAAGTAACTTTGTGTTTGTTTAGATATCCTGACTTCCAAGCTGCGAATCATTTCCGGTCCACCACTTCATCCACTTAGGTTGAAGTTCACCGTCACTTGGGTGACTACTTCCACAGGCTCGCCATTCAGCAGGGTGGGCTTATACTTCCACTGTTTCACTGCATCAAGCGCTGACTGAATGAGCAGCGGATGCCCGTTGATCACACGTAGATTCTCCACACTCCCCTGCTTGTTGATGACAGCTTCCAGCACGACAACACCTTGAATGCGCGCTTGCTTGGCGAGCGGTGGGTAGGGGGGCTTTACCTGGCGGATCAGGTTCGCCTGTTGGACGTTGCCGCCAACGCGAACTCTCGCCGGCGGTTTCGGTGCAGCCGGAGGAGGTGGCGGAGGAGGTGGCGCAACCGAGGTGGGAGACCCTCCGATGACGCCTCCAATCACACCGCCAATCTGCCCGCCGGGCACCCCACCGGGCACCCCACCCACGACTCCCCCTATAGCCGTGTCTGGTGGCGGACCTTCATCGACCACCATTTTTATTTCCTTGGGAATTTCCACTGGGGCACGGAACGTCCCGTCGTCTACTACGCGCTTCACCACCTTCACCGGTGTTGGAGCGGCTGGAGGGGGCGGAGGAGGCGGTGGGGGGGGGGGGGGGGCCCCCAGGAAAGCCAATTGTTGCTTGGAACCTGGGAGCGTTTCAGGAAAAACCAATGGGAAAATTACAAGAACACCGC